>ENA-OQAR01000235-OQAR01000235.1-human-gut-metagenome-genome-assembly--contig:-NODE-235-length-15965-cov-4.686703_pt1 | contig 15965 bp, 19 predicted proteins | sample MGYA00242738_ERZ504533 | MGnify/ENA primary metagenome ERZ504533 (study PRJEB26092, sample SAMD00036276) | human gut metagenome | host: Homo sapiens | study: EMG produced TPA metagenomics assembly of... | reverse complement strand
ACATCGGCGATAGCTCTCAAAACCGTACCGCCAGAGGTGAAATTCACGCTGCAACTAAAAAGCGCATTCTGCTTTCGGCAGGATGCGCGCAAAATCGCTTGTGGACATTTTCAGGCAAATGGGATAAATTTGGTACATTTCGCCCCAAAATCGCCTGTTTTTTGCAATTTTATATCGTAGCTACGACATAAAATTAGTCGATGGGCTTCATCGTCGGGACTTTCTCCGACGCAATTCCGAAGCCACTCATATTCCTGAGCAACTCCCTACTTTGCTTTTTTCAACCAGATAAAAAGCCTTGTTTACCTTTAAAATTGATTACTTTCCGCATAAGCAGTTGTATTATTTGATGTAAATCCCGATTGAGAGAATGGGTTCTTCAATCGGATTACTTACTAAATTATAATCTTTATTATTGAATAAGTCAATCAGACCAAAAAAGCAGCGTACCAATTTATTTTTAAAGTACGCCACTTTTTCCTACGCTATTGAATTATTAAAGTATTTATCCAGTCCATCAAACTCGGTTCTTTTTTAGTTCCTTTGTTACATCAGTATAGATATTTAAGGTTGTTGTTATATCCTTATGTCCGAGTGTATCCTGAATAACTTTTATATTTACACCTGCTTCACACATTCTTGTTGTAAATGTATGTCTGAGCGAATGACAACTAAAATGTGGTAAAAGCACTTCTGGGTTTTCTGTTTTCAAAAACTGCTCATCGTTGCAATCACGGATTATGCGTCGGATTGCCTTATTCAAGTCGATTGATGTTGTGGCTGTCCGAAGCGATTGAGAAATATAAAATCTGTATATATACATAACCTCACAAGAATCTAATTTTTAAAGTGTCATTCGTATCCGGAATGAAATAACCCCTTCACTCATTTGGACAAAGGGGTCTGAAACGCACACCCAAAATCAGAGATTTTCATAAAATTTGATAAAGTTTTTCTTTGCCGCAGCAATGGACTTATCCACGGAGCTGTAATATACGCCCCCCTGCTTTGCAATCGCTCTGGAACTCAGACCGCAGCATACATTCTTCATAAGGCGTTCTCTTTGAAGTGGCTGCAACATTGAAAGTGCTATCCTTGCTTTCCTGATTTCACACTGACGCAATTCTTCTCTTTCCAGTTCAAGCCTTTCTTCCTCTGCTCTTTCAAACGGGTCGTCAAACATAATGGCAAGCTCTTTATGAAACTGTGAGGACATTTCATCGTCATATCCATAGCAGTCAAGTGTGCGACTGCTTCTCTTTGCATACTTGTCCTCATTTCGGTTTGCATCGTCAATTACCTCTCCCTGAGCAATTGAAAGATGAACAAACGGAGAATATCTTTCTATAACAAGGGGATACTTCTCCCAAAGCTCTTTTACAGACAATTCCGTAATAATCGCCCATTTTTCATCTCCGGTATAACCGTTATATTCGTATTTAAGGTTTATCAGTTTACAATCCTTTGCAAATAATTCTTCTTGTTCTGTTAATGTAAGTTTGTTTGTCATTTCCGTAATCTCCTTTGAATTTTGAAAAAAATTGATAAGTTTCAAAATTCGGAGATTACGGGTACTCAGCTATCTGGCACTGCCATGCGTTATAAAACATAAAAGTCCTTTCCCAAGTAAGGGAAAAGACCTAATACTGCACGAAGCATAATCGAATAAAACAGCAACAAAAGCACCGTCGAATCTGGACAGCAAAGAATACTTCTATTCTTCACTTATCCGGCTTCGTACGGTGCTTGGTAGTTTAGCAAATAAATTGCTTATCTCCGCTTACTCGATTAGAAATCGTTTCGATATTTACTTGTAATCTTCATCGCCTGCAATTCCTGCCATATCCGTCCTACGGATTCTGCGGAAGTAAGCGAGATTTAAGATATGGACATTCTTGCATTTCTGACACTTCACACTCAAATGTCCAGTTGCGTCTGAAAAAACTCTTTGTATTCTGAACCCGCAAGTCGGGCAGAGAATATCACGCTCTTTCAGACTTTCTGCTTCTACTCTTGACAGAAGCAATCTCTTTTGTATTTCAGGTGCTACCTGAGTCTGTAACCTCATTGCGAAACACCTCCCAGATTTAACTCATTGGAAATGTACTCAAGGATATTGTGATACTCAAATAGCCCCATATCTCTCAATCTGATAACCAAGGCTGTATAAGATACTCCGATATAAGCTGCCATTCTACGGATAACTGCTTTTTCCTTTGAAGTAATGGTATTATCGCCATAAACTTTTATCGGATTTGACTGATTATATTTCGCCAAGGCATTTTCAATAATTCTTCTCGGCATAAGAAGCGAAGCTCCCATTGTATCTGCCTGCCACTCAACAGACGCAAACATCTGAGCCAGTTCCTCTTTGGAATAACTACGCTCACTGTCATACTCTGCATGAAAGCGTCCTTCACTCGGCATTGCATACATCTTACTCAAGATATGATGTGACGCTTCGTGTGCCATTGTAAACCTGCGACGTCCCTGCTCCTTTTCGGCAAGAAGAAATTTATCAAGTACGATGGTATCTTTCGGGAAAACAAAGGGAATAATTTTTCCGTCCTGATGTACCAGCAGTGGTGTTGCTCCATCTGCCAGAAAACCAATCCTGCCTGCATCATCTTCTGCGAAAGAAGCGTATTCAATTCGTAACATAAGAAATTCTGTAATGAAATGTTCTATGTCGATGGATTGAATCACTCGATTGCTAAACTTATTAGCATAAGCTGTTATCAAGCCTTCGCTGATTTCTTCCAACTCGGCTCTTGACATATAAATACTCAAGTTGTGTCCACCTCCGACTCCACCTTGTCCGGTGGTGCAACTCCTCCGGCAAAGTTTCTGTTGTATTTCCGCACTATCCAAATTGATTAGATAGCGAATTCCTTCAAGTGTTCTCATTCGTCTGTCCTCTGTTATAGTTCTTTGATGATGTGACAAGCCACACCCTGAATGCAGCACTCATCTACAATGATGTCTTTCATCTTCTTATTTTCCGGGTGGAGAATGATTTTCTTATTCTCATCATCTCGGAAGTAACGTTTCAATGTATTCTGATTATCCACAAGGGCAACTACTATATCGCCCTCATTGGCTTCTACCTGCTTTTTGACAACCACAAGGTCGCCGTCATCAATCCCTGCTTCAATCATAGACTGACCGCTTGCTCTTAATATAAAGAAATCTCCTTTGCCGAAAATAGCAGTAGGAAGTGATACATATTCTTCAATATTTTCTTCCTCATACTGAGGACTTCCACAAGGAATAGAACCTACAATCGGCGTCTGTGTCTGTTCGCCACTGTACTTACGGGTCACATTGGTACTAATCTCCTGCCCGTCGTACTCAATCATATTCTTCTCAGCCATCTCTACCAAGTATTTATATGCTGTACCTCTGGCAATGCCAACAGCTTCAGCAATCTTTGTAGTCGATGGGGATTGTCTGTTTTGCAGGTAATAATCCTCAATATACTTTTTTATTTCACTCATAAGTTCAGGACTCTTGCTTCTCATACCTGCACCTCGCTTTCTTTTCTATCGGAAGCAGTTTGCTTTCGATAGTTTTATTATACCTGATACGAAAAAATTTTTCAAGTAGGTTTTTCGCAAAAGAAAAGAGGTGTCGCAATTTGCTAACACCTCAGTATCTTTCAATATTTTCATTGAAAAATTCCGCCCATAAAGGCTTTTTTGTTCAATGAACTTAGATTTTGCAATTTGTGCAGACCGTCTGCACAAATTCTATTCTGTTTCCTTTTCTTCGTTATCCTGCTGCTGAAGATAAAACATTGCCTTTTGGGTTTCAATCTCCGCTTTCAGTTCTTCTTTTGTCGGTAAGTATAATTTGTACTTGGAAGCAAATAATTGTTCATTGCCGTGCATGACAGAATAACGGGCAATATCATCATCTGTATCGGAACAAAGAACAATACCGATTGTCGGGTTATCGCCCTCACTACGTTTTAATTCATCATACATACGGATATACATATCCATCTGTCCTACATCTTGATGTGTTATCTTCTCTGTTTTCAAATCAATAAGGACAAAGCATTTCAGTATGTAATTGTAAAACACAAGGTCGATATAGTAGTCCTGCTTCTCTGTATGAATATGCTGCTGTCTTGCCACAAAAGCATATCCCTTTCCAAGCTCCATCAAGAATTTCTGCAAATTGGAAAGGATACTTTTCTCAAGGTCACTCTCTGTAAAATCTGTATTCTGCGAAAATCCTAAGAACTCCGCAACTACCGGATTTTTGATGAACTCCAACTTATCATTCTGATACGGTGCAGTCAGTTCCTTCATTTCACTTTCTACAAGCTCTTTTTTCTGAGTCCCCAGCATACGGTAATAATACTGAGAAGAAATGTTCCTCTGCAAAGTACGAACACTCCAAGTCTGTTCTACGGCTTCTTTCTCATACCAGTCACGAGCTTCAGGGTCTTTGACCTGTAATAATGTTCTATAATGCGACCACGAAAAGCAGAACGCCGGATTGTCTACACGCCGTGTCGACAATTTCAGGAAAGGTTTTATAAAACTTCAGACAATGATATAAATTACTTCTATCATATCCTTTTCCATATCGCTGAGTCAGTTCTTTAGAAATTTTCTTTATTACCTCTAGCCCATACTCCGAGCGTTCATCTCCACCTAATTCTTCTTCTGCTATTCTGTAACCAATCAACCAATTTCTCTGCACGAGCAATGTATTGACAGCCTGATATGCAGCTTTTTGTGAGGACTCGATAATCCCACACATATCCTTTAAGATGTCATCGGTTTTAACAAAATTATCCATAAAACTATTTTGACCGATTTTTTCTAATTTATTCTCCATAGCTACCGCTCCTTTGGATTTTATTTTCAAATTATTCGCTTTCCTGCATACCCTCATCGGCTTTTGCAATCATCTGTCTGTACTGTTCTTTCACACTCTCAGGTGCAAGTATCTGTACCTTGCCATTAAAGCCAAACACCCAACCGAAAAAGGTAGGACTGGCTGATACTTCGGTCTGTACCCTGAAAGAAGTCATATCATATGCAAGGGTTGTCACATCTTCTCCGAAGCGGTCAACCATTGTTTTCATCAGACTGTTATCACACCGTAAATCTACAAGGACTTTCTCGCCTGAGAACATAAAGAATACTTCCTTTGTGTAATTCTCAATATCAAAATCATCCGGCATAGGAATAATATCTTTATCCAATATCTCCGGCTTGGAAGCAATACGGTCTACCCTGAAATTGATAACCTTGCTTTTCTTCTCTGAATATCCGAGAACATAATAATAGTCCCCACACCAGAGAAGTTTATACGGACTGAGCTTATACACTTCGCCCTTATTCTTCAGAACCTTTTTCTTTAATCCGGTATAATCGTAATACTGGAAAGAAATCTGTTTACCTGCGTTGATGGCATCGTTTATAGCGTCAATAATGTAATATATCTGCTCATTATCCGGCTTAATGCGATTGACCACATAGTTATTACGCTTTAGCTTTGCCACCTGCCCTGGACTGGTCATCGTATGTATCTTCTCAATCAAAGTTTCGCTTTTCTTCTTTGTGATGAACTTCGATGACTCCACTGCATCTATCAGCAGTTTTAGTTCCGGCACTTCAAACTTACGACTGGCTACAAAGTATTTGCTCTGAGTAGAATGGATAGTAACAATGTCCATTCCAAACTCCTGAAGTGCTACAATGTCTTTTGTAACCGTCGTTCTATGTGCAGATATTCCGTATTCATCATTCAATATATTGATTAACTGTGTTGTGGAAAGAGGATTTTCTTCATCGGTTCTTTCCAGTAAAATCTTTTGTAAATATAAAATTCTTGGCTTTGTTTCCATAGCCCGTCCTTTCTAAATTTTCACAATACTTTATATGAAATATAACCATTCTCATTTTAATCAAAGTGGTAAATCCACTTTCATTGCATCTATATCTTCCATAATTTTTTTCTTTGTAGAAATAAAATAGTCCCCAAAAATTTTTCCTTGTTTTTCTCAAATTGTCCATATTCATTTCCAAAAAATATCACGAATTACAAAAGGTAACACATAATCTGAAATCTGGGTATCCATCTTTATATGTTCCATTCCAATAGTATTTATAATTCTCGAATAATTTTCAGTAAACCAAATATTATCTGTCCATTGCTTATTGCATCTAAAATGCTTCAAAACGACTTTTCAAAACACTTACGATAAATACTGCTTATATTATCTGCTAACTGAACCAATTTCATTTTCTTTGCTATCAACAAAATTGATTATGTATTTTATTATCTTCAAACGACTGATTATATTCTTTCTTTCGTACCCCATTAAGTTATCGTGATATATTTCTGTCTTGCTCATATCAACTCCGTGTAGATGTTTTAAGCTCAAAAGCAATTCTCCTAATGCCGTCATATTCACAAAATTTACAGTATTTTTGCAGCTATACGCTTCGTAAGTCAACGGGAATTCTCCATAATCCTTATTTTCTAACATAAGCTTAGCAAATGCTATATACAAATTATAATCATTTCTATCCAGTTTCTCATAAGGAAAGGAAATAAGATATTCCAAAAATTCTTTTTTAGAATTATCGGTGTTTTCACATACTGCGGAACAATAATGTAAAAACAGTTCTTCTTTTTCTCCCGCCAAAGCACTTGCCATCATATAAAAAAGTTAATGTTTCTTGCTGTTGAAATGGCACTCCAAAAATATATACCGAAATCAATGTTGCCAAGTAAAATATCTTATCATAATTACAAATAAAGAAATGCTTATCATCAAGCACATTTGTTATAAAATATTTTAGGGCTTCATTATTACGCTGAGTCATAAGCTCAGAACCTTTTATTTCTCCTGTAAATTCGAAACGATTCTTAAACTGTCTATACTTGTTCAGTATCTCTATTTCATCTTCTTTATCAGCAACAAAAACACTTCCCAATACAAAATGTCGTTGTCCATCATTAAACAATTGTCCATTTTTGTTTGGCATAATACAGCCAGAATATCCAGATTCATCAAAAAATAATTTCAATTCTTTTCTCCTTATGCTAAACGATAATTTAGAGCAGCAAGCTAAGCTATTTACGACTACTGGTTCACACAATTTGATTTTCCAGACGAAAACGGAAAGCCATACTGCTCATCTGGCGGTAAGATGGTTTGGAATGAACAATTAAAACGTAATATTCCAGAGAACTGGAATGTTGTTCCACTGCTCAAATTGGTAAGTTGGGAAAGCAATAGTCAACCGCCTAAAAAGTGAATTTGTATATGAGCCAAAGAAGGTTGTATGTGCGTTTCATTCAAAACAGAGATTATGATAGCGATACACACATAACATATATTCCTCGAACAAAAAATCTTAGTATAGTTGACCGCTTTGACATACTTATGGACAAATACGGAGATGCTGGTGCAGTTCGATACGGAATAGAGGGTGCGTTCAATGTAGCTCTTGGAAAAATTTGTGTTCACAATCCTAATTACAGGGAATACATACGTTCATTTTTAGGTAGCGATGGCATATATAAATTTCTCCATAATTCGTGTATGGCATCAACAAGAGCATCTCTCAGCGAGGCTAATTTGGCAATACTGAATGTTGTTGTTCCTGATGAAAAAATTATATTGGATTATGAAAACTTCCTGCATAAAAATCCGTGTCAGCATATTGAAGAACAAAGATGAAACCGTCGAGTTAATCAATCTTCGTGATTGGTTACTTCCTATGTTGATGAATGGACAAGCTACTATTGCTGATTAAGCCGCTAAATTATCGTTTACCATCTTATTCAATTCTATTTTTTGGTCTATTTTATTCAAACATTTAGCTATCTTCTTCTGTATCTCTCGAGGTGGAATAATAATTTCTGTATTCATCAAATCGCTAATTCGTATTTCCATTATAATACTTCCAGTTGTATGTTTCGACGCCACTTTAACAAAATAATCACTCGCTAAATACAAGCATAAATATTCAGGCAAAACAACATCTTGATTTACTCTTATCGAAAATATTGATTCGCCAATATCATAAAAATCTGGTTCTTCTGTTATCAAATGACAATGTCCAATGGGTGCTCTGCTTGAAAACAGAATATCGCCCCTTCTAATATCCGACCTTTTATGAATAATTCTTTTTGCTTCTTCGTCAATAAAATCACACTTTGAAAAATCAATCGTACCAAATTTAGTTAAATTTTTCGCTGTTATATATTTCAACTTACCACTCCCCAAAGAAAAATTTTTTTCTAGGATTCAAACCAGTATTAAGTTGTTTTATACAATCACTAAACTTTATAATATGCCAGCCATTATTCAGTATATTTTCTTTGATTATCATTTGCTTCACCCTATCCTATATATCTTCTATGAGCTAATTTTACATTACTCTGTTTAACCATTGCATACTGCAAAGTCGTATCTATTTTTCTATGTCCCAAAAGCTGCTGTAACTGTTCAATAGGCATTCCTTTATCTATTGCCATAGTTGCAAGAGTACGTCTAAATTTATGTGGATGCACCTTACTAAGACCTAATTGTTTTCCAAAATTTCGTAATCGCACTTCAATACCACCGATTTTTTAATCTCTCATAAGGAGATTTTAATGATACAAACAGTGCTGGATTATTGTCCTTTCGGCTGTTTAAGTAGTTCTGCAAATGTATTTTTGTTCTTGCATCAAAATATACTATTCGTTCCTTATCGCCTTTGCCGAAAACAACACATTCTCTTTCGTTAAAATCTATATCTTCACGATTTAGCAACACCATTTCTCCGACACGCATACCCGTTGAAGCAAGCATATCAATCATTGCCAAGTCCCTGAGTTCCGTACAATTATCCCTCATCAATTCAAGTGCTTCATCTGAATAGGTTTCCTTGATGTTCGTTCCGGTCTTAACCTTATGTATTCGTCTGACCGGACTTTTCAAAATATAATCCTCGTCCTCAAGCCAAGAAAAAAAACTGGAAAGTATTCGTCTTATATTATCTATTGTAACTTTACTGGATTTTTTCTTAGTCTGATACTCTGTCAAATAATAACGAATATCGTCAGTTACAATATATTTAATACCTTTTCCAATGCCATCAAGCATTGACTGTATCGTTGCATTATAGTATTTCAAGGTTTTCTCAGAACAGCCCTCAATTCGCTTTGCCGATAGGAAAGACTCTACTAAGTTCTGTTCTGAAAGTTCCTTATCCTTTTCTGCCTTTGTTACCTCATAATCAAAAAAGTGTATGTTTCAACACCTCTTGCAGTCTTTCTGTCTGTACGTTATTCAGGTAAGGTAACATTCCTTGAATAACATCTGTGATTAGGTTCTGTTTCATAGTCAATTCTCCTTGATTTTAATTTAGAGAACAACTATGAGGCGGTAGTCCCCTAATTTAACTCCCGCCACCCACAAGAGTTATGGGTTATATATTAAACGATAATTTACCATATCAGTCGCTGATGGTCGCCTGACCGTTCATTAGCATAGGAAGCAGCCAGTCACGAAGATTGATTAACTGAGAAGTTTCGTTCATATTAGTATGAATAAGCTCAAAGGTTTGCAACACGGTTTGATTAAATTCATCTAATAGCATTTTGGGTGGAATCGGTACAGGCAAACTACTTAATGTATCTTGGCTTACATTTTGTAAAATAGAACCACCGGTTTGTGTAGCAGAACTCCCTTCTAATAATTTTAGATAAAATGTTAAATAGTATTGTAATTCCTTATCAGTCGGCGTGCAGCAAATAATAAAACCGCAAAAAATTGTATTCGTTGTTGGTTTGAATAATATTCTTGTTGCTCCCGGTATTCCGCTGCGTGCAATAATGATACTATCATCAGTTACACAATATTTATCGCCTTTTTTGTGTGGAAGACTAATTATATCCAACTCATTTTCATCGAGCAAAATGGACGAAGAAGAAATATTTCTTACATTAATAATACGATAATCTTTATCTCCAATGATACCTTTATCGTAATTTATTCCATTTTGGAAAGAACATAACTCTCCTAGTGTTTTTACTTTCCAAGTGATGGGTATGTTACGTTTGAGTATATCATTTTGCAACATTTTACCGCCTGATGAGCAATATGGGTTTCCTGCTTCATCTGGAAAGTCAAATTGAGTGAATAAATAGTGATAATTGATAGTATTTGCTGCTCTAAATTATCGTTTATCTTATTATTTGTTCGGATTTTCATTTCCATTTTATATAATAAATCGCCTATTCTTACCTGTTCTTCATAATCAGGCAGATATAAATACAAAAATGAAAACATATCCTCATTAAAGCTTGCTCTCAAAGTCATTATCGTATTGCAATCTAATACTTTACGAAAATACTTACTTCTCAAAAAGAAAGCAATATACTTTGAGTACACTATTCCCGTTGTTTTCGGTCTTAGTCTTTTTACAAAACCACTAAAAAGTTGCTTTTCGGATAGTCTTTTAACAGCAACACAACTCATTGCCAAAGCGTCAACGGTTTCACTTGTTCTTGTAATAAACACATCATCTTTTTTTACAGAGAATATTTCTTGCTCTTTAAGAGATGTATCCATCAAATCTGGTAATTCTTCAGGCAGAAAATAATTATTAAACACGGTACTAAATGATATAAATGGGGAACCGTGTCCGGCTTGTTGTTTTGATGAAGATATACCTGAACTCATTTCATATAAATCACTAAATTTGTATTTTGTAAGTTTACTCATACTTTACCTTCTTTAACTGCTCCATAATCTCCGTTTTCAGTTTGTCGCCCTCTGCAAAATATTCCTGCAACTTCTCTGCATAGGCACTCATACGAGCGTTAAACTCGTCCTGTGACAATTCAACATATTCAATTTTTACATCAAAATATTGTCCAGCCGCAAGTGAATACTTCTTTTCCTTGATTTCATCATAGGTAACAGCAACTGAAAAATCATCAACAGCTTCTTTATTAAGGAATGTATCAACAATTTTATCAATCTCAAAATCACGAAGTCTGCGTTTCTGATTATTACCGTCCTTATATTCTTCTCCCAGTTTTGAAGCATCTATCAGTACAACCTTGTCTGTTTTTCTTGAATTATCGAAAAATAATACTGATACATTCGTTCCGGTATTAGCAAATACATTTGACGGCATACTAATACAGCCATAAACAATATGTTCGTCTACAATATGTTGTAGTATTTTCTTTTCTACACCCGACTTTGCAGTTATAAATCCGGTAGGAACTACAATCGCACCTTTTCCGGTTGATTTCAATGAGTTAAGAACGTGCTGAATGAACAACGTGTAAATTGCCATACTCTCTTTCTTCTTGGCAGGTACTTTCGGAACTCCCGCCCAAAAACGAACGGGCATTGCTGCTATACGCTCTCTTGTATCTGAGAAATCCATCTTAAAAGGCGGATTTGAAACTACATAATCAAAAGTTCTTAATTCCTGTCCATTATCACTCTTATGATATGGAGCAATCAGCGTATCTCCTTGAATTGCGTGGTCAAGAGAAGATACCAAGCTGTTCAGGATAAGATTAAGTTTTAACATTTTATTACTTCGCTGTGAAATATCCTGTGCAAAAAATCGTACACTTATCTTCGCCAATTTTTATGGGCAAGAGCCATCAAAAAGTGTTCCTGTTCCGGCTGATGGGTCATAACACTCAATGCTATGTAAATCAGTTGCATTTCCAACAAGCAATCTTGCCATAATCGTTGCAATAGCGTGAGGAGTATAATACTCTGCATACTTACCACCGCCTGCGGTATTGTAGTCCTTTATCAGATATTCAAATATATCTGCAAAGAAATCATAGTGCTTCTCAAATGCTTCTTCAAAAGAAAAGTTTACCAACTTATCAACCAAAGCACGGGCAAAAGGTGCTCTTGCTGTATCGTCCGTTACATACTGTGTCAGCTTTTCAAAAAGCGGTATTTTTGTATTCTGAGCAGTCTGAGTTGAAAATATATCAATATTCTTATCTGCTATATCTGTCATCGTGCTGTCAAAGATTAAATCAAAATCGCCCTTTGCCTGCTGATTCCATAAGTTGGCAATAAGATGTTCCGGATTAAGTAATGGAATATCTGACGGTAAACTATCAAAAATATCCAAGCGGTCATCTTCTGACATTTCTGCATAAGCAAGTTCCCATTTTTCAGCATTTTTAAGAATCGGACTTACTTTTTTTACTTCATATCCGAACTTATCATTAAGGAACTTATAAAGGAAAACCTGTGTGATAATTTTATATTCGTTACCATCGTTTCCCATACCATAGGTCTGACAAGTTGCTTTTTAAGGCATCTATCAACTCTATGGTTTTTTCTTTTATCGTCTTTATTTCTTCCATTGTGTTCTCCTTTTATGCCACTGAATAAGTCTGGTTATACTGGTCAAGATACTGTTTTGTAATCCTGCTCTGTATAAATACTCTATCCTCACGAGCACTCGCTATTCCCAACTTATCAATGCCTGCTTTTATTTGTGTCATAACCGTTCTCTCAAAATATGCGTCTTTCTTCAATATATCATTTCTGTCATACACTTTCTGGTCAATATCAGACTTAATAGAAAGTAAAACATTCATAATAGACATATCATATTCTGAAACAATCGGCTGTTTATTTGCTGCTTTTCGAGCAAGATTTTCTTCCCTGATTCTTTTATGAACCCTTGCGAATTTCGCATCGCCATTATATTTTCTCAGCAGAACCGTGTTTTTCTTCTGCAATTCATCAAGCTTTTTCAGAATATCTTCCAATTCCTTTCCTTGCTCCTCAATCTCAGATACACTCTTAGGTTCAAAACCATGTTGCTTGAAGCGAAGCAAAAATGCTTCCTGCAAAGTAATAAACTCAGGGTCATCAGGGTCGATATTCTGAGTAAAGGCACGAACAGTCTTTTTATACTTTTCTGTTACTGCGTCTTTACCACCGACGATTTTCAATTCTTCCTCGCTGATTTTGCTGAAATTAAAAGTAATATCCTCCATTGCTTCATTGACAAGCAACTTTGTGGTATCATCACTTGCAAAAAGTTCTTTCTGATTTATGTTATCAATATGATGTTGCACCTCTGAAATCAATGATGGCAATTTTGTTAATTCCATTTTTGCAAATGTTTCCTTTAACTCATCATCGCCAAAGGTTCTTACCAAATTACAACAATCACGAGCAGCAATAAGAATTTTTTTAAGTTTAAGCAATTCCTGCTTATCCTCAATCGTGGATATTTCAGAACTAAATTCTTCTGCATTATCTGTGGTGTAGTTAAAAAAGAACCTGCTGCACTTCCTGCATTTGTTTAATGAGTTCTGCCGGGTCTTCAATAACCTGTTTGAATGTATCTGTTTCATTTCCCTCACCAACTTCATTCGGGTCATTAAAACGGTTCAGCTCTTTGAGGTATGCTTCATTTGTTTCCTCAAAATTCCTTTTTATATTTGCAAAATCAATGACATAACCATAATGGTTTTCTTTATACGGTCTGTTGACTCTTGTAATTGCCTGCAACAAATTATGGTCTTTCAATTTTCGACCAAAATACAGGCGTTTCAATCTTGGTGCATCAAATCCAGTAAGAAGCATATTGAAAACGATAAGAATATCAACTGTCATATTATTTTTGAAGTCATCAATAATCTTATCTCTTGTATCTTTGTCATCACTATCGTGAAGTATAAGTCCAGCTCGCAAATGACTTTTCATAGAAGCGTCTTTATTAAGTTCTGCTTGAATTTCATCAAAATACGCAAACAGCTTCCTTGCCTGCTCACTTGTTTCACAAATGACCATACCGCCGAGCGTATTATCTCCCTGAATTTGTCTAAATCTCTTTAGGTCAGAAATAATATATCTAAGCAACTCTTTGACATAGTTATCGTGTTCAACAATCTGACTTTTCTTTACGTCTTTCTTTTCTACCAAAGTTTCAAGTTTTTCGTAAATCTCAGAAAGTCGCTCTTTATACTGAGTTTCTATGTCCTCACGGATAATTTTCAGCGTATATCCATCTAAAATTGATTTGTCATAATAGTATGTATGAATATAATTACCAAAAACTCTCCAAGATTCTCTTTCTTCTTTCAAAAGCGGTGTTCCTGTCAACGCAATCTTTATTGCATTTTTATCTGCATCAAGAAGATTAGCCAAGAATGAGCCTTCTGGTTATACCCTCTATGTGCTTCATCAATAATAAACACCCTCTGCAAATTCGTTGCATATGCAGGAAGGTCAACTTTTGACCTATCCTCAGCAAAACGCTGTATATTTACTACTGTAATTTCAGGTTTTCCCGTATTTCCCTCTTGTGCTTGATTGTTACGGAACTGCTCCATAAGTTCAGCACGGGAACTTGCCGTTTTCACAACCAATCCACGAGCTTCAAATTCTTCTGAAGCCTGTTTCAGCAAATCAAGGCGGTCAACAATAAAATAAAACTTTGCAACTTTATTTTGTTTGCTGAAATAGTCAGAAAGAACATAAGTAAGATAATAAGAAAGGGCTGTCTTTCCACTACCCTGAGTATGCCATATAACACCTGAATTAACACCTTCATCAATCTTACTTCTTACTGTTAAGGCAGCAAACATCTGTTGATAACGCATTATATGTTTCTGCTCAATAAACTCTATCTTGCCATTTATTTCTTTATGAAAACGAACATAGGCAATTCCATATTTTAATATAAATAACAATCTTTCAGGACTGCACATAGATGTCAGTACTCGATTGGTCGGTGTATAGGTATCTAAATTTGTTTGATATTCCGGAGAAGTATGAATAACCTGACAATTAAAGTCAGTCAATATCTTCTTTTCAACAATCGGGTCAATATCCTTATATGGGAAATCTGCATTATAAGGTGCAATATCCAAATTTGTAGGATTTTCTTCTCTGAAACAGTTGAACGGTGCAGACTGTTTTGCCGTCGTACAATAGAATGCCCCCTGAACCGGAACAATACCACCCATAGTGTCATATTCCATATTATTAGAGAAAATCATCAACTGTGTAATATTCAAAAATCTCCTAAATTTTTTATTAGGAAATCTCTTTTGGTTCATTCTCTTGCTTTCTGCAACCATACCGCCGTGATTATTCGGCTTCTTTACTTCAACAAATACAAGTGGAAGTCCATTTACAAACAATGTAATATCAGGTCTAAATTCATCTTGGTCACGCTTACAAGTGAACTCGGCGGTAAAATGATATGTATTATTCTTTGGATTTTCAAAATCCACCAATCTAACAGGCGAAACAGACGATAAACGCTCGTAAAAACTACGTCCTATATCATCATTATCTAATTCCTGCCTAATAGTTTTCAATGTCTGTTCCGCTTCTCCTGCGTGGGTAGGATTAAGCCGTACGAACTGCTCCTTGAAAACGTTAATTAAGATATTGGTATCAGGGTCATATACTGTGCCTGCCATATCTTCAGTTATTTTCCCGAAATAGGTATAGCCAAGGCGTGTCAAATGAACCATTGCTGGCATTTGAACACGAGTAGCTTCGTTAAACATATTTTTCTTACCACTTGCCGCCATCTTCAGACCTCCTCATATCATTCGTCTAATATGACTTCACATACATCGCCAATATCACAATGAAATACTTTGCAAATTCTCATAAGCACATCAAGGGATACTGTTTCATTCTTATTTAATTTTGTTGCAACAGACGATGAAATCTCCGCAGCACGCATTAAATCTTGTCTTTTCATTTGATTATCAATCATAAGTTTTTGAAGTTTTGTTGTAGCTTATTCTCATCTGTAACGCTCCTTCGTATTCTCCGTTTCTTTTGGTTACAGTTACTCATTTGACATTATACTATGGATAATCTATTTTTTCAAGATATAGGGATTTATTCGCAGCTCCTATTCGACAAGGTGTCACTTTTTTACAAACACCTAATGCAACTCTTTTAAAGTATA
>ENA-OQAR01000234-OQAR01000234.1-human-gut-metagenome-genome-assembly--contig:-NODE-234-length-15979-cov-2.534885_pt1 | contig 15979 bp, 23 predicted proteins | sample MGYA00242738_ERZ504533 | MGnify/ENA primary metagenome ERZ504533 (study PRJEB26092, sample SAMD00036276) | human gut metagenome | host: Homo sapiens | study: EMG produced TPA metagenomics assembly of... | reverse complement strand
TTTCATGCAAAGATGTACAGCTGCTTTTTTGAATGTCATTGGCAGTGCCAGAATATTTGGTTCCTGACCAACATATTTCTTCTTGGCATCTTCCAGTGCTTCTTCAAATGTAGCTCTTGTTTTTAAGCCCATTCCTCTTGCATAGCCCGGTTCCTCAGCGCCTACGATATAGATTGCACTGGTATTCATTTCTGCAATATGTCCGCAGGACATCATAGAGAAGCCATGGAATGGATGGAATGCATTTGTATAACGATATTTACGGATATATTCTTCATTTGTAGCAAAATACTCACCAAGACGGTTCATATCCGGCAGAGTATTCATATGATCATGCTGGAACAGATCATATAATTCTCTTAAATATGGCCAGCGCTCATCATGGAAATATCCATTACATATAGATGAACAGATGATTACACAGTTATCACTCATAACTCTCTTGAATCGAAGCACCTGTGCACTTAAAGCCTGCATCATCATGATCGGGTTGGTTCCCATTCCATCACCATAATGGAAATTCTGTGGCATACCAAATACGAGTACATCATATTTCTTTTCTGCCCAATGTACATAAGTTCTCTTGTCAGCAAGTTTCCAGCTGATTGGCATCATTTCCTTGGCATAACCAGAATAGATTGCGATCTGTCTGGACTGTGTATCCAGTACTGCATCACAGCAGAAGAAAAGGATGTCCCCATTTTTTTCTTCCATATGCATACTGATCTCATCAAAACTTGTTACGCATCAGACTTCCACCATTAACCGGTGTAAAATCATCTCTGTGCATAACAGACGGTACATGATGACTTGCGATACATCTCCAGTTAGTGATACCTGTTGCACTGTGTTTGTATCCACCTGAATATCCGCCATAAGGATTTCCCTGTACATGACCGATAAGAATTGGAATATCACATTCAAATACATATTTATTCATGTATACCGGATCACCTCTGTGAGTGGTTCCAAGATATATCATATGTTCCTGATCTTCACTGTCATGGCTGATAATCTGTCCTGTATGCCAGAATTCATTGAATAATTCTTCGCCAAAGATAGCTTTTGCATCTGCTTCTGTACTTCTTGGATGAAGTCCATTGGAAATAATAAAAAGAATATCTTTTCTTTTCAATACCTGCAGCATATAATTCTTTTAAAATATATTTAATACTTAATTTTCTGTGGCTGGTAGCCTGCTCTCCGCCTTTTTACACGGTCCGGAACAACGATAGTAACTGTTTTTCCAGGTCCTGCCAGTTCTGTTAAAGTAGGCATTCCAATAGGATGAGCCAGGCTTTCCAGATAAGCAGCCTCAAGCTGATCTTCCGGAATGTAAGCCGGATCTTTTACAGTCTCTCCTGGAATAAATACATCAGTATTGTCCGGCAGCTCAGCCGCCATGGTTCCCTGTCCATACTCAAAATTAAGTTTCATAGTAAATCTCCCTTCATTATATATGCTTATTTATTATTTTCTCTACCCATATAGAGACGGATAATTTCAAGGTACTCTTCCGGATAGTATCCAATCTCACCCTGGAATCTTGTCAGTGCGATCAGACCACCATCAATCTCATCAATGGAAGCAAGCATTTCTGCGTTATCCTGTTTCAGACCACCGCCATATACAATGTCCATACCATTTGTCTTTTCTTTTACAAATTTTGCAATTTTTGGTAATGTATTCTTTACCTGCCGGTGTTTTTCCCGGTCCTATGGACCAGATTGGTTCATATGCAATCACAACTTTTGAAGTATCTACATCTTTGAGACCAATTTCAAGCTGTTTTCCAAGAACTTCCTGCCACTGCTCCTGTTCCTCACTCTTTTCACCAATGCAGTAAAGAACTTTCATTCCTCTTTCAATCGCACATTTGATTTCCTGATTCAGAAGACGATTTACAGCATCTGTATCTGTAACACCTGCTTCTGCGAGAATTCCTGCTTTGTCATTTCTTTCTTCGCAATGTCCGATAATAGTAGTCTCACATCCCGCAGCAACCATAGCTGAAGCCGGTCTGTTTGTAGTAAATGCACCAAAAATTTCCACCAACTGCAGTATCTGCTCTGAATACACTCTGGCATCCAATCTGAACAGGGCTTCCTTCTGTTTTGCAGCCACTGCATTCAGAAGATGCACCTCTGGAAAATACATACCAAATTCTACTTCAGTAGGATCATATGTTTTTAATTCCTCCTGTGTATTTTTTACGATACAGGATGCCCAGTCAGCAACTGGAGCCAGACGGTTTACACCTCCGAATTCCACTGGGACATCAAATCTTTTTAAATTCAGATAAATATGTTTCATAAGATTCTTACCTTTCTCTTTAACAATATTAACAAGCGAATATCTGCCATCCGCTTTCGCTGTCTGCTCATACTCTCCATAAAAACTCACGACAAAAGGAGATAGCTTCCAGCACATATCATAAAAATATATACTGTTTTTTTGATTCCGGCCATAGTAAGTCGTCGAAACAAAAACATTCCGCCTGCTGTCCCAACCGCTGTTCCTGCCAGTGCTGCTCCAACTAAAGGCAGCATAGATCCCGATACATGACCCTGAAATACATGAATCAGAAAAATACTGATCGTATTGATTGTAAAAAACATCTGAAGTGTAGCATTATATTTTTCTTTATCATCTGTTACAGAAAGAAAATATGCTACCATGGGCGGACCTCCGATGTTAAAAAGTCCTCCACAAAAACCACTGATCGCACCGGCAGCCAGACCGGAAACAAGGCTGGCCTTCAGATGAACTTTACTGCTGAAGAAGATAAAATATACAGCCAGAATCAGAAGTACTGTTCCCATGATTTTCGACAGAACATCTTCATCCAGAGCCATCAGCGTGTTCACACCCAGAAAACTGGTTACTGTAGCCATGATCACAGGCGGCAGAAGGAGTTTCCAGTCAATAAACTTCCACAGCCTTACAGCAATGTAAATTACCATAAAGAAAGCTGCAATGGCTTCCAGTATGGAGGCTGTATAAAAAGGCATGAACATGGGCCATATAGCCATACAGATGATCGCATAACCGAATCCACTGCTGCTCTGTACAAAACTTCCCGCAAAAGCCACCAGTGCAGTCAATATATACATTTATATACCCTTTTTGATCAGAGTCCCCTTACGATAGCGTTCTGCCATTTCATCCAGGCTTGCCATCTCTACCAGAGGAGCCTTTCCATAAGAGCCAAATTCTACGATCAGAGTACCAATCGCTTCTTTTACCCCCTTTTCAACTACAGCCATAAGAGCAGCAACATCCTCATCCGGAATAATACCGTACATAACAGTGTCCATGATAGGTGTCAGGAATGCACGTGGATCAAACTGCTCTTTCTTTGCTTCCAGAAGACGATATACCTCGCCAATAGACTGGCTTTCTCTCTTTTCAGGATGATTTGCAAAGAATTCTTTCATATTTCTTGTAACAGCAAGACGGATATCTGTATCTACATTGATCTTGCCGATTCCGCATGGAATTGCAGCTTTCAGTTCGTCAATAGAAATTCCGTAAGCATTCTGGATATTTCCACCCAGTGCATTGATCTCATCTACAATATATTTTGGTACAGTTGAAGATCCATGAGATACCAGTACCCCGAAAATGCCTTCATGCATCATACATTCCTTGATGGCAATAGCGATCTCTTTTCGTAATTTGACATTTTTTTCCTTTGGATGCACCATGCATGGTTCCATAAGAAATTGCAAGTGCATCAACACCTGTTTTCTTAAAGAACTCGATAGCTTTCAGAGGATTGGTATAAGTAGAAGTAGTTGAAAATACATGATCTTCCACGCCGGCCAGAACACCGAGTTCACCTTCTACGGAAACACCTCTCTCATGTGCATATTTAACGACTTCACGGGTCAGTTCCACGTTTTCATCAAATGGAAGACTGGATCCATCAATCATAACAGAAGTATAACCGCCTTCAATAGCCGCTTTGCAGGAATCAAAATTTTTTACCATGATCCAGATGAAGAACAACCGGAATCGGAGAATTTTCTGCATATTTCTTTACAGCATCTGCAATATTTTTTTGCACCGACTTTTTTTATCTTCCAAAGTAGCATTCTGGAAATCTGTTCTTCCGCCCATAAATCCATTTGCAAGGTCTGCACCCTGAAGAATCGCTGCGGAACGGAACATCTCATGAACTTCAATCGCTGCTTTTGCCTGAGCTACTGCATTTACATTAAAAGCGCCCTGAGCAAAGTGATATTTATCTACAGTTTCCAATAATGGTCTTAATGGTATTAATGGCATAATCTTTTCTCCTTATAATTCTATTTTTCTACCTTTTACAAATGTATCAACGACGGAATACTCTTTATCCAGAATAACCACATCCGCATCTTTTCCTGTATCAAGACTTCCAATCCTGTCATATACATCCAGCATTTTAGCCGGATTGCATGTAAGAAGCGGTAATATCTCTTCAAGAGGTCTTCCTGTAAATTTAATCAGATTCTTAAGTGCACATCCTGTCGTAAGTGTACTTCCTGCTCTGGAATCTCCATATTTCAGTTTTGCGTCTCCATCTTTTACAATAACCGGATTGACTCCCAGCATGTATTCTCCATCCGGAAGTCCAGCTGCCATAATAGAATCTGTTATGGCGATCACTTTATCCAGGCCTTTCATCTTCAGAAGGAAACGAACGGTTCCCGGATGCAGATGGCGTCCATCGCAGATGGCTTCACAATAGATATCAGATTCCAGAACTGCTCCCATAATAGCCGGAAAATGCTGATGAAGAAGTTTCATGGCATTAAATGTATGCGTAGCTGATACGGCACCCTCATTAATACATTTCCATGCAGTCTCATAATCCGCACCAGAATGACCGATCGCAACTTTCATACCAAGATCAATCATTCCTTTAATTGATTCCGGCACTCCTTTTACTTCTGGTGAAACAGTAATATAACGGATATTTCCACCTGCTGCTTCCTGATATTCTTTCAGAAGATCCAGATCAGGAGAAATCAGTAAATGTTCCGGCATAGCCCCTTTATATTCCGGTGAAAGGAATGGTCCTTCCAGATGAATACCAAGAAGATCTGCACAATTTTCATGTCCGTTCTTCTGTGCCTCCTGATGTTTCACAGCCTCTTTTATGGTCTTCAAAGTCTGTTCTTTTGTGTCTGTCAGTATAGATGAAAGCCATGATGTGGTTCCTGTGTGGCAAAAATGTCCGATCTTTTCGAATCCCTGCTGATCAGCCGCATTCACATCTACCCCTGCGCCACCATGAGTATGTACATCTATAAACCCCGGTACTACATAGTTTCCTTTTGCATCATAGACTTCTTCTGCATCTCCATCTTGAGCAGAAACGATTTTTCCCTCTTTCAGAACAAGCTCTTCTTCTGAAAAAGCTCCATTTTTATATACTTTTCCATTTATGATTCGAACGCTCATGTTCTTCCTTCTTTCTGTTGTCTGTTACTTATCTTATCAATCAAGTGCTGCAACAAACTCTGTGATCTTCAGATTGATGTCCGGATGTGATGTAAGAAGAGATACCGGGAAATCAGAAGTTGCTTCTCCATATGCTGCTCTTCGTACTACTGCCCGGTGCCAGTTTCTGAAACATCCCAGACGAATCTTCCTTGCATGTGAAATCTCATTAATTCCAATGGTAATACAATAATGAGGCATGTCTTCCAGAGCTCCATTAAAATCACCAATCGCATTAGCTGTTCTTGTTTCTTTTGTAATCTTAAGAACACGGGTTTTCTGAGCAAGAAATTCTTCATTTGTAAGGGATGGATCTGCTTCATTAAATGCTACATGACCATTAATTCCAATTCCACCGAAACAGATATCAACGCCCCCCAGTTTTTTCAATCAGTTCAGAAATATATTCCGGATGATTCGGATCCGGAAATACTCTCTGATCTTCCGGCATTACCAATTCCGGGCGAACTTTATCATAAACTGTACGTTGCATGAAGCCTCTGAAGCTTAACGGATGATCTTTTGAAATCCATTGTTTCTCATCATCCAGATATTCATCCATGTTAATAAACCATACATTTTTCAGGCTGATATTCTGCTCATTAACCATATCTACAAAATATGGATACTGTCCTACAGGACCTACAGGACAGATAAATACTGTTTTTTCTCCATTTTCGTTATGTTTTCTGATCTCATCCACCATTTCAACTGCCATAGAATGAAATACTTCTGCATTGTCTTCCATAACAATTACCGGAAGCTTCGGTCCATTACCCACTAACTCTTCCTTTGTATAGCTATAATAACTATGTCCCATATTGCTTTACTTCCTTTCATTTATTATCCAGCTCGTTACCTTTATTGTTGTATTTATTATAGTAGATAAAATTTTTTAATCAACGAATTCCATGCAATTTGCTGAATCTGCGCAACGTTTTCTAAGAAATAATCATTGCTCTGAGGATTCCGGGACATTCATACTGACGTTTTCCGGCTCCAATCCCTATTTTCTTTATTTCAAATTCCTCCGGAAGCTTACTCTTTTCGTTCTTATTGCTGCCACAATAGCAGCACCTGTAGGTGTTACAAGTTCCCCCTCAACAGCTGTCACCTTTATACACAAATGATTTTCGCTTATCACATTCGCAACTGCAGGAACAGGAATTGGTAAAATTCCATGCTGACAGCGGACAGTTCCGCAGCCTTCATAAAGTACAGGTACAACTACATCCGTAATATCCAGATTATCCAGACAGACTGCCACAGATACAATATCTACAATGGAATCAACTGCCCCGACTTCATGAAAATGTACCTGCTCCACAGGCACATCATGTGCCTTGCTCTCTGCTTTTGCAAGAATCTCAAATATTCTCAAAGCAATCTTTTTTGCATTGTCAGTCATTGCACTATGTTCTATAATATGCGCAATTTTCTTTCACCCCTCTATGTTCATGGTGATGGTGACAATGTGCAGTTTCTCTCTCATGTGCACATGCATGGTCTGCAATAACATGTTCATGTGTATGAATCTCAGACTCTCCCTCAGTATTCTCATTATGACCATGCAGATACTTCATATCATGATCATGGTTTTCATGATCTTTATCTAACATAACGTCAAAATCACAGGCTTCAATTCCGGATTTACCACTTTGCCGGTTTTATCTGAAACCCTGATACAGGAAGACTTTGCAGTACCCTGTCCAAAACTGCCTTATCCGCCCCAAGATCAAGAAGTGCACCGACAGTCATATCACCACTAATCCCTGAATAGCACTCTAAATACAATGTTTTCCCCATAAATTTAAGCACCTCCACTTTAGTTTTATGTACTCTATCAAAAATTATATAAGTTTTTACTTTTTTATCAATAACTTTGAGTTGATTTTGCATTCAAAGTACGCAAACGTTTTTCCTTCTTTTTATTGGTTTTTTTATAAATTTACTGTATAATTAAAGTCGTTAAGAACCCCCCGGCGGGGTTCTTAACGACTTTTTTTAAAACAGAAGACTCTGATTTTCTGTTTTGCACATAGTTTTAGAAAATAGTCGTATAAAAGATTGCGGGGAGTTATTATGACATTAAAAGAAATTGCCAGGCAGGCAAATGTCTCTGTTTCTACGGTTTCCAGAGTAATAAACCAGAAAAATACAAAAGCGGCAAGTCCGGAAGTTCAGGAACGTATATGGAAAATCGTACGCAAAAGCGGTTATACTCCCAATGCAACAGCCCGAAGCCTCAAATTAGGACCAAAAGCTCAAATTCAGAATACAACGCCCAAATCCATTGCCTGTATTTATGCAAGAAGTAATTCCGCTGTTTCCGATCCATTCTTCTCACAGATTGCAAAAGCGATTGAACAGGAGGCCTTCAAGAGCAACTATTTTATCCGTCAGTCATTTACAGCCATGGATATTGCAAATCCCGATATGGCACGACAGCTTGCTCAATTTCCTGTAGACGGAATCGTAATTCTGGGACGATATGAGAAACAGCTGTTACGCTTCTTTACTCAAAATTATAAAAATGTGATTTATACAGGTCTGAATCCAATGGGAACCCAATATGACCAGGTAGTTTGTGACGGAAGTGATATTTCCTATAGTGCTCTTTCCTATCTTGTGGAGCTCGGACATACGAAAATCGGTTATGTAGGTGAACAGAATAATGAAGTACGTTTCAGCGGTTATAAAGATGCACTTGCCAAACTTGGGCTTCCGTTTTTGCAGAAAAATACCAGTAATGTACATCTTTCTGCAGATGGCGGTTACAAAGGTGCTAATATCCTGATGCACAATAAGGCAGATATCTCTGCAATTTTCTGTGCAAACGATACCACTGCCCTCGGAGTCATTCACGCATTAAAGGAAAAAAAAATTTTCGAATACCGGAAGATATTTCTGTTATCAGCGTAGATGATATAGAGACAGCTCAGTATCTTTCTCCCATGCTGACCACAGTACATATTCCTCTGGAGGAACTTGGAAGAATAACTGCAAAAACCCTGATCGACCGTATTAACGGCGGACATCGCCTTCCCATGCGTATCTCTCTTCCATTTTACATTGCCAAAAGAGACAGTTGCGGAAAACTTAACAGAAGACGTAAGACTTTTGCAAGTCTTCCTCCTCAGTAATAGAAAGACTCCCGGCAGCACTTCTTCCTGCGGAGTCTTTTTCTTTTAATACTATAACTGCTTCGCAGTTTGAATCAGGCAGATATTCGCAATCTGCTCCTCAGTTTTCTTAAATTATTTCAATACAATAGCCTGTGTCAGGTGTCTCGGTGAATCTGCATCCAGATTCTTGCTGTCTGCAATATAATATCCCAGAAGCTGTCCGATAAATCCGATGATCGCACTGTACTGCATATCATTCCAGCCTTTATCCATGGAATATACATAATCAGCGATCTGATCAAAGGTATCTCCCAGTTCTCCGCCAAGAACTGCAACTGTTGCACCGTAACTCTTCATCTGCTCCATAAGTGCTTTGTCACCATCTCTGCAGGCTTTATTGCTCAAGCACACGATCAGTGTATTTTCATCTACAAGACTCATTGGTCCATGACGGTATTCCAGATCATAATATCCTTCAGAATTGCTGAGTCCCATTTCTTTCATCTTATTCATACATTCATTGGCGACACCATAATAAATACCCTGTCCAAGAATAATGTAGAGATTCAGATTTTTTATGCTCATTCATGATTTTTGTAGAAAGTTCATCCATTTCTTTCAGAACCTTTTCAGAATATGGAGCATAATCTTTCATTGCAGCAATTTCATCTTTCTTACCGCCTACATACATAGCCATGATAACAGCCATATATAACATACTTGTAAAAGAACGTGTCATGATAACACTGTCTTCAGCTGTATCCGGTGAAAGAATGTAATAGTCATTATATTTTTCACTGTCTTTGTCACAGGTAATAGCCAGTGTAGTAACCTGAGGATAAGTACGAACTTTATCAATAGCCATTCTTACTTCTGTAGTATAGCTTTTTCTGGTGATCGGAAGGATCAGCACATTTCTTCCTTCTTTTACATAAGTTTCCGGGAAATAATACAGCTCAGAGCATGGAACTCCCTTTGACGGAATTCCTGTATAAGTGGAAAATGCTGCTGCTGAAGCCTGTGCCAGATAAAGAGAAGTTCCACATCCTGTAAAGATCAGCTCATCATATTTTTTCTCACTGAAGAATACCTTGTCCAGAGTTTTGAAAATATCCTCCAGAGTATCATTGACAGCCTGAAAAGAAGCCGGCTGCCGGTACATTTCTTTATAGGTCAGTTCACTGTTTTTTTTCATTTATATTCCTCCTGAATTTAATTTTCCCTTGTGATTTTATTTTAATTGCTTTTATCTTCTCAGGCCTTTCCTTCTGAACCTGCAAGACGGATGATCTTTTTGATGTCTTCTGTCAGAGCATCATTTGCAAGCTGTGACAGTTTCCATGAATGTCCCTGATGATTTGTCTTCAATGCTTCTTCATAATGTTCTACATATTTATAACGGATTTCTGTACCAAAGTTGATCTTCGCAACACCAAGCTTAATAGCTTCTTTGATGATATCTTCTCTCATACCTGTACATCCATGAAGAACAAATGGAATATCTGTAAATTTCCTTACTTCTTCCAGAACTTCCAGTTTGATATCCGGTTCACCCTTATAATATCCATGAGCATTTCCGATTCCGATAGCCAGGGAATCCGGCTGGCACAGATCCAGGAACTGACGGACCTGCTCCGGATTTGCTACATTTTTATTCTCCATCTGAGCACCGGCTTCATCTAATCTTAAAAGTTCTCCGATTTCTGCTTCTACAGGAACGTCGAAACATTTTGCCACTTTGATCACTTCATTTGTAAGTCTGGCATTTTCTTCGATCGGTTTTGTGGAACCATCGATCATCAGGGACGTAAATCCATTCTTTAATGATTTCATGCAGATATCAAAGCTGTCACCATGGTCCAGATGGATCGCGATCGGTACACTTACTTTATTTGCACACCATTTACATACTTCTACAAACCAGTCATCTCCGGAATATGCTCCTGTAGCCACATAATGAGCCAGAATCGCAGGTGAATGCATTTCTTCCGCTGCTCTGCAGATCGCCCAGATAATATCATAGTTTCCACCCTGTGTGTTCATTGCAGGCACTGCATAATGTTCTCTTCGTGCCTTTTCAAGCATTTCCTTACTTGTAACTAACATATTTTCACTTCTTTCCCCTGCTCCCGGCAGGTTATATTTATTTATCTTTTCATTACTGTTTACAATAACATTTTTTTCCCTGTGCTTTCCCTGATGACCAGTCTGGCTGTAAAGCTTATTTTTTTATCCACCCCATCATGACGGATCAGTGACAGAAGTGCTTCCATTGCAGATTTTGCCACTTTCTTCTTTCTGTATCTCCACTGTAGTAAGAGCCGGGCTTACATAATTACTTATAAAATCATTATCAAATCCAGTCACCATCAGATCATCCGGGACTTTTTCTCCCGGTTCTTCCTGCCACAGAAAGTGCCACTGCAGCCAGATTATCATATCTTGCCACTATTGCATCAACAGAAGGATTTTTTTTCCAGCAGTAACTGCAGCCTCTTTTCCAGTTTTTTTATATCCTCACATCCGGAAATCCTCTGCTCCTGTGCAAAAGTAATTTCTGATTCTTTTATCTGATCAAAAAATCCCTTCCAGTGAATATCCCTGTCACATTGTTTTCCTGTTTTATCAAGATAAACAAAATTTCGGCATCCGTTTTTCACAAGATGTTTGACACATTCTCTGCTGCCTTCATAAAGCCCTGTATCTACCACAACCGTATCCCGAAGATCACAGCTGATCTCTCTGTTTAAAAACAGTACCATAGGGATCCCTGACTTCACCAGAAGCTTCAGTTCCCTGTCCGTTACACCGGAAGCACTGACAAATAAACCATCAAACTGTCTGCTTAGAATCTGACTTACAAACTCATCTTTCTCCTGGCTCTCACAAAGAGAGATCATATATCCCCGTCTGTAAGCATCCCTGCTCATCTGGCTTACCAGCTCGGAAAAATAACCGCTACTCAGTTCTTCCGCAATAAAAAGAATCTGCAAGCTGCCTTTTCCATGAAGAGCCCTTGCAATATTGTTGGGATGATACTGAAGTTTTTCCACAACCTCAAGAACACGCTGCCTTTTTTCCTCTTTCACATAACGATTTTTGTTAAGTACATAAGAAACTATTGTTTCCGACACTCCTGCTTCTCTTGCAACATCTTTTCTTGTTACTTTCTGTCGTCCACTCTCCACTGTTCTGTTCCTTTCCGGATGACTTTCTTAATATACACACGAGTGTATATTTTTTTCAAAGATTACACAGACATCTCTGCCTGTGTAATCTTTTCTTATTATTCTGCGCAAGCTTCTTCCATTACATCGAAAAGAACATAATTATCAACTGGTGTTTCTTCACAGTCACCGCTCTCAACAAATGATTTCTGCTGCAGTTCATAATAGCCTTTGACATCATCCATATGATCCCTGATGAATTCACTTGTTGTCCAGTCTGCTACTTCTACCTGATCAAGAAGGGAATTTTTTTCAAGTTTAATCTTGTCAGCAATCCAGCCGCACACTTCATCATCATGGCTGTGGTCTGCACGATAGTCAAATCCTTTGTAAAGAGCTCTTGCAAATCTTACAAGTACGTCATGATTTTCTTCAGCATATTTCGGCATTGCAATCCAACTTGCAAGAGATACAGTTTGATCAATAAAATGTTTTGTTATCTGCCAGCTGTACACCATCATCTCCCAAGTTCCTCAAGAACTTTCAAAGAGTTCGGTACCCATGTTGCACACGCATCAACACTGCCAGAAAGCATTGCTGTTACAATGTTTGTTGCATCCATATCCATTGCTGTGATATCATCCATCGTCATACCTCCTTTTGCAAGAGTTTTTATTCAGGATATCTTCACTGGATGTTCCTGAAGAATAAGCAATTGTTTTTCCTTTTTAATCCTTAATTGTATCTGTTCCTTTTTTCCTTACTTCCGATTTACAGCATCACCATTAGATACATGTGCAAAGTGCAAAAAATATCAGCTTTACCGTTGATGCAAAGTTTGTGGGCTCCCTGTCCGATATATCCAACATCAATAGATCCAGATTCCATAGCCTGAATGATTGTTGGTCCATCGGAGAACTCTGTAAGCTGTACATCAATATTCTCATCATCAAAATATCCAAGTTCAATTGCAGAGATAAGACCATTTAAACTTGCATAATCAGGCATATAGCTACATTTACAGTTACTTTTTCCGGTTCTTCCTCTGTTGCTGCACTTACGCCCATTGCTCCGCCACAAATGACCATAGATGCGGTTACTGCCATTGCTGCTAACTTTTTCCATGTTTTTCTCATAGTTCTACTTCCTTTCTTTTCCATGTTTTAGGGTAGTATTTAATATTTTCTCTTTATTCTGAACCGTTCCATACCGGCAACAGCCAAAATTCATTATTTTCTTACTTCCAGATACTCCTGATATACCTGACTCCAGATATGATTTTTCAACTCCATAAATCTCGGACTCATCTTAGTTTCCTGATCACGTGGATACGGAATATCGATATCTACGATATCTTTGATACGTCCAGGTCTGGCACTCATAACGATAACTCTCTGAGCCAGAATGATCGCCTCATCTACATCATGTGTGATGAAGAAACATGTTTTTCTTTCACTTTCCCATGTTTTCAGAAGTTCTGTCTGCAGCTGGGTTCTTGTCTGGGCATCCAGAGCTCCGAATGGCTCATCCATAAGAAGAACTTCAGGTTTTACAGCATAGGCTCTTGCAATTGCAACACGCTGTTTCATACCACCGGAAAGTTCCTTCGGATAATGATTTACGAAATCTTCAAGCTGTACCATCTTGATATATTTCATTGCGATTTCTTTTGCTTCAGCATCGCTCTTGCCCTGCAGTTTCAATCCAAACATAACATTTTTCAGAACTGTCAGCCATGGGAACAATGCATACTGCTGGAATACACGCCTCTCTCTGTACCTGTTCCCTCGATCTTTTTGCCGTCAATGTATACAGCTCCACTGGTTGGAGTATCCAGTCCTGCGATAATATTCAGCAATGTAGATTTACCGCATCCGGAAGGTCCTACCACACAGATAAATTCATTTTCTTTAATATCAAGATTAACTCCGTTTAATGCAGTCATCTCGCCCTTACGGGTCTGATAAATCTTTTTAACGTTATCAATCTTAAGTTTTGTCACTCTCTCTTCTCCTGCCATCCTGTTAACCTTCCTTCTAAGAATTTAATGATTTTTTCCATTACCAGTCCGATGATACCAATGATGATGATATACATCAGCATGCCTGCTGTTTCAAAACTGTTTGCCAGAGAACGGATTCTCATTCCAAGTCCGGCAGTAGCTCCTGTTGTTTCTGCTGCGATCAATGTTGTCAGTGCAACGGAAATACCAAGTCGAACAGCTGTTAAAATAAACGGGGTTGTTGCCGGGAAAATAACTTTTACAAATATATCTCTGTCTTTTGCGCCAAGAACTCTGGCTGCTTTTACTAAAGTATTATCAATGTTTCTTACACCCTGATAGATTGTAACTGTCATGATCAGGAATGTTGCGATCCAGATAACGATGATCTGTGGTTTTCTACCAACACCAGCTGTAATAACTACCAACGGTACATATGCCAGAGGTGGGATGTTACGAATAAACTGAATCCATGGTTCCAGAACTCCTCTGACCGGCAGGTACCATGCCATAAGAAATGCAATCGGTACTGCGGTTATAAAGCCGAGTGCAAATCCGGCCAGGATTGAAATCATTGAACTACAAAAATCCTGTCCCAGTGCCCCATTATCAATCATTCGTTTGGCCGCCTCAAGAATAGCCGGAATAAACGGGAAGCTTCGTGCTGTTTTTGGATTAATGGATAATGCATACCATAACAGGATTGCTGCTGCAAGGGAAATCAGTACCCATGCCCATCCCGGGATAGACTGCATTACTCCTTTTTTCTTTTTTTCCATAGTTACTCTCCTTTCAATGGAACATTTTCATTTTTGTTTTGTATATTTTTCGTTTTAAAGATAATCCTTGAAATTCAGGAATTCCGGAAGTGGATCTCCGATCAGCGGGCGACACCAGTCAACAAATTCCTGTGTTACATCGTTACCTCTTTCATTTATAAAATTGTCAGGCATCTTCCGTTCATAAAGCATAACTTCTTTGATAGGAACAAGCTTTGTTTTCATCTGATACACCGTTCCCGGGACCCGTTCAAAACCTACCATCACTCCGCTGTTTCCTTCAACAGCACTCCTCAGTGCAACTGTGCCGGCCTGTCTTGCTTCTTCTCTGTCCACCGGTGACTGAAGTGCTACAGAAGCTCTTCCGCAAAGTCCGGGTTTTTCGCTTCTTGCTTTTACGCCAAGTTTCTTAACTACCAGATTCGCAAGATGTGAACTTACATCTCCATAATAAACAGCTCTTTCTGATTTAAAGATCGGAGGAACAATAGATTCTCCATTTGCATCATGAAGTCCCTCACTTACCAGAACCACTACTCCACCCTGTTTTTTCTGAAGCCTTGATACATCTTCAAGGAACTCATCTTCATTGAAGTTTCGTTCCGGCAGATAAATCAGGTGAGGTGCATCTCCCTGTTTCCTTCTGGCCAATGCCGATGCAGCTGTGATCCATCCGGCATTTCTTCCCATGGCTTCCATAATACATACATGAATGGGAAGAGATTTTACATCTTCACCAACTTCCTGGGTAGAAGCTGCAATAAATCTTGCCGCACTTCCATATCCTGGTGAGTGATCTGTCATTGCGATATCATTGTCAATCGTTTTTGGAATTCCAACAACTTTGATATCCTGATCCTTACAGACCTCATAAATATGTCCGCATGCATCCATAGTTCCGTTTCCGCCATTCAGAAGAACATATTTAATATCATGTTTTTAAAGATATCCACCATTTTTCATAATCTTTTCTATATAGAGGAGTATCTAGAAGATCCAATTGCCGAAGCAGGTGTATGCAAAAGAAGTTTCAATTTTTCATCATCAAACGAAGTCAAATCTATGAAAGTTTCTGAAAAAATTGCTCCGGTTCCACCAATCGCTCCGTAAACTTTTCCAACCTCCGGATTTCGTTTTGCTTCTTCGATCACACCGTAAAGGGATGCATTGATGACTGCTGTAGGCCCACCTCCATGTACCACTAATACATTTTGTGACATATTCCGCTTTCCTTTCTATTGTTTTAATTGTGCATCTTTACAAATAAAACTTTTTTTATTTTTTCTTGAATATGTTTTTATTCAATTTCACTTTTGTACTCTTATCTTAACATATTTTTGCAAAAAACAAAAAGCACAATTAGAGAAAAACGTTGTCTGGATATTTTGTATAATTTGCCATGTTGTTTTTTGTCTATTT
>ENA-OQAR01000233-OQAR01000233.1-human-gut-metagenome-genome-assembly--contig:-NODE-233-length-16058-cov-2.405310_pt1 | contig 16058 bp, 19 predicted proteins | sample MGYA00242738_ERZ504533 | MGnify/ENA primary metagenome ERZ504533 (study PRJEB26092, sample SAMD00036276) | human gut metagenome | host: Homo sapiens | study: EMG produced TPA metagenomics assembly of... | reverse complement strand
TAATTGTTGGAGTTGATTAATCAACTGCTTGATTTTCGGAAACTGGAGATGGGAGGTGAAAGTCTGAAATTACATCAGGCTGACATCGTAGAGTTTGTGCGGTACATTGGTTCAGGGTTTAAAGAACTGGCGACAAATCGATCTATAAAGTTTTCGATAGAGAGTGAATGTCCTGGCATGAATATCTGGTTTGATGATACGAAAATGCAACGGATTCTGAATAATATTTATTCCAATGCATTTAAATTCACTCCTGATGGAGGGCTTATCTCAACGATTGTAGGTACCAGTGGAGAATGCGCGATGCGCAGACGGCTTGCCACGGCGCAGATCGGAATCATCGATGATGTCATCATGCACCAGCGCACCGGTCTGGAACACTTCCACCGCGCACGCTAAATCGAGCAGCGCGTCGAAATCACGTTCTCGCACATCCTCCGAAGCGAATGCGCGGAACGAATCCAACGTCAGCAAGGCGCGAAGCCGCTTGCCACCCTCACTTGACGTGACCGCCTGCTTGGCGACCATGTCGGCAATAGGCCTGCAAGAGGAGGCAACCGAATCGTCCGCATGAAGGAATGCGAAATCCTTCACCAACGAAACAATGCGTGATTCAATCTGTTCCAAATCGGAGGAGCTAGTCATACCAACAGTTATCCACAGGCATTCGACAAGACCAAATCTCAATGATTGCAATAGTTGCGGTACCGAAATCATTTTGCGAAACGCCGAAGAAGCCATCCTCCGACCACAGGCCTCGAAAAAAAGCGGCATCGCATCGGCTCATCGGGCATAGTGCCATATAAGCGGCGAGCGAGGAAGCCGATAGACCATGCCAAGGAGGGCAGAATAATGACAACCAACAAAACCGGACGCATCACCGGGACTGAAATGGAAGAAGCCATCAGCCGATTCGAAAGGGATTGCAGATCCGACGGCGTGGGCGAAACAGTGCGTTCGTTCATTCGTGAACCGCTTTTCATATGGATGGACGCGCTTGCGCAGGCATCGGACGAGAGCGTTTCCCATTCGGAAGGCGAATTCCATGCCGAATGCGGTCTTGACCGGAATATGATCATGCGGACTACGGTGGGCATCAATCGGATGCTGTCCATTCGTGACGTATTTCTCATTTCCGCCATCGTTGACGAACGATACGCCGACCGAGACTTTCTCATGAGTTTCGCCGAAAGACCCAAGCTGTCTCGTAATGCGCAGCGTCTGGAACAGCTGCTCAGCGATTCATTCCGTGATCCCCTAGCCAGACCCGATATGAAAACGTTGCGATCAGGCGATCAACATGCTGTTCGACATTATCGATATGATTCCGAAGACATATCGGGCGCAGCCGTTCGCCGTGATCAGCTACATCATGTGGTGGATGGGCCAGGAAGGAGCCATGGCATCAGCCATCAGCGCGCTCGCGATAGATGATCAATGTTCGCTGGCGGCGATTGTATGCTCGGCGGTTGAACGACGTATTGGTCCTGCCTGGACGTCGGAAACATAAGGCAACACGCCGTAAAGTGGCGTGACTTGCGCGTGAAGGCCTCATTATGCGGGAATAATCGTCCTTGCAAGATGGTTTACTCACATAGTTGACGATTTGCCCTTGCCAGAAGTGGGTCCATGTGGTATACGCTTCGAGGCAGGATCAATAGGAGGATAAGTTTGGCCACCAAGGAAACGACGGCAAGCATGGAACAGGCTGATCTGACCGAAAAGACCACCTCCACGAAGAAAGCCGCCACGCGCAAGGCCTCCACGAAGAAGAGTGCGGCGAAGAAAACCACCGCAACGAAGACCCCTCGCAAGACTACCGCGAAGAAGAGCGCCCCTGCCAAGAAGGAGGAGCCGCTCGAGGATGATGCACTTGACGATGAGGACGCTCAGGTAGACGACGCCGATCTTGACGATTTCGACGCCGATCTCGATGACGTCGATTCGGATGACGAGGATGACCTCGACGACGACGAGGAATCCGAACCTGAAGATGATGACGACGAGGATGAGGAAGAACGCAAAAAGCCGGAAGAGCCTAAGGAAAAGGGCGCTTTCGTGGTGCGTGATGACGATGATGATGAGAATCTGACCCCATCCGGCAATCCGAAGCGTCGTGTGATTGCGGCGGGTGCGACTGCTGATCCGGTCAAGGATTACCTGAAGCAGATCGGTCGTGTGAGCCTGCTGAATGCGGAACAGGAAGTCGATCTGTCCGAGCGTATCGAAGCCGGTCTGTATGCCCAGCACCTGCTGGACACCGAATCCGACCAGATGGACTTCAAGCGCAAGCGTGAGCTCAAGTGGGCTGCGAACGATGGCAGGCGTGCCAAGGACCACCTGCTGGAAGCCAATCTGCGACTTGTGGTTTCGTTGGCTAAGCGTTACACCGGCCGTGGCATGCTGTTCTTGGATTTGATTCAGGAAGGCAACCTCGGTTTGATTCGCGCCGTCGAGAAGTTCGACTGGAGGAAGGGCTTTAAGTTCTCCACCTATGCCACGTGGTGGATTCGTCAGGCCATCACCCGAGCCATGGCTGACCAGGCGCGTACCATTCGCGTGCCGGTGCACATGGTCGAAGTGATCAACAAGCTGTCTCGTGTGCAGCGTCAGATGCTGCAGGATCTTGGCCGCGAACCCACGCCGGATGAGCTTGCACGCGAGCTCGACATGCCTGTCGAGAAGGTGCAGGAAGTGCAGAAGTACGGCCGTGAGCCGATTTCCTTGCATACGCCGTTGGGTGAGGATGGCGATTCCGAGTTCGGCGATCTGATCGAAGACACCGACGCCATCGCGCCGTCCGACGCGGTTGCCTTTTCGCTGTTGCAGGAGCAGTTCAGGCAGGTGCTTGAAACGTTGTCTCCGCGTGAGGCTGGCGTGATCAAGATGCGTTATGGCTTGGAAGATGGCCAGCCCAAGACGCTCGACGACATTGGCCGCGTGTATGGCGTTACCCGTGAGCGTATTCGCCAGATCGAGTCGAAGACCATGTCGAAGTTGCGTCACCCGTCTCGCTCGCAGACGCTGCGTGACTTCCTTGATCAGTGATTGAAACAAGAGGTGAATGAAGTCGAGAAATTCGGTAAGAATATCGAATTTCTCGACTTCTTACGTCTACAAGACGTTCTTATGGATGAAAACCGAAGCAAAACTGCAAGTCAGAATGAGGAAAATGGCGAAAGACAAGGACAATTACGGCGCAGGTAGTCTTACCGTGCTTGAAGGTCTTGACGCGGTGCGCAAGCGCCCGGGCATGTATATCGGCACCACCGATAGCCAAGGTCTGATGCACTGCCTGTGGGAGATCATCGATAATTCCGTCGATGAGGCTCTTGCGGGAGTCTGCAATCATATCGTTGTGACGTTGCACAGCGACGGTTCCGTGGAAGTGGCCGATAACGGCCGCGGTATCCCTGTTGACATCGAGCCGAAAACCAAACTTACCGGTGTGGAAGTGGTGTTGACCAAATTGCATGCCGGCGCGAAATTCGGTAACTCTTCGTACGGAGCCTCGGGCGGTTTGCATGGCGTGGGCTCGTCAGTGGTGAACGCGTTGAGCTCCCGTCTTGACGTGGAAGTGGATCGTGACGGCAAGACGCATCATATGTCATTCCATCAGGGTCATCCTGGTGTGTATACCGATGCTGATCCGGAGCACCCATCTCCGGATGCGCCATTCAACGCACGCGTAAAAACCGTCCGACTGAGCTTGAAATCATTGGCAAGGTCAGTCCGAAGACCACGGGAACTCGCATTCGTTATTGGGCTGATCCGGAGATTTTTCAACGACACCGCGGAATTCAGCTACGAGCAGCTGATTGATCGCGTCAGGCAGACCAGCTTCCTGGTGCCGGGTTTGAAAATCACTGTTATCGATGAGAATATTCCGGAAACCGGCGATGAATCAGTCGACGAAATGCTGGAAGTCGACGATATTGCAAATGCTGCAGGTGATGAACCGCAGGAAATTGCCGAAAGCGATGAATCTGAACATGACGCTGCCGGGCACGAGGAAGCTGCGGAGCAGATCGAGGAAGCCGATGTTGCGGCACAACCTCAGGGATCGAAGTATACCCACTCCCGTATCGAGGAATTCTGCCATACCGGCGGTGTGAAGGATTTCGTGGATTACCTGTCCAAAGGCGAAGCGGTTTCCGCTATTTGGCGTATCACTGGCGAAGACACCTATGTTGAGGAAACCCAAGCCGTTGGCGATGGCGGTGAACTGCACGCGCAGAAGGTTACGAGAAATTGTGCCGTCGATATCGCCATGCGGTGGACCAACGGATACGACACCACCATGCGCAGCTTCGTCAATGTGGTGGAAACCCCGGGCGGTGGAACCCATGTGGATGGCTATCTGTTGGGCCTGACCAAGCAGATTCGCAAAGCCATCGAAGACAATGCACGTAAGCTCAAAGTGAATCTCAAAGATTCCAACATGAAAGTCGAACGTGACGATATTCTGGCAGGTCTGGTTGCCGTCGTCACTGTGCGTATCGCCGAACCACAGTTCCAAGGTCAGACCAAGGATGTGCTCGGCACCGCGCAGGTCAAGCCGATCGTCAGCAAAATGACCGACAGGCAGTTCGGCGAGATGATCACCGGCTCCAAACGTGGCTATAAGGAACAGTCCGGCCGCGTGCTTGAAAGATCGTCGGCGAATGCACGCCCGCATCCAAGCACGTAAGACCAAAGAGGTGACGCGACGCAAGAACGCGCTCGAATCGGCATCCATGCCACCGAAACTGTCTGATTGCCAGCCAGGCAATGACGATGTGGCCGAACTGTTCATCGTGGAGGGCGATTCCGCACTTGGCACCGCCAAAGCCGCGCGTAATTCCGGTTTCCAGGCGTTGCTGCCGATTGAGGTAAATTCTCAACGTGCAGAAGGCGTCGTTGTCGCAGATGCTGTCGAACAAGGAATGCGCGGCGATCATTCAGGTGGTCGGCGCTGGCTCCGGAGCGAGCTTCGACATCGAGCAAGCACGTTACAACAAGGTCATTATGATGACCGATGCAGATGTCGATGGCGCGCACATCCGCATTCTGCTGCTCACCTTGTTCTACCGTTACATGCGGCCGCTCATCGAGTACGGTCACGTGTATGCGGCCGTGCCTCCGCTGCACCGCATCGCCTTGACCGGAGCTCACAAGGGGGAGTATATCTACACGTATTCCGACGATGAGCTGGCCGGCAAATTGGCTGATCTTGATAAGAAGCACATCAGCTATAACGAGGACATTCAGCGCTATAAGGGTCTGGGTGAAATGGACGCCGACCAGCTGGCCGACACCACTATGGATCCACGCACACGTATGCTGCGTCGTATCCGTATGGAAGACGCCGAACAGGCCAGTCAGATTTTCAGTCTGCTGATGGGCGATGACGTGCGCCGCGTAAAGCGTTCATCGTTGAGAATGCCGACGATTTCGACCGTTCGAAGATCGATACCTGATCGAGGTTGTCGTCAGCTCGCCTTCCGCTACGTCAAGACGTTTCGGAGGGTATTTTTTAGTGAAGATGGTATGCGATTCCGTGTGGTAAAGGTTGAAGATTCTACGGTAGATAGTGCAATCAAGTAGTTACCGATTGGTAGCTATATGTGCTTACAATAATGGCGGATATTGTCTTCTGCGGCTACCGATCAAGAAGGAGTAGGGCGTGGTTAATCTTTTGCTTGCGGTGATTTATGTGGCGTTCATCAGCCTTGGCCTGCCGGATGCGGTACTGGGTGCCGCATGGCCGACGATGAGTGTCGATTTGGGTGCTCCCATTTCGTGGGCTGGCGGCATTTCCATGACGATTTCCGCTGGCACCATTGTTTCCGCGTTGCTTTCCGATCGTATGACCTTGCGTTTTGGTGCGGGCAAGGTCACTGCGGTTTCCGTGGCGTTGACGGCGTTGGCATTGTTCGGCTTTTCCGTTGCTCCTAACTATTGGGTGCTGATTCTGCTTGCCATTCCGTACGGCTTGGGTGCGGGCGGCGTTGACGCGGCCCTCAACAACTATGTGGCGATCCACTACGAGAGCCGTCACATGAGCTGGCTTCACGCCATGTGGGGCATTGGCGCGTTGACTGGCCCATACATCATGGGATTCGCCTTGGGCGCCGGCCAAGGATGGTCGTGGGGCTACCGTTATATCTCCATACTGCAGGTTGTGCTCACCGCCATTCTTATTTTCAGTCTGCCACTGTGGAAGAAGCGTTCCGAGGTAAAGACGGGCGAAGTTTCCGGCGAATCCGACGGAACGGCCAATGATGAAACTCGCAAACCGCTTGGTGTGCGAGGTGTGCTCGCCATTCGTGGCGCCAAAGAAATCCTGGTGATGTTCTTCTGCTATTGCGCATTGGAGCAGACGGCCATGCTGTGGGCTAGTAGCTACATGGCGCTTGGCAAGGGCATCGATAAGACCACGGCGGCTATGTGGGCCAGCCTGTTCTGCATCGGCATCACCGTGGGTCGCTTGGCGAGTGGTTTTCTGACCATGAAGTTTAATGATCCGGCCATGATTCGCCTGGGGCAGGCGCTGGTGCTGACCGGTATCGTCATCATGTTGCTGCCGCTGCCTCGCAATATCGGCACCATTATGGGACTGATGATTGTCGGTCTTGGCTGCGCACCGATCTACCCGTGCGTCATTCATTCCACGCCGGCATATTTCGGCGAAGACAAATCGCAGGCGATCGTCGGCATGCAAATGGCATGCGCATACGTCGCTCGATGTGCATGCCGCCGGTATTCGGCTTGATCGCACAGCATATCAGTGTGCTGTGGTTCCCTCTGTACATGTTGGCTTTCCTGGTGCTGATGGTGATCATGCACGAGAGCCTGCGTAAAAAGTGCGCTGGTCAGACCATCGACTGATACGGTGTTGTCGCCATTGCCATTGCGATACCATGAGCCGCATTGTAGATTTCGCATATATGGTTCGGGTTGCTGAAGCCGAGCGCCACGTACCATACGATAAGCAGTGCGGTCATGGTTGCAGCCAATGGCAGTTGTCGTATTTTCAGGCGAATAAGGCATAGCAGAATCGCGGTCGCAAGCAGGGCGATAAATGACGCCGAAAGGTACCGCAGCCAAGTCAAACCGTATGCGTTGATGTACAGTCCTAACCGAAGCGCCGCCGAAGCTAGAATGACGGCGGTTAACGCCAGCAATGCTACCAGTGCCGCGTTGAGCATGCGCGTACGTGGCGCGAGTGCGATCGCCAAACCAAATAGCGTCACATTAATGGCCGTGACTGCCAGCAGTTGAAAGAATCCGCCGCGTGCGTATTCGCTATAGGTCAATCCGTCTGGCAGTGCGATCGAACCATCGGTGAACAATCCTGCGAACAGGAACCGGATCTGTACGATGCAAAACAGCATGTACACAGTCAAAGTCACGGCCAATACCACGAACGCAGTTACCGAGCTGAGGGGAGAATCGTTGCTCCGGAGGCGTGGAAGTGGGTTCATCGTCGAGTCCAATAAGCAGTGAGAACAGCAAAGGCCACGGCAACACGATGAACATGATGTGCAGAGTGATCGTCATCGGGTTGAAATCACTGAAAACGTTCAGCACTTCATATTGAACTATTTGATCGGCTCCGATGAGCAATGGTACGATCGTCAGAAGCAATGGAGTGGAAATCAGTAGCGCAATGCCGATTTCGCGCACTTTCGAACGTTGCTTCGACGCGACTGCAAATCTTGCGAATATGACGGAAAACGGTTCCGCAAAATCGCGAATGTGAATAAACGGCTGCTGCAACCAGCCGGTAAGCCAATTCCAGGCAACCTGAAGTGGACGGCGAACATCGTAACGCCCGTTGACCAGCTGACAGTGCAGCATAAGCAACGCCGGTTGAACGAATTGCGTGGTGAGCGCGTACTCGTCATTTCTCGAATAGCACCAGGTCGGCTGAGCGAGTGTATTCCACACGCCAATGGCGACGATGCTTCCCAAAACAAGCCAAACAAGAACTTGTTTTCGTGCGGTTTTCCAGTGCAGCGCGGTTACGGTAAGAGCACAGATGATCCAGAAAACCGGCAGTTCATATCCGATAAGCCATGTCGGAGGTATGCTGCAGATCAGACGGTCGAATGCGAAAGTGATGAGAAATGCAGCGCCAATGGTGATGACCGCGCGTTTGTTGAGGGGGCGTTGCGCTATTTCTTCCCGCGTGATTTTGGGTTTCGCCAAAGGTTGTTCCTCCTGATGCGCGGATGGTTCATGTGTTGGCTGGCTCCCTTGTGTTTTTGGTGTTTCTTGGGTTTCTTGTGCTTCTGGTAATGGCGATGATTGTTGGGATTGCGAAGTCTGCGATGGGGGAAGTGTTGGCTGGTTCCGGCATGATAATGATTCCTTTCTGAGATATGTTGGACGTCATCGTACATATCGAAAAACGATAGAAAAATATCGACTAACATAACTTTCACAAGATTTGCATATCGAATATCGATAGATTATTATCGATATTCAGGTTTATTGGATTGAAGGAGACGGATATCATGCCGAATTCCGCAGCGAAACGTTCCATGGTGATTGGCGTATTGCGTGTGCTGATTGTGATAATTGCAATATGCTGCCTCGGACTGCAGTTCAGTGCGATTGCGGCATCCGCTGGCGTGCTCCAAGTATGCCGACGCTGACTCGATGCATTGGCTGTATGCGGTTGCCGCAGTGCTGATTGTCGCTTGCTTCGAGTTCGCGTTGGTGCCGCTGTGGAGATTGCTGACCTTGGTTGAAAAACGTGATGTCTTTTCCGGCAAGGCCATGCGTTGGGTGAATCACATTCTCGTATATGCGGGGGATTGAAGGCATGCTGGTGCTCGCCGTGATGGTCGGTCAAATCTGGTTGTCGCCTTCACGCTTTCTGATGGCTGCGATGGGGGGTTGACGAGCAAATGTTTCCATACGTCGTGCTGGCGGTCGGAGTGGCGGCGCTTCTACTGATCGCGGCGTCGAACTGTTGATGGTGGTGATGCGCTCGCTGTTGATGCAGGCCATCGAACAGCGTGATGAACTGGCGGCGGTGATCTGATATGGCCATTCGTGTGAACCTTGATGTGATGCTCGCCAAAAGGAAGATGAGTGTCAATGAGCTGGCGGAGGCTATAGGCATAACGCCGGTCAATGTTTCGGTGTTGAAGAACGGGCGGGCCAAGGCGATACGGTTTTCCACGCTTGATACCATATGCGAGACGTTATGTTGTCAACCGGGAGATGTGCTCGAATGGGTTGCCGACGAAGATGAATAACGTCTTGCGGTAATGCGATCATCGAACGTATGTACGAATGTTTGAACCTGTTTTCAGAGCCGACCAAGGCATGGTTCAAACATGCGTTCAGTCGGCCCACTGAAGTCCAGCAGCAGGTGTGGCCGGCCATCCATTCCGGCGAGAACGTGCTCGTTGTGGCGCCCACAGGGTCGGGTAAAACCCTTTGTGCGTTCCTTTCGGCTCTTGACCGCTTATGGCGGGCGGGACGCGTTCCGCAGGAGTGGATGTTCATGGCGAAATCGCGGCAGCCAAGAGCCATGCGGAACAAAAAAGCTGCAGGGAAAGGCTCCCGCAAGAAAACGAAGCGTGGCGTCAAAGTGCTATACATTTCGCCTCTGAAGGCGCTTGGCGCTGATGTGGCGAAGAACCTTGAACTGCCATGCAGGGAATTTCCCAGCAGTATGAGGCGATGGAGCTGCCCATCCCCGATATCGAAGTGGCCATGCGCAGCGGCGACTCCACACCTGAACAACGTCGAAGAATCGTCAGCCATCCGCCGGATATTCTCGTCACCACGCCGGAATCACTATTCCTGCTGCTCACCTCCAAGGCGAACAGCATATTGACGAGCGTGGAGAGGTGATCGTCGACGAGATTCATGCGGTCGCAGGTACAAAACGCGGCGCGCACCTCGCTGTCAGCCTCGAACGCCTTGATAAGTTGATTGGGCATCCAGTGCAACGCATAGGGCTTTCGGCAACCGTTAATCCCGTTGAGGAAGTAGCACGGTTTCTCGGTGGTTCGCAACCGGTAACGGTGGTGAACTCCGGCGCTGTTCCGGCCATGGATTTAAAAGCCGTGGAACCATTGCGCAATATGCTCGACACCAGCGCTACAGGCGGTTCGGTATGGCCGGTCATTGAACGGTCCATTCTCGACGAGGTGTTGCGGCACCGAACCACATTGATATTTGTCAACTCGCGTGGACTGGCGGAGAAGCTCACCGCACGGCTCAACGACATGTATGCGGAGTCGAAACAGGGCACGGTGGCAACTGATCTGAGTGAGCACCGTGACTTGGGCTCACCGGAGGGCCGCGAGCAATTTGCCGGGCACTATGACTCGGTGGTGGGATCCACCACCATGCTGGTTGAATCGCATGAAGACATTGATGCGATTGCCATGGCTCATCACGGGTCCGTGTCAAAGATAGACGTAAACAGATCGAAGAACAGTTAAAACGCGGCGAATTACGTTGCGTGGTGGCCACTTCCAGCCTGGAACTCGGCATCGATATGGGTTCGGTGGATCTCGTGGTTCAGGTGGCCGCCCCATTGTCGATCGCATCGGGATTGCAGCGAGTGGGCCGTGCCGACCACAATGTCGGCGGAGTCTCGCACGCGTTGTTCTTCCCCATAACCCGCCAACAGATTATTGGCGTAACAACCAGCATGGAATGCATGAGGGAAGGGGTTATAGAACCATTGCATATGCCCCGCAACCCTCTGGACGTGCTCGCACAGCAGACCGTCGCAGCCGCGGCCATGGAAGATCTTTCCACGAACGATTGGTACGAGCTTGTGCGTCGTTCCGCACCTTTCCAAAATCTCGACCGGTCTATGTTCGACGCTGTCATCGGCATGATGACGGGCGCCTACAACAGTGAGAGCTTTTCCGCATTCCGTCCACCGCTGCAATACAACGAAGAGGCAAAGCTGATTTCCGCACGTCCAGGAGCGCAACGCTTGGCGGTGACCAGTGGCGGCACCATACCCGACCGTGGCATGTACGCGGTGGTGCTTCCAGAAGAGGGCTCTGGTCCAGGTCCTCGGCGAGTGGGCGAGCTTGATGAGGAAATGGTATACGAATCCCGCGTGGGAGATGTCATCACTTTGGGGACTTCCACCTGGCAGATTCAGGAGATCACACGAGATAGGGTAGTGGTGGTTCCTGCTCCCGGGCGCACCGCGCGCTTGCCATTTTGGCATGGGGATCAGGATGGGCGTGATTATGGTTTCGGATTGGCGCAAGGGCGTTTGACGCGTGAGCTCAGCCAAGGATTGCATAGGCGTGAACCAGCAAAGAATGGTGATCAGAATACGGCTCAGACTGTATTGGAAGCACAGTTCAACCGTGAGACCGCGCAACGTTTGGAGCGAGATGGTCTCGACCATAATGCCATAAGCAATCTTGCCAAACTGCTTGACGAGCAATGTGAAGCGACCGGTACGATCCTTCGGATCGTGATCTCGTGGTGGAGCGTTGCCGGGATGAAGGCGGAGATTGGCGCATCATCATCCATTCACCATATGGTAGGCGCGTGCATGAGCCTTGGGCGTTAGCCATCACCACTCGAATCAAACAGCGGTTTGGTTTCGACGGTCAAGTGTACGCGGTCGACGATGGCATTGTTTTACGATTGCCGGACGGTTACGGCGATTTGCCTACACGTGAGCTGTTGCTATTCGACGTGGACGAATTGCAACGCACTGTTGAGACGCAAGTTGGCGAAAGCGTGCTTTACATGGCTCGATTCCGCGAATGTGCGGCCAGATCACTGTTTCTGCCGCGCACACGTCCCGGTAAGCGTGTGCCTCTCTGGCAGCAGCGGTTGAAGGCCGCGCAACTGTTGAATGCGGCTCGTATTTGCAAGAACTTCCCCCTCTTGTTGGAAACTGCGCGCGAATGCCTGCAGGACGTATATGATTTGCCGGCATTACGCACGATTATGACAGGCCTGCATGCGGGAACAATACTTTTATCGGAGGCAACTACTGAAACACCTTCTCCGTTTGCGCAGAACATGCTGTTCGGCTTCGTTGGATCGGTGATGTACCAGTATGACGTGCCCCAAGCCGAACGAAGCACGCAGTTGCTGTCCATGGATCTGGAAGTGCTCGAACGGCTTCTAGGAAGCACGGATATGGCATCGTTGTTGGACGCCGAAGCTATTACACAAGTGGAGGGCGAGCTTGCTGGGCGAACATTCTGGAATGATCTCGCTGAAGAAGATATCAGCGGGCGCGTAACAAGATACGCCAAAACGCATGGACATTCACCGCTGACAAGATGATTGCCGAACTGGGCATTGACGCGGCTCAGGCGGTGCATGCGCTTGATGAACTGGATGCCCGAGGAGAACTCATCAAGGGAAGATTCACTGATTCAGGTGAGACTTCCGAAAAGAACGATATTCAGCAATGGCTCCACAAGGATGTTTTCCGGCGTATTCGAGCATTGTCTCTTGCCAAGGCCAGAAAGGCCGTCAAACCGGTCGATCCGAGCGTCTATCAGGCGTTTCTGCTTAATCGTCAGGGCGTTGGCCCTGTTGGAGGTGAACGCTACGAAGGCGTTGATGGTCTGATGCGTGTCATCGAGCAGTTGGAAGGCGTGTTCCTGAACGCTTCGGTATGGGAGTCCATGGTATTCCCGGCACGTGTGCGTGACTATCAGCCTAGTATGCTCGACGAACTCATCTCATCGTCGGATGTGGTGTGGGTCGGTTCGAAAGCAAGTGGATCCAACGCCAAAGAAGCTGGTGAGATCGCCTTCTATCCAGCAGGTTCCTTGCTGCTCAACCAGCCTGAATCGGCGGTGGATAAGCTGAACGATAATGAACGTTGACCATGCCGGATGCCGTGTTAACGGCGTTAAGCGGTGGCGGAGCATTTCCTATTCAACTGCTTTCAGCCGTGACAAAAACCATCTGGCTTGAGCATGCCGAAGCGCAGGTGAACCCCGAAACGGGCGAAATCATCTTTCCGGCATGGGGCGAGCGGCAGTTCGAAGAAGCCTTATGGTCACTGGTATGGCAGGGGAAAATGACGAACAGTTCGTTCGCACCAGTACGAGCGCTTCTGCACGGAGGCAAAACCGTTCGCGCACCCCGTCGTGCCGCGCGTAGACGCGTCACCATGCGTCCTCCAACACCATTGGCGCTGAGTGGATTATGGTCCGCAGTATCTTGTGGCGACGGGCGAACCGTTATGCCAAACAAACCACTAGACGGTGTTATCGAGCCGGGCATGCTCGAAAACAGCGATACCGGCATTGGCATGGCGCATACGGCAAGTGTAGAGGAGCGTGAGCTGGCGCTCATCGACTCATTACTGGACCGATACGGCGTGATTGCCGCTCCTTTGGTTGACAAGGAACGGATTGCCGGAGGATTTTCAGCGCTCTATCCGGTACTCAAACGAATGGAAGAACATGGCACACTGGTCCGAGGCATGTTCGTGAAAGGTTTTGGCGCGGCACAATTCGCGGAACGAGACACCGTCGACGCGCTGCGCAGCGACACGCAATGGCACAGTCAATCCTGCGTTGCGCTCGACGTGATCGATCCCGCCAATCTCACTGGTTCCGCAATCGCCTGGCCAGAACAGGATTACCTCAAACCAGCACGCAGATCCGGTTCCATCATTGTGCTCAAACAAGGCGAACCGGTACTGTTCTCCGTGCCAAAAAGCCATAAAATTGTCAGCTTCACCGCAGACGAAACAATATTAAGACCGTCATGCGCCGAACTTGCCTACGTATTGCAGCGCCAACCCAGCGGCAGCATCAGCTTCAGCGAAATGAACGGAACATTATTGAAAGCACGCAATGAATACCGGCAAATCCTTTACGCCGCAGGTTTCGTCGATAGTCCGCAAGGCATGAAACTTTACTGTTGAAAAAGATCATCATCGCTAATGCATAGTGACAGCGCGGACGAAAACGCAGGAACAACAATGCCCGCGTCCTACGAACGGAATCCTAAACGATTCCAAAACTTCGTAAAAACGCGGCACGTCACATTGCAATGGGTCAGCCGACGATGGCGATTGGCGCGGAAAAGTTCCGTACCAGAACCGTCACGACGCATATCCGGCTTCGGCAATTCCACACCGGCACCGCCCTCCGTGGAAGCATGTACCGGATATGTGCCCACGAAGGCGAGGATCAACGTATCCTGCCCCTTAAGGAAACGCTGCGAACGCACGCCACCGGTACCGCGACCCTTTGTCGGGTACATCTCCAACGGGGTTACCTTCGCTGAACCATTCTCCGTGCCCGGCAGTGCTTCGGAATCGCCGGCAACCGTCAACACCACGGCTCCAGACGCGGAGAACAGGCCATTGTCTCCCTCCTCGTAATTCCAAGCCACCTTGTTGGCGGGAATCACCGCAAACGCGGCAACCGAGCAGCCTTCAGCCAAGCGGATACCTGCCATGCCGCCCGCGGTACGGCCCTGAGGGCGTACGTTCTTCGCATCAAACGTCAGCAAAGACGAGTCGGTAGAAACAAACACCAGTCGATCCTCATCGCGCGCTTCAGCGGCAGCCAGCACTTCATCGTCATCCTTCAAATCGATGATGCTCCATGAATCCATCGTGGTGGGCGACTCACGATTCCAACGCTTGATCACGCCATTACGCGTGCCCAATGCAAGAGGAGCAGGTTCTGCGGCATGATCACCGGAATCATCGGCAGTTGGCATGGCAATCGCAGCAATCACGCGTTCACCACGAATCGGATCGGTATTTTCCGTCATACCGATCAACTCTTCGGCATGGACGCCGCCAGTCACATGGAGCGGACCATCCGCAGACACAACCACGGCAACTCCACGACATGCGCCACAATCAGACGGCCGGCAGATGTGATCAAACCATATGAGGAACGTGTGGTGGTAGGGAAAATCGAAATAATCTGATCGTCCTTCACACGTTTGTCGGCAGAAGAACGATTCTCCCAACGTTCCAACGCATCTTCGGAGGTTCGCGCGATCAAACCCGTGGCCGACAGCATCACCGCACATGGTTCGTCGTCAATCTGCAATGCCACAGCGGCCGCATTGTCTTCACCGGCCTTCGTCGCTGCCTTAGCGGCTGCGGCAACATCAGCTGCTGCGGAAGAGACCGTTGCGGCGGCACGGGCTGCGGCCATAGCCGAAGCGGACACGCCATCATCACCATGCGCCACAACAGGCACAAGCTTACCATCGGCATCCTCATCCAGCAATACGGTTCGACGAGGCGTGCCATACGTGGCGACGGCCTCATCCATTTCGGAGATCACCACATTGTCGAGCGCTTCGGCGGAAGCGAGAATACGATCCAACTCTTCGATACGTTGCTTCAAATCGTCACGTTCCGACTCAAGCTCGATGCGGCTCATTTTCGTCAGACGACGCAGACGCAAGTCAAGAATGTACTGTGCCTGAATCTCATCCAAATCGAATACGGCAATCAGCTTCGTCTTCGCGGCATCAGCATCGTCAGACGAACGAATCACCTGAATCACTTCGTCAATGTCGACCATCGCAAGCAGAAGCCTCGACCAAATGCAGACGCTCCAACGCCTTCTTCTTACGGAATTCGCTACGACGGCGAATCACCACACGACGATGGTCCACCCACACCTGAAGCATTTCCTTCAAACCCATGGTGTGCGGGCGGCCGTTGACCAACGCCACATTGTTGATAGTGAAATTGTCTTGCAACGGCGTGTGCTTGAGCAGTTGCGCAAGCACGGCGTTCGGATCGAAACCGGTTTTGATTTCAATGACAAGACGAGTGCCGTTTATGACGATCCGTCAAGTCGATCGCCCCGGAAATACCTTCCAGCTTGCGATTCTTCACACCCTCGGAAATACGTTCCAGCACTCGTTCGGGCCCCACCATGAACGGCAGTTCCGTCACGACGATGGCTTTCTTACGGGCCGTCACATTTTCGATATGCGTCACTGAACGCGTGGTCACGCGCCACGTCCGGTCTCATACGCCTCACGAATGCCGTTACGCCCAACGATCACGCCGCCACTTGGCCAGTCCGGACCTGGAACATAGCGCATAAGCTCTT
>ENA-OQAR01000232-OQAR01000232.1-human-gut-metagenome-genome-assembly--contig:-NODE-232-length-16063-cov-2.628075_pt1 | contig 16063 bp, 17 predicted proteins | sample MGYA00242738_ERZ504533 | MGnify/ENA primary metagenome ERZ504533 (study PRJEB26092, sample SAMD00036276) | human gut metagenome | host: Homo sapiens | study: EMG produced TPA metagenomics assembly of... | reverse complement strand
TATTATGCTAAGACTGCAAGAAATGCAATGAGAGTTTTGCGTGCTACTGAAGATAAGAACGAAGCTCAGGTTCTGTTCCCGAAGGTGTGCTCTATGTTGGATAAGCTTGCTAAAAAAACACATTATTCACAAGAATAAGGCAGGCAACTTGAAATCCAAATTAGCGAAGCACGTCAACGCACTTGCAAAATAAGGTATTATACTTTATATAGTATAAAGCCGGACTGGTTAGCCCGGCTTTTTTAAACTGATGGCCCGTTCGTCTATCGGTTAGGACGCAAGATTTTCATTCTTGAAAGGGGGGTTCGATTCCCCCACGGGCTACCAAATAAAGAAGCTATCGAATATTCGATAGCTTCTTTATTTTTATCCTGCTTTGTGCAGGGTATGCCGACGGCTCAGTTAGAAAACGGCTCAGCCTTAAAATTTAGACCGTTGACCCGAAAATGACGGATTCATGAAGGATTGTGCTTTAAATTCTTCATAATAAACGACTGTAGGCAAGCGGATTAGACACTTATGAAGGATTTGAATCAAAATAAACCTGGATAGTCTTGTACAGGGGGGCTGAATCAACAGAAGGGTCAGTCCGAAACATAAGACAACGGGACAGATCCAACTTATTCATCGACTCCGCCCCGTCCTATGTCAGAATGCCATAAAAGAATATGATTATTCAATCTCTCCAAAAAGCTCAGCCAGTTTATTTGCCAAAGCCTCACCACGAAGATTTTCTCCTACCATGACCCCTTGGGCATCTATCAAATACATAGTAGGAACAAATTTCACTTTATATATATCAGCAATACCTTCAGTATCCAAAAAATTAGGCCACTGAAGTTGTTCTTCTTTCAGCGCTTTTGTCCATTCCGCCTCTTTTTTGTCAATAGAGATACTTTACAATCTGGAAACCCCTGTCTGCATATTGCGTATAGAGTTTTTTCAAATTAGGAATCTCCTTACGGCAAGGATTACACCATGATGCCCAAAAATCAATAAGGACATACTTCTTACCTTGGCACAAATCGGTTAAAGTTACCGATTTCCCATCTTGTGACTTGGCTGTAAAGACAGGCACTTTAGAACCGATCTGACTATCAGGAGCCACACTCTCTTTCACCATTTTTCCATAGCGGGAATGTTTAGCCTCTTCTGACAAGGCATCATACCACGGTTTCTGCTCTTCGGTAAGATAAGAAAACAAAACTGATCATCATCAGAGGCCCCCAATAAGAATCTTTATTGTCCATAACTAATTTATAGTAAGTGGCATCTACCGTAGCAAAGAACAAACTATCGGCCACGGCAGATGCTTTGTAAGCTTCCGTAGCAACGACAGAATCCATCAAGATCTTATCTTTGGCAACTCTCGCTTTTACCATAGGCAACACGGATATCCTTAAACTTCTCGTTATTCGTCACATAAATAGAATCCAAGGCATCACGTGTGCTCAATAATTTTACATATTTGTCCGTCAAAGGAGATCCCGTCACTGAAACCTGTGAAAAATTATAATTCACGGTTCCATTAAGGTTTTCAGAAGTCACCTTACCCTCCACGCTTATACTGCCATTCTCCAACATCAGAGGCATGGAACCGTATGCATCTTTCACCATCAACCGTACAGCCAGAGGTTCATCCGCCACCCCTTTAAATATAAATTTTCCATCTACAACAGTAGTGTCCGCCACCGGTTTTTCATGACCATGACTTACAGGAAATAGCTGTACATGGGATCCGTCAGGAATTCCATCAATTGCAGCTGTCAGTGTGTACCCCGTTACCGACTGCCGGGTACAAGATGCCATCATCACCAAAACAACGGCGAATGTTGCTAATAAATACATCAATTTCATAAAGTCTGTTTTTATAGGTTATTTAGATACATTTTGAGTGATAGTTCCATTACCCGGATTCTGAACGGCACCTGCCGGGAAAGGCATAATCCAAAGATGTGAAGCCGGGGTTAATGTATAAGTCTGCCCTTCCCATGTTTTGGATAGCGCACGTGCAAAAGTACCTTCGGCATTAAACCTCCGGGCATCAGCGAATGGCACAATAGTGAAAATCAATTCATTGTCTTTCGTACGTCGGATCAAGTCAATGGCTTCTGTCAAAGTTGAAGCCTGCAAGGGTTGATATATCTCCGGCAGAATACGGGTCTTACGTACCTTGTTCAACACATCCATAGCAGCAGAGAAATCATTACCTGTGACCTGACGTGCCAAACATTCGGCCTTGATGAGATATACCTCGCAAGTGGTCAGACCAGCCCCGTTGAAATATCCTTTGGCCAAACCTTGATAGTAAGTATCCTGATTTACCGTACGCAGTTTCCAGCGGGAAAGAAAACGCGCATCCCCTCCCTCGAAACTCTCCGCACGTTCCACCGGAATATTAAGTTCGCTGGTAGCATAGTTAGGGTTACCCTCTCCACAACGGAAATAGTAATTCTCCACATAATCATACCCTGTCGCTGACGGTAACGACGGATAACTGTCTTCTTTTGTAATAGCTTCCTTATGCCTGTTGTAATAAGATATCCAATCATACAGAGTATCATTCTGTTCCAAAGCCATATCCGCGTATTTCAGCGCTTCTTCATAATTCGCCATTTGCAAATAGACCCGTGCCAAGAAGGCATAGGCTGCTCCCAAATTGGGATGGATAACAGTCCTTGACTGTTCGGGTAATCCTTGTTCTATGGCTTCTTTCACATCTTTAATCATGAAATCATAGATTTCTTGAATAGTGACCTGCTTGTGAGGAGCATTGATATCGGCACTGGTTATCAAAGGTACACTCAGTTTAGTACCGGCAGTTGCAGACACATAGGTATCAGCATAATAATTGGCCAGTATGTAATAGCTCATAGCGCGAATCACTTTGGCATAAGCCATTACCTCATTGCGTTCGGAATCAGTCGCTTCGGTTGCAACGGGAACATGCTCCAGCAAGAGATTACAAGTGGAAATAGCCATATAACTACGGTAATAAGTCCCTTCGTCCTGATTGTTCAGTACAATTCTGTCCGCTGTTTCATTCCACAGATAATTGGCACTCGTAAGGGTAACGCTAGTCAGACTGCTTTGTCCTACAAAATTTATCATTCAACAGATAAAGACTATTCGTTACAGGAATATAGCCAATGGTATATTCATCTCGCAGCAATGCTTCAAAAATCAGCCAAGGTAGTAGGAATTTTGTTCCCTTTGGGAACAATATCCAAATAATCATTACAAGAAGTCAGATTTATCCACCCCAACACTGTCATTATCATAAATAGTATCTTTTTCATATTGCTCTCATTTAAAAGTTCAAATTGACATTACACAAATAATTTGGTTTACTATATCCCCCAAGCATCCATTTCACATCACGACTTTTAGCCAAAGTGAACACATTTTCCATACCTAGCATGATACGTGCATTTTTTACATAAAAACTTCTGACATACACTTGCAGGAACATGATAAGTAACAGAGAGATTCTTCAAGCGCCAGTTATCGGCATCAAGTACATGAATGGAAGCCTTGCTATAAAGATCGGATGAGTAAGAATTATAATCCTTGCTTTCTGACGGAACATAGCGTGGTACATCGGTATATGCCTCATCACCAGGCTGACGCCAACGTTTACTCACATCCTTACTTGTCACTCCTAATCCCGGATAGGCTATATTGGTATTCCGCATTTTGTGCCCCCCTTCAAAAAGCAGTTGAGCAGCCAGTTCCCAATTCTTATAACGGAGATTGGTATTAATAGCCCCACTATAAACCGGAACAGAAGTTCCTAAATACACAGCATCCTCCACTTTTTGCGGTGAACTGCTTACATGGATATTTCCTTCCGAGTCATACACCTGAGGCTGCCCTTTACTATCCAGCCCTGCCCACAGATATCCATAAATGGCATTATAAGGCACTCCAACACGGGGATAGCGGCAGGATAATCGAACTGAAGAAAAAATAGCAGGTGCTTTTACATTGACATAAGTCACTTTATTCTTATTGTATCCCAGCACACCACCTACGTTCCAATTCCAATCTTTTCCCATAATGACATCACCGGAAAGAGTCAACTCGAATCCACGGTTTCTCATTTTACCATTATTCATGGTATAAGTAGAAAAAACCAAAACCTCGGTAGGTACTCCATTGGTATTGGCTAACAAAATCCACGCCCGACTATTATAATATTCAATAGAACCGTTCAATCGATTTCTAAACATAGAGAAATCTACACCAATATTAGCTGTAGTTGTCTTTTCCCACCGCAAATCAGGATTAGGACGGTTGCTGATAGTCCCTTGTATACCGCCCACATGGGTATTATTATTATAATAAGCCGTCATATAAGGAGCAGAATTCTTGGCGATGTTACCACCGATACCACAACTGAAACGCAGTTTCATCATATTTATAAATGAAACTTTAAAAAAAGATTCTTTGTCCAGATTCCAACCAGCACCTACCGACCAGATAGGTTTCTTCTGATACTTGGAACCAGTAGCAAACAAATTGGTACGATCCCAACGAATGCTTCCTGTCACCATATATTTACCATCATACGTGTAAGCTGCATTCCCATAAAAAGAAACAAAACGATTTACCAGTTCATAGATGTTGGAGATAATCATTTTTTATTGAATGATACATTAGTTTCCCAAAACTCCGGTATAATGTATTACTCAGCACCCGTTCATCAATAAGATCATAAGTTAGTAAAGCCGGATCATAATTATAATATTTCCGATTATTGTATTCCGTCTTATTTTCACGTACTTCCATACCAAACAAAGCGGTCACATCATGTTTTTTCTGCAAATGTCTTGTTAAAATCCAATTGCTGACGGAAATTATAAGCACGGATACTATTAGTCCCCGTTGTATAAATATTGCCATAAGGAAGATTATAAGTAGCCTGGCCACTCCCACTTGCATCAGTAGCAAATGTATTTACTTTTATTACGCACAGCATAGCTTTCCTTATCTTGCAATTGGCTTGTCTTATATTCCCCTACTTCATATTGGAACGAAGCAGTGTATCTCAACCAGTCTGTGAATTTAAAATTAAGTCTCGCAAAAAGTACGATTACTAAAATTCTTACTCTTCGACAAGTTTCTTCCCAATTCGTCCAAAGGGGTAATATCCATACTATACAATCCGTAAGAAGAATAATTTCCTGTTGTGACTTACTGTACCGGTCCGCAGCCGTGTTAGTATAGTAGCTTCCATCGCCATTCAAACAACGAACTATAAGGAACATAATTATATCCGGGTGAGGTCAGATTATAACTCTGCGTTGTACCATCTCCATAATTCAGATACGTTCCCAAATCCAGACTCAACCATGAAGTAAGCCGGCTAGTGTTCTGCAAATTCAATCCGAAAGTCTCGCTGTCAGTATATTTATCTTCTTCCCGGTTATTCCTGTAAGACAGCGAAGCATTAAATGTATTTTTTTCCGTTCCACGCCCGATATTCAAGTTATATTGTTGCGAAAACGGATTTCGTTTACCATATTTCTTCACATCATCATAATAACGGAATCCCTGTGAAGCCAGTTCATGTAGCGTCTGCTCCATTTGTGCTTCGCTGATCGCACCTGTATGATGTTTTAAAATAGCCTGTACCCCCAAACAGGAATACATGGATGCATTGTCCAACAAATTCTGTGCATATTGGGATGCTCCCTCTCCTTGAAGATTAGGATTCATGGCCGCCCACTCCTTTTCCATCTCTATCATGTCAGCCGTATCGGCCAAGTGACCGGTATAAAAATTATAAGGGCGTACTGTCAATGTCGCTGAAAATGATACATTCAGCTGATTCTTTCCGGCTTTTTTAGTAGTGATGACTACTACACCATTAGCAGCACGAGCACCATAGATAGACGTAGCCGCGGCATTCTTTTAATACCGTAATATTCTCTATATCCTCTATATTCAAATCAGGTACATTTTCGACCCAGTTGCCCAGTCCGTCAGAAATAGTTTTCTCTACCGGAAACCCATCAATCACATACAGAGGAGTAGTAAGTCCGTTCATCGAAGTCACACCACGTATCTTACCGTCACTATAACCTGCTATTCTTCCCTCCATCAATGAGCTGACACTACTTAACCGTTGAGTTTCCAACTTTTTCGAATCTACTTTCGCAAATGAACCGGTAGCCCGTTCCCTAGAGATAGTCTGATATCCGGTTACCACCACCTCGTCCAGCAGTTCGGAGGCCGGCTCCAAGACAATTCTGTAACTGTTCGCACTTGTCAATCTTACTTTCTTTGATTCATAGCCCAAGTAAGAGATTTCTATCTCTTTCGCTGTGCGGAGCAGGGTCAGCCGGAAGTGCCCGTTCATATCGGTTATGACAGCAGCCAGTTCCTCCCCTTTCGTCTGGCTCACCTGACGGATGTGAGCGGCAGGCAGGGGATCTCCATTCTCATCTACAACTATACCGCTGATCATCCGGTCTGTTTTGTGCATATGCCATTGTTCCACACAAAAAACAATGCAACGAAAAAACATCGCCAGTCGAAGTAGCTTCCGTGGTAATCTGAATGTTTCATACTCTTCATAGATTTAATATTAATACTGTTTATAATCACTTTTTTAAGTCCCGTTTTATTGTTAAAACAGTTTTGCAGCTTATATTGCGTCGATAGCAAATTAATGCATAAAAATTTTAAATTATAGCAAAATAGGTTATCCAAATACAGCAATTGCCGCATTTGGATAAATTTAATGATAGCAAATTTAAATAGATTATCTATTTTTATGCAATTCCTGCACTTTTGTTTCTATACTGAGCGGGAGTCATACCAGTAGCCGCCTGAAACTGACTATAAAAAAGTAGTCATGGAATTAAAGCCCAATTCAGCTGAAATCGCCTTTAGCGGAGTTTGGTTATCAGGATCGGAAAGTAAACGGACTGCCTCTTTTGTGCGGAAACATTTACAAATTGAGTAAAAGTCTGCTTGGTCTGCTCATTAATAATTTGAGAGAGATAAGTACGATTAGTTCCCAACATTTCCGCTACTTTCTCTTTGGTCAGCAAATTGTCTGTAAATACCTTCTCCTCCCACAACAGCGTTTCCAAACGCAGAAATAAATCCTGCTTCTTTTCATCTGTCAACGAGGATGAAGCATATTTCTCAGGTTGCGGCAAAGAAGTTTTCGTCGAATCCGTAAGATATTCTTGTAAAAGAGCGGACTGGCGGCCTATCTCTGCAAACTGCTCATCTATCTTGTTCTGCAATTGCTGTTCACGCCGGATAGCGTTCCTGATTTTGCTTCACAATGGTAAGGTACAGCTTATTTTTTCTGTAATATAAGTAATATAGTAAAGAGGCAGCTATGAAGATACAGATAAATCCGGCTATAAGCAATTGCATCTTATTTTCCTTTTCCAATAATTCCAGACGGTTTTGTTTTATCTCGTTTTCCTGCCGTTCCATATCGTATTTTGCACGTATCTCCCCCACGGCACGTTCCTTTTCCGCATTATATAAGCTATCTGTTTCCAGCTGATAGAGCTTATGATACTTCAACGCCTCTACCAGCATACCATCTTCTTCATAACATCGGGATAAAGCCTGCAACAGGTCACTTCGATAGATGGCATTAGCCTGTTGGTAAGACAGTTCTATTCCGGCTTTCAGCATCCAGACAGCCCGGTCATACTGGTGATGCTCCATTAAAATTTCGGCATAGCCAAATAAGAATTCATCACTGAAGAAATATTTCCCTGTTCTTTCAAATCCAAAGCCTTCCGGAAAAAAACCAGCGCTTCATCATCTTTATTCAATTTATGCAGAATATATCCATAAAGATTGTAAAACGTTTGATTGATCATAAAAGTCATTCTGCACCATGGTGAACTCCGCCTCCTGAATATATTTCAATGCTGTATTATAGTCACTCTTCAAATAATACATATAAGCGGTATTGGTTGAACCACTATAAATCAGATAAGGATCTTTCCGTTCATGTCCCAGTTCATAACATTCAAGAGCATATTTCAATCCTGTGCTATCATTTTTCAAATAATAAATACCGGCAATATTAGAAAGCAAAATGGAATAGAGCCTGTCATAATGACAACGTCTTGCAGCTTCAACTCCTTTGAAGAAATAGGTAAGTGAACGATAATAGTCTTTTTGGACATTCGATGCATAAAGTCCCAGCCCATTATATACGGAACATAAGGCGGAATCATTTTTATTACTTTCACCTATCAGCCTGGCCTGCCCTAAATGACTATAAGCCTCCTTTACATTTCCCTTCATCATATGGGCCTGCCCCAGACAAATATGAGAATAAATTACAGCGCCATTGTAATCCCGTTCATTATAACCCAACTCAAACAATTGTCGACCATAAAAGATAGCCTGATCATAATCTGCTTTATTCAGATAGAGAAAACTAACTTTCCGAAGTGCTTCTTTGTCTTTAGGATACTTTTTCAGATACTCCAACTGTACATTAATGGCATTATTTATTTCTTCTTGCGCCTCTGAAACAACGGGCAAGAGTCCCAATAACATTACAACCATCCACAGTTTGAACATCTTCATTCCCGTCATCCTCCCTTTTCTTCTTTCCGCATACTGAACTCACAGCCACAATATTGCTGATTATAAAAAATTATATTCCTTAATGATAGCAATGCGACGCTCGCTCAATCCACCTTTACGCCAGTTCTGTTCCCAATAAGTGACATCCGGATAAGGAGCCGTAGCATATCGGCCCGCTTCCTCTATCTGTTCCAAACTTTTCCAACGGCTGGAAGCAAGCGTAGTAGTGATAACCGGGAATCCATGTTCGTGGGCATAACGTGCGGTTTCCTGCAGTCGCATCTTGAAACAACGCAAGCAACGGCCTCCTCGTTCAGGCTCTTGCTCCATTCCTGCCATTCGACAACGCCAGGCATCATGATCATAATCGGCATCTATAATTTCCAATCCCAAGGACTGGGCATACCGCGTACATTCGTCCTTGCGGATAATGTATTCCTCCAACGGATAAATATTGGGATTACAATAATAGATAACCGGAGTGACACCATGCTGCATCAAGCACTCTATGATGGCTGATGAACAAGGAGCACAACAAGTATGAAGCAACACTTTGTCGGCTCCTCCCGGAACTTCAAGCTGGAATTTCTTTTTCATACGGCAAATTTAATAGATATTTGCCATACTGACCAACGGTTCGTATAATTTTTCTATATCCTGCGCATCCATTTCTATCTCCACTTGATCACCGGGAACCAGGGTTTGCCCCTGAGGAAGTAAGTTTTTACGATTCCGGTGTATACTACGAATGATACAATGATTAGGTAAAGCCAATGTATCCACTTCCTTTCCGTCAAAAATAAGACCCATCCATTATCTCGACAAAAAAGATGATAGCGGGCACCAGCCCCTTCGGAAGACTTCGGATTATGGCTACGGAACATCCTGTCATACAGCAATACATTGTAAGGTTTTATCTGTAACAATTCGGTGAAATAATAAGTCAACCCACCTACCACGATGGAAGGATAGAACACCTCGAAATGACCGGTAATCTCCGTTATCAGGACAATGGCAGTCAAAGGGGTACGCACCACAGCCACCAAAAAAGCCACCATCCCGATCAGCATCATATAACTCACATTCTCATACCCTATCCATCCGCGCTGTACCAATACCAACCCGAAGATTTGTCCCAATAATCCTCCCGTAACCAAGGTAGGAATGAAACTTCCTCCCGGCAAACCCGAAGAAAGAGAAAACAGCGTAAAAACAAAATGATAAGCATCATGATAGTAAGCCACCGGATATCATGAGTTCCATTCATTCCCTGCATCATCAAAAACTGCTCTCCGCCACCTGTCAGATTCGTCTCTGTTAACGATATGGCATAAGCTATGATCAATAAATACAACATCTTGACAGGAATGGAGAGTTTCATGGCAGGTATCCTTTCTTGAAAGAAAGGAACGATGAGCGAATAAAACTTTGCAATGACAGCCATAAGGGCGGCAAAGATAATATAAAGCTCTGCCTGACGGATAAAAAGATAAACCGGGAACGACCGCACTAATCAGATGATAAGGAGTCGTGGGGAACATCCAACTAGCCACTCCTCCGGCTACCACGCCGGCCAACAAGGTAGTAATGGCGGTTTTAGGCGCATCAAAAACGCTCGATGGATTCTATTACCAGCAAAGAAGAAGACAACGGAGCGGCAAAAGCGGCAGACAAGCCCGCACCGGCTCCGGCAGCCAGCAATTGTTTCCGTTCCCCTTTCAGGATATGTCCCCAACGGGAGATAAGTGTTCCTATATAAGACCCTATCTGAACAGACGGCCCCTCGCGTCCCAAGGACAGCCCCGCACTGAGAGCCAACACACCTCCGCAGAATTTGGCCACCAGTTCCTTAAAAGGATGCTCATAACGGATACGACCGTTATTGGCCGCACGTGTCTGAGGAATACCGCCTCCGGCTATCAATGGCATACGTTTTACCAAAGAAGCGACAAAGATCAGAATCCCCCATAAGATAAAAAACAACAATACATGCCAATACCACGGATAATGCGCCGTGAAAAAAGTTTTCCGCACATCAAAGAAATACCAGAGAAGATAGTGATAAGGCACAGCAACCAGTCCCGTAAGCAGCCCCACGAATATGCTCACGAAATACAGACGGGCATCAATCAGCTTCAGTTTCCATATTTGCCATTTGCGCAGATTGCTCCACTTCTTCCATTTGTTTTTCCATTTCTCCAGTTTCATATCCGGAATAAACAAATGGAAAAGAGAAGGGTTTATTTAAACAATGGCTTTAATAGTTCCGGTATTTCTATTTCATTTGCTTTCAGCGCTTCCAAACATTCACGCCCTTTATCGGATAAAGTAAAATGCATCTGCCGTTTATCCTTATCCCCCAAATTACGGACGATTAATTCTTTCTCTTCAATGGAACGGATGACTTTAGAGGTATGCGAAGCAGACAGACCTGTGTTTTCCGATATCACACTGGCTGTCAGCGTATCTCCGCCAATGCAACAAAGTGCCATTGCCTCATTCAATGACACTCCATATTGTTCCATCAAGCGGGTTTCAAGTTCAGAGAGAGCCTTGAACAGCTCTCTCATGACACATATTGATTTTATTTTCTCCATGCAAATTTAAATAAACAAGTTTACATTCGCCTGTTCGGCACGGTTCATATAGGTTGCCACTCCGCCAATAGTCACATGATCCAGCAATTCCTCACGTTTCACACCCATTACATCCATTGACATCTGGCAAGCAATAAATTCCACTCCGTTCTGAATGGCTTGAGTACGCAGAGATTCCAGTGAGTCGATATTTTTCTTATTCATGATATATCGCATCATCCTGGCTCCCATTCCACCCATATTCATTTTAGACAATCTCAACTTTAAAGAACTGGAAGGCAGCATCATGCCGAACATCTTCCCCCAGATATCTTTCTTCACCGCAGGCTTGTCCAATCTTTTGATAGCATTCAGCCCCCCAGAAAGTAAAGAAGATGGTCACCTTCTTTCCCGTAGCCGCCGCACCGTTTGCGAGTACAAAAGTAGCTAAAACTTTGTCCAGGTCGTCACTGAACAGAATAAAAGTTTTCCCTTTATCCTCCCGGCAAACCTCCGAGGAAGAAGATTGCGGAGTACTTTTCTCAACAATTACCTCATACTTTCCTGCTCCTGACTTTACTGAGACAAAACGGTTCCCGGTAGTCTGGCACCATGCTTCGGCATCGCGGGGGAAACCGGCATCCGTAGCGACAATCTCCAGACGTTCGCCGTCCGCCAGTTCTTCCATACTCTTCTTCAGCTTCATGATAGGACCGGGACAAGATATGCCACAAGCATCCACTTTTTTATTGCTTTCATAGAAGGAATGACGGAAGAGGCAATAGTATAAGCTTCAGCAGAATCTTTACTGTGTTCAGAATGATCAACTTTTGAAGAATCAGAACTTGAAGATCCGGAATTTGAGAACTCCTTCGGCTTGGGCAGAGGAGCCGTTGCCGCTTTATACAGTTTCAAACCTCCTATTAAATTCCTTACTTCCCCAAAGCCATTCTGTAACAATATATTAGAAGCCAGATACCCTCTCAACCCCACTCCACAATACAAATAGACCGGCTTATCCTGAGGAATCTCTTTCATCCTTTCGCGCATATCATCCAAAGGAATATTGACAGCCCCCTTCAAAGCACCTAGTGCAAATTCATCGGGAGTACGGACATCAACCAACGTAACTTTACTCAAATCGGCAGCCTGCAACTCGCGCCAATAAAGAGGCTTCATCTTTCCGCTCAGTATATTTCCGGCTACATATCCGGCTACTGCTACAGGATCTTTTGCCGAAGAGAAAGGAGGAGCGTATGCCTGCTCCAAAGCCATCAAGTCATATACAGTTCCGTTATGCTTAATCACTTGCGAGAATTCGTCAATACGTTTGTCCACTCCGTTATACCCCACAATCTGCGCTCCAAGTAATTTCCCGTTCACAGGAGAGAAGGTTATTTTAATGGACATCTGTAAAGCATCGGGATAATATCCCGCATGGGAACCGGAATAGATGGTTGCCGACAAATAATCAATGCCTGCCTGTTTCAACCGTTTTGCCGGAAGGCCCGAAGCAGCGACAGTCATATCAAAAACTTTGGCAATGGAAGTACCGACAGCCCCTTCGTATGTAACCTTATTTCCAAAGACCATGTTATCTGCACAATACGCGCCTGACGGTTGGCCGGACCTGCCAGATAATTCAACCACGGTCTATCAGTCAGTGGATGACGGAACTCGATAGCATCGCCCACCGCATAAATATGCTCGTCGGAAGTCTGCAAGTAATCGTTCACCTTAATGCCGCGCATCTCCCCTATCTCCAGTCCGGCCTCTGTCGCCAATGAAGTATTGGGACGTACCCCGATGGATAACAACACCATATCGGCAGGCAGCCTTTCGCCCGATTTAAAAATAACCTCCAGTCCGTTGACCGTGCACTCGAAAGAAGCCACCGCCTTTTCCAGGTAGAGATGCACTCCTTTCTGCAACAAATGCTCGTGCACCAAAGAAGCCATAGAGAAATCAATAGGAGCCATGACTTGATTTGCCATCTCTACAACCGCCACTTCCGCACCGGCTTCCTGCAGATTCTCCGCCATCTCCAACCCGATGAATCCGGCCCCGATGATTACCGCCCGTTTCACCTTATGCTGCTGCAAGTAACTCTTGATAGCATCGGTATCATTCACATTACGTAGGGTAAAAATCCCTTCATTGTCAATGCCCGGCAAGGGAGGACGAACAGGCGACGCACCCGGAGAAAGCAATAATTTGTCATAACTCTCCGTATAAGTTTTCCCGTCGGAAGTACGAATATCCACTGTTTTCTCGGCAGAATGGATGGCTATTACCTCGGACCGGGTACGCACATCTATGTTAAACGTTTCCCAAAAGCCTCCGGAGTCTGTACAAACAATTTTTCCCGCTCCGCAATCACACCTCCTATATAATAAGGCAGACCACAATTGGCATACGAAATGTATTCTCCCTTCTCGAACAAAATGATTTCCGCCTGTTCCGTGTTTCTTCTGATACGTGCGGCAGCAGTTGCACCTCCTGCTACGCCTCCTATTACTATATACTTCATAATCGAACTATTTTATTTGATTTAATATTTTCCAATGGAAACTTTATGCAAACATACATGATATTTCTTATAATAAAAAGTTTCCTATGGAAAATATTATCAAGTTAACTCTTTTTAAGGAGAAAGAACATTCCGGGTATTAAATAGACAATCTCTATTGTTGTTTGATATTTTATTCCCTACCTTCGCAATAAATTTCAAAATAAATAAGAAATTGAATCGAACAGACGCACATCATGTTATCTAAAATAGACTTGACGCAGGGAGGCATCACCGGCACTCTGCTACGTTTTACCTTACCTATGATTATAGGCTCACTGCTACAACAGTGTTACAACATAGCCGACACGCTGATTGTAGGACAATGTATAGGTTCCGGCGCATTGGCCGCCGTCGGTTCCGCCTACACGCTGATGGTTTTCCTTATTTCCATCCTGCTGGGATTGTCCATGGGAAGCGGAACCGTTTTTTCCTTGCAATATGGAGCCGGACGAACGGATTCCCTACGCCGTAGCATCTATGTATCCGTCCTGCTGATCGGCACAGTAACATTGATTCTAAATATAGCGGTTTTCGTCTGGATTCATCCCATCCTCAGGATATTGCAGATTCCCAAAGATATTTATGGCATGATGTATGATTACTTGTGGATTATCTTTTGGGGAATCGGCTTTACCTTTATCTATAATTTCTATGCGGCATTGCTGCGTGCCATAGGAGATGCCGTCACTCCTCTTTGGTTTCTGGCGGTTTCCGTTGTACTGAACATCGGGCTGGATTTGTTCTTTATCTTGCAGTTGGATTGGGGAATCAAGGGAGCAGCCATCGCCACGGTAGCCGCACAGGGAGTATCCGCTTTGGGAATTATGGGATATGCCTACGTGAAATACCCCGAACTGAGATTACACCGCAACGACCTGCATTTCGACCGTCACTGCCTGAAAGAGATCACTTCGTTCTCCGCACTGACCTGTGTACAACAATCGGTAATGAATCTGGGCATTCTCATGGTACAAGGATTGGTCAACAGTTTTGGCACTGTAGTCATGGCCGCCTTTGCGGCAGCAATAAAAATAGACTCGTTCGCCTATATGCCGGTACAGGAATTCGGAAATGCCTTTTCCACCTTTATTGCCCAGAACTTCGGAGCGAGAAAAGAGGAACGGATCCGCAAAGGAGTGAAAAGTGCCTTGATTACCACCGTTCTCTTCTCTCTGGTCATTTCCATTCTGGTCTTTTTTATTCGCCAAACCATTGATGCTGATTTTTGTCCGCCCCCACGAAACGGAAATTCTGAACATCGGTATCAGTTATTTACGCATCGAGGGAGCGTTTTATTGCGGAATCGGGATTTTGTTCCTGTTATACGGATATTATCGTGCCATCCGTATGCCGGGAATGTCCGTAGTGCTCACAGTGGTATCGTTGGGAACCCGTGTAGCCCTTTCCTATTGGCTTGCCGGCATTCCTGCCATCGGGGTCATCGGAATCTGGTGGTCTATTCCTATCGGATGGTTTATAGCGGACGTCATCGGCATCATATATTATAAACAACTTAAAAAGGAAACAGCAAAGGAAGTACCAGCACCATGACAATGCCCATAATAAATCTGCAACGGCAGCCCTACCTTTACATAATCCATAAAAGTATATTGTCCGGCGGGCATCACCAGCGCATTGGGCGGAGTGGAGAATGGAGAAGCGAAACACATACTTGCCCCCAGTGTCACCGCAAAGAGAAAAGGTACGGGACTTACCCCTATCTGTGTTGCACTTTGCATCGCGATAGGAGCCAGAAGCACTGCGGTAGCCGTGTTGCTGATAAACATCGTCATCAGGGAAGTAGTGAAATAAATACCCGCCATCAGCGCCAACGGTCCGTATGTTCCCAGTTCACTGACCAGACTGTTCGAAATGTATTCGGAAGCCCCTGTCTTTTCCAATGCCAGCGACATAGGCAGCATGGCCGCAATGAGTACGATGCTTTCCCAGTTAATGGTTTTGTAAGCCGCCTCCACATTGCGGAAACATCCTGTCAGTACCATCAGGATACCCGCAATCATCACCGCCGTCACCGGAGCTACCGGAATGAAGTCGAACACCATCATAGCCACCATCAGCACCATGATAACCGCAGCTACCGGTGCTTTGTAATCCAGCGTGACCTTCGCAGCCTCGGCCAGCGGTTGTCCCAGTACCACCCAGTCGGCATCTTCCTTGCTCAGCCGGGCGATATTGTTCCATGTACCCTGCACCAGCAACACATCCCCGCTATGAATCCGCTCATTGCCCAAGTCCTGCAACAAATATTCCTTCTTCCGGCGGATACCCAGTACATTCACATTAAACTTATCACGAAAGCCCGCCCCCTTTATCG
>ENA-OQAR01000231-OQAR01000231.1-human-gut-metagenome-genome-assembly--contig:-NODE-231-length-16092-cov-2.653304_pt1 | contig 16092 bp, 22 predicted proteins | sample MGYA00242738_ERZ504533 | MGnify/ENA primary metagenome ERZ504533 (study PRJEB26092, sample SAMD00036276) | human gut metagenome | host: Homo sapiens | study: EMG produced TPA metagenomics assembly of... | reverse complement strand
TTCAGGGTGCTGTCGCCGGTCAGTTTCTCCCCGCACAGCGGGCACTGCCATGGGGCAAACGGTTCATTTTTGCTCATACTTCGTCGCTGTGGTCCTCAATGGGTGCAGTTACACCGCCGTGGGCGTCATATACTCCTCAAAGTTCGTGAACTTCTGCTGCGGCGGACGACGGCTGATAAGCATAAGGCCCGGGTCTTCGTCCCTTGCAGCAGCGGCACGGCCGCGGCGGCTGCTCTCCGCTCTGGGGGCACGGGCCGGTGCAGGCTGTGCATTGCGGGACGCATTCTGACGGCCGCGCTGGCCGTTGTTTGCACCGCGGCCCTGCTCTGCGCTCTGGCTCTGGGCGGCAGGCTGGCTGTTCTGGCAGGCCGGGACGGTCGCTGCGGTCATTGCGACGGCTCTTCTGGCCTTGCATGCTGCTGTTCTGCTGAGCAGGCTGTGCAGCCGTACGGATGGCCGGGGCGGCGGGTGCAGCCGGAGTCTTTTTGGCCGGGCGCAGCGGAGTGGCCTCCGGGGCGCTCACAAAATGCGGGTCAAACTTGGGCTGCGCATTGCTGCCGCGGGCAGGAGCGTTCTGCTCCCGGCGCGGGCGGCTGTTATTATTGGAACGGCGGTCATTGCTGCGTCCGCCGGTAGTACGCTTGGTATCATCCATGAGTGGTTCCTCTTTTTCGGTTTTTGCGGGCTTTGCCTGCACCTTGGGTGCGGGTGCAGCCTTTTTTTCAGGTTTTGCGTTTTTTGCTTCGGCCTTTGCGGGCTTCGGCTGCTTTGCGGCAGGCTTTTCTGCCGGTTCAGCGGCGGCTGCCTTGGGCTTTTTGCCGCGCACCGGCGGCTCCGGGCGCACCGGCGCGGGCACGCCGTCCCACGGGTGGCCGCTCACCACGGGAATTGCGGCGGTTCAGCTTTTCGATGCCTGCCAGATACTCCTGCTCCTCAGGTGCACAGAAGCTGACCGCCGTACCGTCGGCACCGGCGCGGGCCGTGCGGCCGATGCGGTGCACGTAAGTCTCCGGTACCTCGGGCAGGTCGTAGTTGAACACATGGGACAGCTCGCTGATATCGATGCCGCGGGCGGCGATATCGGTGGCTACCAGCACCTTGGTCTTACCGGCCTTGAAGTTTTCCAGCGCGGTCACGCGGGCGGTCTGGCTCTTGTTGCCATGGATGGCCGCCGCCGGGATGCCCTGCTTGGTGAGGTCTTTTTGCAATTTTATCCGCGCCGTGCTTGGTGCGGCTGAACACCAGCGCGTTCACCACCGGGGGCTGCAGGTTCTTGATGAGCCACGGCAGCAGGAATTTCTTGTTGCCCTTTTCCACATGGTACAGGCTCTGCTGGATGCGGTCCACGGTGCTGGACACCGGGTCCACCTTGACAAAGGCGGGCTTGCGCAGGATGCCGGCTGCCAGCTGTTCGATCTCGGTGGGCATGGTGGCACTGAACATCAGGTTCTGACGCTCCCCGGGCAGCTTTGCGATCACCTTCTTCACATCGTGCACAAAGCCCATATCCAGCATCCGGTCGGCTTCGTCCAGCACAAAGATCTCAAGGTTCGAGAGATCGATAAATCCCTGACCGATCAGGTCGTTGAGCCGTCCCGGGCAGGCGATCAGGATGTCCACGCCCTTTTTCAGCGCTTCCACCTGCGGTGCCTGGCCCACGCCGCCAAAAATGACGGTGCTGCGCAGCTTGAGATACTTGCCGTAGGCATCAAAGCTTTCGCCGATCTGCAAAGCAAGCTCACGGGTAGGGGTCAGGATCAGGGCGCGGATGGCACCCTTTCTGCGGGGCGCATTGGCCGTGAGCCGGTCCAGCATGGGCAGCGCAAAAGCAGCCGTCTTGCCGGTACCGGTCTGGGCACAGCCATCAGATCCCGGCCGGACAGCACCGGCGGGATCGCCGCCGCCTGAATGGGCGACGGGGGTCTCATAGCCTGCCTCCTGCACAGCGCGCAGAAGCGGGGCGGACAGATTCAATTCTTTAAATGTCATGGTTCTCCAATAATTATTCCGTAATTTTCCGGCACTCCACATAGTACCGCTTTTCTTCTGCGTGGCCCATGCTGAAGGTCTTGCGCGGCAGCACGCCGCCCATCACAACGCCTTTGAACAGGTCACTCTTGGCAAACGGCGGCATCAGGAATGCCACAGCACCTTTTTTGCACAGCGCGCACAGCAGGCTCGTCGTGCACATAGTCCACGCGGGCTTCCTTGTGGTGCTCAAGATAGTATTCGATAAATTCGTCAATGGTGCCCACGGTCAGCGGTGCGGTCGGGTCCTCAAAGCTGAGCACGTTGGACATGTGCGGCCCGGCCAGCGTGAAGGGCTGCTGCTTGCTGCCGCCAAAGCTGCAGCCGGCCATATTGGAATCGCTCCACGTGATCAGGCTCAGCAGCACCGCTGCGCAGTCCACATTGAACAGCACGCGGTGGATCGGCTCGATCTCGATCGCAGGCGAGTGCACATTGCACACCTCGGCCAGACACCAGCGGGCCGGATGGTTTGCTGCCTGCTCCGGTGTGAGTGTCTTTTTCAGCTCCTCCCAGCAGCCTTTGCAGTGGCCAGCGAGTGGTTGCCGTCGCCCACGGCCAGCGTCAGCGGGTCGCGGCGGGTGGCATCCGGATACTTTTTGTCGAATTCTTCCTGACTGCCCAGCACAGCCAGCGCATCTTCGATCTGCGCAATGAGGGCAGGGTCTTCCACAGCCCAGCCCGCAATGTGGCCGCCGTTCAGCATCAATTCGCCCTCGTATACCTTGGGCAGTTCGGCTTTATGCGCCGCCACCGGCTCGATGAGGGTGCAGCCTGGGTCGTCCGCCAGCATCATGATGTGGGGCGTTTCCAGCGCGGCACCGGTGCGCACCTTCATGCGGGGCGGGATGCGGCTTTCCACCGTGCTCTCGCTGGGGCGCACCGTGCATTTCTCGCCCCGGCGGTAGCTGTAGGCTTCCAGATCCACCATGCCCACAAGGCCCTGCCGCACCTTGCCGCTCTGCTCGGTGCGCTCCACGTAAACAAAGCCGTCCACCGCGCGAGTCAGCACGTTCCGGGCATAGTCATCCATGGTGGCATGGATCTTCTCAATGCGTGCATCGGCATCGCCGTCTTCCAGATAGACCTCCGGCAGGATCATGTTCAGGGTGCTTGGGCTGCCTGCCGCGGCAGCCTCGGCTTTCTGCCAGTAATCCCGGTCACTGGTGAACTGATCGCAGGCAATGCAGCCCCACTTTTCCAGTGGGATCTGCTCCGAAGGCAGAAGGATGTGGGCCGGTGCAAAGCAGGATTTGGTATTCATAGCAGATTCCTCCCTCTTATAAAACCAGAGACGTTACTGGAAAAAATGTCGGCGCTGTGCAGCACCAGATGCTGCACGCCCTGTCCGGCGGCAGACTGCTCCAGTGCGGTGCGGCTGTCGGCGTCCATCGCCTTGTCTGCCGTCACCAGCAGGTTGTCCATGCCCAGCGTCACAGCGGGCACATCCAGCGACACGCTGTTGGTATTGCACTGATCCAGCGTGTAGCTGAACCACAGGGTCATGCTGCCCGCAAAGCGGCTCTGCAGGGCGGCGATATCCGCCTTGAGCTGATCCGCGCGGGAAACGCCGCTGGTCTCGCCGTAGTCCTGTTTGCGGCTGAGCTTCGGGAACTGGACATTGGTCAGGACTACCTGCTCAAAGCCCATGCCCTGCACCTCGCTACCAGATCGCCTACATATTCCACTGCCGCAGCGGAGTAGGGATTCAGCCATGCATTGCCGTCCTTCTGGCGTCCAGCCACAGGCCGTCGCCGTAGTGGATGGCCATGCTGCGGTCGGTGCGGGAGGAGATGGGGTCCTTGAAGGCTGCAAGCTGGGCCACAGGGATCACGCCCTCTTCCCGGAAGATGGCCGCGATGCGGGCCGGGTCCACGGTGGTGTCGGCAATGCTCTGGGCGGCAGCCGGCACCTGCGAAGCGTAGCAGATGCTGCCATCCGGTGTTTTCAGGGTCACAAGGCCGTAATCCGCTCCCTGCGCCTTGAGCTGCTGCGCCGCTGCACGGATGGCCGCATCATCGGCAAGGGTGCTCACATCCACTGCGGCCCAGCTGCCGCCGGTAATGGCCTTGCCGTCCAGCTCCTTGGGCTGTTCCGGCTCCGGCTGGGACGAAGCCGCTTCCTGTACCGCCGAGTGCAGCTGCTTCGGACGAGGCGGCTGCGCGGGATGCCGATTCAGCTTCCAGATCACGGTTCTTCACCACAGTATACCAGGTGTGGGTAGCCCAGTCCAGCACGTGGGGTGCTGCCAGCCAGGCTGCGCCCAACACCGCCAGCACCAGCACCACGATGCCGATGCCTTTTTTGATGCGTGTACCGCGGCTGTAGAAGCTGCGGCGGTAGCGCTTGACCTTCTGACGTTTATACTTTGCCATTGTCGATTCTCCTCCCTGCCAATGTTACAGGATCACAGAATGTCCGGTGAAACCATAGATCGCCAGTGCCAGCACGCCGATATACACCAGCGTGATGGGCAGGCCGCGGAATGCTTCCGGGATGGCCTTGCTGCGCAGGCGGTGGCGGGCTTCCGTTACCAGCAGCACCGCCAGCACATAGCCAAGGCCGCTGCCAAGGCCAAAGCCAAGGCTCTGCCCCAGCGTAAAGCTCTGGGTGCGCTCCACCAGTACAGTGCCAAGCACACAGCTGTTCAGGCCCGCCAGCGGCACGATGCGCAGCAATGCGCTGCGGTGCGGCAGGCCTTTCGCCAGCCACAGCACGGCGTGCTCCAGAACGCACACCACGGCAATGCTGGCAATATACACCAGCGGGCGCAGCTGGGCACGGTTTGCCAGCGGCGCGATCCGGCTGCCGGCATACCACGCAAAGGGCGTTACCAGCACCTGCGTGATGCACAGCTGCATACCGAACAGCCAGCTGCTGGTGCGGTCATCGCCCACCAGCTGCACCAGACGCGAAACGCCCAGTGCACGGGTAAAGACGCGTTCTGCGCGAACACCGCCAGCAGTGCATAGCTGAAGAACACTGCGCTTGTTGTTACAACATCTCTCATTGTTCGCGGTCCGCCTCCTTCTGGGAATGCACATCCACAAGGTTGCGTGCCTCTTTGGTGAGATATGCCTTGCGCTTTTGGGCCAGTGCACGCCATACGGCGCACAGCACGCCCAGCACGATAAAGCCGCCTGCCGGCATGCTTGCCATGGGCAGCACCGGGCGGCTGACAACCACACCGAACATGGTGCCTGCGGCCAGCCATTCACGGACGCAGCCCAGCAGCACCAGCAGCAAAGCATAGCCCACCGTGATGCGCAGGCCCTTGGAGACAGCCTTGCGCACCGTCTCCTGCACGCGGCCAAAGCGGTAGGTCAGCAGCGGCTCCATGGTGAGCAGGGGCAGGTAGATGCCAAGGCTCAGCAGCTGGTGCTGAACAGCATATTCAGGATGGGATACACCGCCAGATACACCACCGCCGTGCTGAAGCCGTACACCAGTGCACGGGGCAGCAGCTTTTTCTGCAGCGTTTCCGGAGCGGGGTCCTCGTCGTGCAGGGGCACAAGGCGGCTCAGCAGACAGGCCAGCACGCGGGAGGGCACCAGCAGCAGCGCCACCGCCACCGCCAGCATCACCGCATTCTGGCCGCTGGTGGCAAGCACCACCAGCGGGGCAAGGCCCATGCCCTGCATGACCACCGGGTTATTCAGGAACACACGGTCGTGGTGGGCAAACTTGTTGGGATCTTTTACGATCAGTTCAGCCGTTGCGCGTCTCATTGTGCTGCCCCCTTTCCGGCATCTGCCTGCAGATGGGTCAGGTGATACAGCTTTGCCTCGGTGCGGTCGATCCATGCCGACACACTGTTGACCACCAGCAGCGCAAAGCACACACCGGTCTCGTACACGCCATAGTAGCGGAAGCCCATGCTCACAACGCCCACCAGCACGCCGTACAACACACGGCCCATGCGGTGGTGCACGCAGGTGTAAGGCTCGTTGATCAGGAACACCGCGCTGAACAGGATCGCGCCAGTCAGCAGCTCATCCCGCACACACTGCAGGCGGGGCAGGATATTTGACAGCACGGCACTGTCGGCAAGGCCCGCCTGCGCGGGAAGAAGAATGCAATGACCGCACAGGTCACAAGAAAGCTGATCGATGCAGACATGTGGGCATCCTTCTGGGTCCACAAAAACAGGCCGCAGGCAAGGATCACCAGCGCAGCGCCGGTGCCCATGGGAGCAGCATATTCGCCCAGACCCAGCGCCAGCGAGCCGATGTTCAGCATGCCGCCGCTGCGCAGGGTGTCCTCAATGGCGCTGGAGACCGGCACCATGGAGGCGTCCCACAGGGGGATGTTCGTATAGGGCTGCGGATAGCGGAACACCTGTTCCGGCCATGACACTGCCGCCACCACATAGCCCACAGCAGCCGGGTTGAAGGGGTAGCTGCCGTAGCCGCCAAAGATCTCCTTGCCGATCAGCACACCTGCAATCACTGCGGCGATCAGAACATAGATATCCACCGTCACCGGCATCAGCAGGGCAATGACGAGCGCAAAGCTCTCGTTGGAAAAGTCACCGCCCTGATACACGCGGCGGCGCAGCAGCGAAACGAGTCGGTCGCACAGGTTACCGGTAAGCACCGCAATGCCGCACAGCAGCAGCGGGCGCACACCGTACAGAAAACAGGCCATGCACAGCACCGGCACCGCCATAAAGCAGATATGCTTATAGTAGCGGCCGGTCTTCTGGAGCTGTGCCTCCTGCTCCTGGATCAAAGATTCATCCATAAATGGTTATCCTTTCAAAGGCTGGCGAGGTGCTGCACGGCTGCAGCAGGGTCTGCTGCGCCGAACACTGCACTGCCCGCCACCAGAATATCAGCGCCCGCTTCCACGCACTGGGGCGCGGTGGCATTGTCCACGCCGCCGTCCACTTCCAGCAGATAGTGTGCGCCGCGCGCTTCGCGCTCTGCCTTGAGCCAGCGCAGCTTGTCCAGCGCCGAGGGCATGAACTTCTGCCCGCCGAAGCCGGGCTCCACGCTCATCACCAGCACAAGATCCAGCTGGTCAAGATACGGTGCCAGCGCCTGCGGCTCGGTGCCGGGCTTGATGGTCAGCCCCACCTTGCAGCCCAGCGCCCGGACGGCATCGATGGTGGCCTGGATATCGTCCTCGCACTCAAGGTGGAAGTTGTACAGGGTGGCACCGGCTTTGATGAAGGCTTCCGCATACTGCAGCGGATGGCTGATCATCAGGTGCACATCATAAAAGGCATCCGGCAGATTTTTGTGCAGGCTCTTGAGCACCGGCACGCCAAAGCTGATGTTGGGCACAAAGTGGCCGTCCATCACGTCGTAATGCAGCATCTGTGCACCGGCATCCAGCACCATGCGGCAGTCTGCACCCAGTTTGCCAAAATCAGCGGAAAGGATCGAGGACTTACGATTGCCATATTCTATCTTTACGCTCCGTTATTTTATAATTTCTTATTCCCATTTGTCCCATTATGCTGGCGGTTTCAAACCGCAAAAACAGCATGGGCATGGTTATCTTTTAGTTTACATGAAAACGAGCAAAAAATCAAAACCCGCCAAATGGCTTTTTCACGGAAATGACGTATTTGGAAAGATCTGTCCATTTGCGAAGTAAACTCCCTCAGTCAAAGCCTGACGGCTTTGCCAGCTCCCTCGGAGAGGGAGCCTCTGGCACGCCCGGAAGATTTGCACTTTAACCCGGAAGCTTTACCGCCATGGCCCAAGGGCCCCAGTCCCAGAGGGGGCTGGCATTGAGCGCAGCGAGATGACTGGGGAGTTTCATCGGCGGCAAGGTTTCCCCACGCCAAAACAGCCAGACCGCCCCGGGTCCGGGGCAGTCTGGCTGGAAGTTCATTCTACGGGCTTCATGCTTGCAGGGTCTTCCACGGTGGGTTCACCGCCGGCTTCGTCCGGCAGGCGCTTCATGCCGCCGGGATTCGGGGCCACCGTGGGCAGGGTGAACACGAACCGGCACCACTCGCCCTGCTGGCTCTCCACCCGGATCTGCCCGCCAGAAAGGTTCACCAGCACCTTGCAGATGTTCAGGCCAAGGCCAGCGCCCCGGGCGTGCAGGCCGCGGGAGCGGTCCTCCTTGTAGAACCGCTGGAACACGTAGGGCAGCGCTTCCGGGCTGATGCCCTGACCGGAATTCCAGATGGAGATCTCGGCTTCCGGGCCAAGCTTTTCCACCCCGAAGCGGATGGTGCCGCCCGCAGGCGTAAACTTGATGGCGTTGTCCAGCAGGTTATACACCACCTGATGGATCAGGTCGGGGTCGGCGTAGACCAGTACCTTTTCGTCCATGGTCAGGCCGTCGATGTCGATCATGCCGTCGTTGATGCGCTGCTCTGCCGAGAGCGCCACGCCGGTGATCGTCTCCCAGATGTTGAACATCCGGGCATTCACCTGATATTCGCCGCTTTCCAGCTTGGAAAGATCCAGCATGTTCTGGATGAGCCGTGCCAGACGGCCCGTTTCCTCACTGACCAGCTGCAGGTAGTGGTTCTGCATATCCGGCGGGATGGTGCCGTCCAGAATGCCGTCCACAAAGCCCTTGATGGTGGTCATGGGGGTGCGCAGCTCGTGGGCGATGTTGCCCATGAACTGACCGCGGGAGTTGTCGTTCATCTGGATGTTGTCTGCCATGCGGTTGAAGGTGCGGGCAAGGTCGGCTGCCTCGCCTTCGCCTTCCACCCCCTCCACACGGACGGAAAGATCACCGCCGCCAAAGCGCTGGGCGGCATCCGTCACCTTCTGCAGCGGGTCGGTGAGCTGGCGCATCAGGATCTTGGTCAGGATGCTGGCACACAGCAGCATCACACAGGCCGACAGCAGGAAGTTGGACCAGAACTGCTGCTTGAACTGGGTCAGCTGCTCGCCGGAAGAGCACAGGAACAGGTAGCCGCTGGGCTGGCCGTTCTCATTGCGCATTTCGCTGACCGTGATGTAGCTTTTCCCGTCCAGCATGCCGCCCAGCGTGCCGAACACATGGTAGTAATCCGCATCGGAAGCGTCGATCTTCTCCATCATTCTTCCGGCACGGTCAGGCTCTCCAGCTTGTCCGGGCTGGAGGCGATCATCACCCGGCCGTCGTTGTCGGTAAAGAACAGATAGGCCTCTGCGCTCTCGCCGATGATCTCCAGCTTGGTGCTCAGTGCGTCCAGCTCATCGCCTTCCGGCAGCTCCGCCTGCTGGACCAGATACTGGGCCGTGCGCTGGGTGACACCCACCACCTGATCCAGTGTTTCGTAGCGGTCCTTGGCGAAGTAGTTCTTGAACAGCACCCACTCCGAAGCGCCCATCAGCACGATGCCCAGCACCATCAGGGTGGACACCAGCGAGAAGAATGCCACCGAGATACTTTTGCGCATTACTGACGCACCTCGAACTTATAGCCCACGCCCCATACGGTCTTCAGCTCCCATTTGTCGGAAGCACCGGCCAGCTTCTCGCGCAGGCGCTTGACATGCACATCAATGGTGCGGCTGTCGCCGTAATACTCAAAGCCCCACACCTCGTCCAGCAGCTGGTCACGGGTGTAGACGCGGTTCGGATGGGAGGCCAGACAGTTCAGCAGTTCCAGCTCCTTGGGGGGAGCCTCCACCACCTTGCCCTTGACCCGCAGCTCATAGCTGTTCATGTCCAGACGCAGGTTGTCGAATTCGATCACGCCCTCGGTGCTCTCGGCAGCAGCCGTGGTGGTCTGGCAGCGGCGCAGCACCGCCTTGATGCGGGCCACCACTTCCTTGGCATCAAAGGGCTTTACCATGTAATCGTCTGCACCCAGCTCCAAGCCCAGCACCTTATCAAAGGTCTCGCCCTTGGCCGTGAGCATCATCACCGGGGTGTTGCCCGCCTTGCGGATGCGGCGGCACACTTCCAGACCGTCCATCTTGGGCATCATCACGTCCAGCAGCACCATATCGGGCTTGACCTGATTGAACTTTTCCAGACCTTCTTCGCCATCGTTTGCCACCGTGACCTGATAGCCCTCCTTGGTCAGGTACAGCCGCAGCAGCTCGCAGATATTGGTATCGTCGTCCACAACGAGGATCTTTTTCGTTGGCCATAATGATCTCCTCCCATTTTATCGGATGCCGCCGGGCGGGCAGAGCAGCAAAGTATTCCACTTCTTATTATACGGAAGAGTTATGACAAAATAAAGAAGGATTTGTATGATTTTTTCACAATTCCGGCCCGGCCTTACTCGATCATCAGCCGGATGATCTCCTCATTGGTCTCCTTCATGCCGTCCTTGCCCAGACGGCCGATGCCCTTGATGGTGGTCTCGATGTCCTTCATCACGATGCCGTCGCCGCCCTTGAACTCCTGATGGCACTTGTACATGTTGTAGCCAAGCAAGGCCGCGTCCACCGAGGATGCGATCTTTGCCGCGCAGGAGGCCTTTGCGCCGTCGCACACGATGCCGGACACGATGGCCAGCGCATTGACCACCGTGTGGATGGCGGCCTGATAGCCGTCGCCGCACAGATATACGATGCCCGCGCCAGCGCCCGCACCGGCGCTGACTGCGCCGCAGTAGGCGGACAGGTGCCGATGCCGGTCTTTTCGTGGATGGCCACCAGATTGGAAATGATGAGGGCACGGTAAAGCTTTTCCTTGCCGCTGTGCAGCTCCTTGGCATATTCAATGAGCGGCACCGAGCAGGTGATGCCCTGATTGCCGCTGCCGGAGTTGATGATGACCGGCAGCTCACAGCCGTTCATGCGGGCATCCGAACCGGCGGCTGCCTTGGCCTTGGCCCGGATAGACACATCATTGCCGTAGGTAGAAAGCAGCACCCGGCCGATGTTCGCGCCATAGTCGCCCAGAAGGCCCTCCTCTGCAATGGCGTTGTTATAGCGGATCTGGCGTTCCAGCAGGTCCGCCACATCCTGCAGGTCGGCCGTCTCGGCAAAGTCCCAGATGTCCTTCATGTTCAGCAGGCTGCGGTCGGCCCGGCTGTCCCGCCGGGTCTCCTCGTTCAGCAGCGGCTTTTCGTAGAGCACCCGGCCATTCTTTTCGATCAGGCAGATGTTGGTGTGAAAATCCGCAATGCGCACCTTTGCGTAGGAATCCCCGCTGCGCTCGGTAACGATGATATCGAACACATGCCCCTGCTCGATGTGCTGGATGGAAATGGGCACCGTCTGCAGATAGTCCCGGATGGCAGCCTGCTTGTCCTCGCTGACCTCGGAGATGACTTCCAGCTCTCTGTCTGCCGAACCGGCAATGATGCCCGCTGCCACAGCGGCTTCCATGCCTTTCAGGTGGCCGGTGTTGGGCACGATGACGCTCTTCACATTCTTAATAATGCTACCGCTCACCTGCAGCTGCACGCTCTCGGGCAGTGCGCCCAGCACCTCGCGTGCCCGGGCCGCAGCGTAAGCCAGTGCAATGGGCTCTGTGCAGCCCATTGCCGGGATGAGCTCCTCTTTTAATATTTCCACATACGCCTGATAGCGCGGATCGCTGCGTTCCATGACGGTTTCCTGCCTTTCCTGTCGATTCGATATTTACCAACAGGAATAGTATACTATAGAACCCGCGCAATGTAAAACAAATTCTTCCCCGCCCGCAGGGCCGGCTATTGCAAAGCGCAAACCGCAGAAGTAGAATAGGAGCATCCAAACCGATAAATCCATGGAGGGTCTTCCAATGATCGAAAAAGAAGTACAGGAGCTGCTGTCCTTCATTGACGGCAATCCTACCGCATACCACACCACTGCATCCGTCCGGAACATCCTGCTGAAGGAGGGCTTTTCCGAGCTGCTGGAGAGCCGCCGGTGGCAGCTGGAACCCGGCGGGAGCTATTTTGTCTGCCGCAACGGCTCCAGCATCCTTGCATTCCGCATGGGAGAACAGCTGGAAAACTACAGCTTCAACGTGGCCGCTGCCCACACGGATTCCCCCTGCTTCCGCATCAAGGAAAAACGCCGAGATCCACATGGGCCGGAAGTACACCAAGCTGAACACCGAGGGCTACGGCGGCATGATCTGCTCCACATGGATGGACAGGCCGCTGTCGGTGGCAGGCCGCGTACTGATAAAGGAGAACGATGCCATCACCTCCCGCCTGCTCACGCTGGACCGCGACCTGCTGATGATCCCCAGCGTGGCCATCCACATGAACCGCGAGGTCAACGACAAGGCTTCCTACAACAAGCAGGTGGATATGCTGCCCCTGCTGGGCGGTGCCGCCGAGGAAGGCGTGCTGAAAAAGCTGGTCGCCGCTGAGCTGCAGGTCGCAGAAGACCAGATCCTTGGCAGCGACCTGTTCCTCTGCATCCGCGAAAAGGCCGCCGTCTGGGGCTGCAATGAGGAGTTCATCTCCTCCGGCCGTCTGGATGACCAGCAGTGTGTGTTCGGCATCCTGAAGGGTTTCCTGAAAGCACACAGCGCCCAGTCCATCAATGTTGCCGCCTTTTTCGACAACGAAGAAGTGGGTTCCGGCACCAAGCAGGGCGCAGCTTCCACCTTCCTGTACGATGTACTGCACCGCATCGCGCAGAACGTCTGCCCCGGCGATGAGGACTTCCACCGTGCGGTGCTTCCAGCTTCATGTTCAGCGCCGACACGCCCATGCCGTGCACCCCAACCACCCGGAATATACCGATGTGAACAACTGCACCTACATGAACGAGGGCGTTGTGGTCAAGGTGCACGCCGGCCAGAAGTACACCAGCGACGGCATGAGCATGGCCGTGGCAAAGGAGCTTGCCGCCCGCGCGGTGTCCCGCTGCAGTATTTTGCCAACCGTTCCGATAAAGTCGGCGGCAGCACTCTGGGCAACCTTGCCATGGCACAGGTATCCATGAACTGCGTGGACATCGGCCTGCCCCAGCTGGCCATGCACTCCTGCTACGAGACCGCCGGTGCCCGGGACATCGTTTCTCTCATCCGGCTGATGGAGGAATTCTACGCCAGCCATTTTGAGGAGACCGCGTCCGGCACCCTTACCATCTGCAAGTAAGACCCGTACAACCTGAATCATAAGGACTGCCCGTGAAAGCAGCACTGCTTTTCCACGGGCGGCTTTTCGTTTCCACTTAAGTGAGTATTGAGAAAAAACGTCCATTGTGCTACAATTATCCTGTTATAATATCGCTTTTTACCGCAGCGTAAAATCTTTTTCGCAAGGAGTATAATAAAATGAAATTAGGTATCGTCGGCCTGCCGAACGTCGGCAAGTCCACTCTGTTCAATGCCATCACCTCCACCAAGAATGCAGAAGCCGCAAACTATCCCTTCTGCACCATCGAGCCGAACAGCGGCATCGTAGCCGTGCCGGACAAGCGTCTGGACAAGCTGGCCGAGATCTGGCAGACCAATAAAAAGACCCCTGCCATCGTGGAGTTCGTGGATATCGCGGGCCTTGTGAAGGGTGCCAGCCAGGGTGCAGGCCTTGGCAACAAGTTCCTGGGCCACATCCGCGAGTGCGACGCCATTGTGCATGTGGTGCGCTGCTTTGACGATGACAACATCATCCATGTGGTGGAGGATGTTTCCAAGGCTGAGGCCGTGGACCCCATTGCCGACATCGATGCCATCGACTACGAGCTGATCCTGTCCGACCTTGAGGTGGTGCAGAACCGCGCAGGCCGCATGGCAAAGGCTGCCAAGAGCGGCAACAACAAGGGTGCTGCCGCCGAAGCCGCATGGCTGCAGCAGCTGGCCGACCACCTGAGCGCCGGCAAGCCTGCCCGCAGCTTCGATTTTGACGAGGGCGATGCCGAGCAGCAAGCTGTTCTGCATGAAATGGGCCTGCTGAGCGCAAAGCCGGTGCTGTACGCCTGCAACGTGGGCGAGGACGACCTGATGGAGGGCATCGAAAACAACAAGTATGTCCCGCTGGTGGCCGCACGCGCCAAGGAAGAGGGCGCACGCTACATTCCCATCTGCGCCAAGACCGAGGAGGATATCGCCGACTACTCTCCCGAGGAAAAGAAGGCTTTTCTGGCTGAAATGGGCATTGAAGCCAGCGGTCTGGACAACCTCATCACTGCCAGCTATGATCTGCTGGGCCTGATCTCCTTCCTGACCGACGGCAAGAAGGAGTGCCGCGCATGGACCATCCGCAAGGGCACCAAGGCACCGCAGGCTGCCGGCAAGATCCACAGCGACTTTGAGCGCGGCTTCATCCGTGCCAGCGTCATTGGCTACAGCGATCTGGAAGCCAACAACTTCGATTACGCCGCCGTCAAGGCCAAGGGCCTGCAGCGCACCGAGGGCAAGGAATACGTTGTCAACGATGGCGATGTGATCGAGTTCCTGTTCAACGTCTGATATCGAAATAGCAGCCATGTAAAACTCTGCCGGGCTTGCCCTCTCCGTCTGCTCACTGCGTTCGCATCCACCTCTCCCAAAGGGAGAGGCCTTGGCATGGCGGCAAAGTTTCCGGCTGAATCGCAAGATTTGCCGTACCGGAAGGCTCCCCCCTTGGGGACAGAAAAGTTCATCTCTTTGCCAAGGCTCCCACTCTGGGGGAGCTGCCGAGCAACGCGAGGCTGAGAGGGCGAGGACGCTGAAAAAAATCAATCCTACTGTAAAAGGAGTTCACCATGATTTTCGGTATTATGGGCGCAATGCCCGATGAAGTCGATCAGCTGTGTGCAAAGCTGGAAAACGTCACCGTGGAGCCCTACGGCGGCGTGGATTACCACAAGGGCACGCTGGCCGGCAAACAGGTGGTGGTGTGCTGTGCCGGCATGGGCAAGGCCAATGCCGCCGCCACCACGCAGGTGCTCATCACAAAATTCGGCGCGGAGAAGATCATCTTTTCCGGCATCGCAGGCAATATGACCTCGAAGATCGGCATTGGCGATGTGGTCATCGGCAAGACCGTGCTGTACCATGACGCTCAGCTGGACATGATCTGCCAGAACCCGCCGTTCCTCAAGGATACACCGGCGACCCGGAGCTGATCGCTGCCGCCGAAAAAGCCTGCGCCGAAGCGGGTGTGAAGGCTCTGGTGGGCAAGATCGCCACCGGCGACCTGTTTGTGGGCGACAGTGAAACCAAGGCCGCCATTGAAGCCAAATGCGCCCCCGACTGCGTGGAGATGGAAGGTGCCGCTGTGAGCCAGATCGCCGCCAAGAACGGTGTGCCCTGCGTCATCCTGCGCGCCATGAGCGACAACGCTGACGAGGACGGCCACGAGGTGCTGGTGGTGAAAAAGTTCAGCATTGCGGAATATGTAGCCACCGCCACCAAGATCGTGGCAGCAATGGTGGAAGCACTGTAAAAAAGAACCCTCTCAGTCAATGCTTCGCATTGCCAGCTCCCCCGAAAGGGGGAGCTTTTGACATTCCGGAAACGTTTTCCGTTTTGCCAATGGCTCGCCCTTCGGGAGAGCTTGGCGAACAAAGTGAGCCTGAGAGGGTTTTTCTTTTACAAGAACTGTTCCAGCTTTACCCGGCTATCCTCCTGAAACTCCTGCAGCCTTTGGGCAAGGCGCTTTGCACCGGGCGCGGCATTGGGGTAATCCTTCTGGGCCTTTACGCAGTCCACCACCCCCATGCCGCTGCCCTGTGTGAGCATCTCGGCCAGATTGCGGGTGGACTTGTCCGTGAGGGTCTTCATACTGATGCCCATTTTCGTGTTCAGCTTTGCCATGGCGCTCTGCCCCTGCGCGGTGCCGCCGCAGGCCTCGATGGCGGTGTGCGCTTCCTGATTGAGCTGGTGGTACACATTGCGCTGGCGCAGCAGCTCGGCCTTGAACTGCACATCGTCGGTCATCGGCACGATCTGTTCCAAGGTGTTCTTGCCCATCTCGGTATTCTGCACCACGGCTTCCAGCAGGTTCAGGTTGTCGTTTTTTCTGGTTTTCCATACAAAAAAATCCCCCCTTCTGGCCTTTAGTCTGCGCCAAAAAGGGGGGATTTTTATACACTGGTTTTTATTCTGCACGCATCTGATCGCCGCCGGCGTTCTGTGCCCCCCCCGCAGGCGTGCATCGCACAACTCGTACAGTGCCTGCCAGTTCTTGGCCTGCACATCCTCAAGGCTCGCCACGCCGCAGCTCAGGGTAAAGGGCACCCGGCGCATCATGCCGGTGGTGGTGATGCATTCCCGG
>ENA-OQAR01000230-OQAR01000230.1-human-gut-metagenome-genome-assembly--contig:-NODE-230-length-16110-cov-2.831508_pt1 | contig 16110 bp, 17 predicted proteins | sample MGYA00242738_ERZ504533 | MGnify/ENA primary metagenome ERZ504533 (study PRJEB26092, sample SAMD00036276) | human gut metagenome | host: Homo sapiens | study: EMG produced TPA metagenomics assembly of... | reverse complement strand
CATTATATAGTAGAATTAAAACAAATAAAAACACTTTTATATTGTACTGCTTTATGCAAAATAAAGACTTTTTCAGCTGGCGTCCCTATAGAGGTGAGGGAATTCTTGCTAGGTTGTTAAAGGAGTATCTGCAATGAAAAATAAAAAATGGATCACGCTGGCAGCTGCCGTTGTGCTTGCTGTGACTTCACTTCCTGTGACAGCATTTGCAGAGAAAAAAGACAGCACAGATGATAAGATGCTTACAAAAATCACTTTAAATAGCGCGGAGAATCTATAAAAGAAGTGGCGGAAATACCAGCAATGATATTTCCGCCGTTTTTACAACTCTGAATATCCTATCCAGAGCTACTTTGTGTTCATAGTATATGTTTTACAATCAAGTTTTATGAAATGTAAAAAAGGAACTCGTCCAGAGCCCCTTTCCTTTGAATAAGTAATAATATCTTTCTCACTCCGGAAAAAGACTTCTTTGTACTTATATAATACTGGTTCAATTACTCCTTGTCAATATCTATTTTTATCTTTGTAATGTGTTCTGTCAAAGAAAGTTACTGTTCACATGATAGTATATTTATTGTTTACAAGTTGGTAGGTTCCGGTTATTATAAATCTAAGATTATTTGAGGTGTTAAAAGAGATGCAGGAGCCGCGACGCCTGCCAAATAATTTCTTTCATCTATAAATGCTCTGTTCCGAATGGATAGAGCTTTTTATTTTGCAATAAACATAATCAGAATCAATACTTTGCTAATAGTTTTTTCCAGGGTTTATAGCCTTTCATATAAGCAAAGTCTTCTTCATTTTGGAAGCCTGCAATCAGTTCTTTTTTCATTTCTTCAGCATATGGATTTCTGCGTCTTTGAAATTTTATATGTTTATATAATCTTGATTTCTGAAAATCACAGATTGTATCGACATTTTCCAGCAGTTGTTTTACTACATTAAAAGTACCTTCTACATTTTGTTCTGCTACCACAACATTAAACATTGTTGCGCATTCACTGTATTTTCCCATCTCAAAAACACCTGCTAATGCACACATTTTTCTCGGCCAGGACCTTGCGGATTTATGATCTTTCTTGTCAAGAGCTTTTGTGATCATCATCCAAAGGCAAGATTCAAAGATAGTATACTCTGAAAAGAATTATATTTTCCAGCTTTTCATATGCTTCTTCTGTTTTTTCCTGTTCCATGTATAATTGTCCAAGTTTTAGTTTTTTCATGGGATCATAGTCGGAAAAATAATTCAGATATTTTTTCTGCCATTTCATAATTCCCTTTTTCGCAAGTAGAATCCGAACAGAGAATCTGCCGCATGGTGCTGGATTTTTTCATCCTTGTCATTTAGTGCTATTTCGTACCAGAAATTAATCTGTTCGTCGTACTTATCGGGGTGCTCACACTGACCTATGATTCTTCGCGAGTCAAGCATCACCGCCACCTGCCAGATTAGCATGTTGCAGTTTAGGGTAATCTTTTTATGATATTTACTGCCCATTGATAGGTTTTTTCGTAACCTTCTACCGAAAACATTTTGTCCATTTCTTGAATAAGTTCTGTAATTTCAACGTCTGTCAGATTTTCATGAAAAGACAATAGGGTATCAAGGGAAATATGTAGCAGCCTTGCAATAGGTGCTAACAGTTCAATATCTGGATTGGAGTTCCCGTTCTCCCATTTATTCACCGCTGGGGTAGTTACTCCTAAGCGGTTTGCCATTTCCTCCTGGGTGAAACCAGACACTTTTCTATATTTTTTATCACACTTCCAATATTCATCCTAATTCTCTCCTGATTGAAATTTCAAAAGCTTTTGTGATTAAATCATAGCATGATTGGAAATTGGACACAATTGAATTGTTGTTAAATAAAATTCATATTTTTTAACTAATGGGAAAGTTGATCGTGATTAGCAGTTGATTTTGGGGGCATATCCTAACAAAAGGAATCATGGAGGCTGTGTTTTGCGATACTTTGTATGTCCCCCCTGGTCACCAATTAATTAATTATGCATACTCTAACAGAAGAAGTCGGTAAAGGAGTATCTGCATGAAAAATAAAAAATGGATTTCACTGGCGACAGCAGTTGTTCTGGCGGTGACTGCACTGCCGCTGGGAGTATTTGCTGCAAAGAAAGATGAGGCGAAGCTTGCAAAAGTTACCTTAAATGAAGTAGCCCATTCCATCTTTTATGCACCGCAGTATGTGGCAATCGAAGAGGGATATTTTAAAGATGAGGGGCTTGATATGACGCTTATAACTGGCTTTGGGGCAGATAAAACTATGACTGCCGTCATATCCGGCGAGGCGGATATCGGATTTATGGGAGCAGAAGCATCTATCTATGCCTATCAGGAAGGAGCTACTGATCCTGTTGTAAACTTTGCACAGCTTACCCAACGGGCCGAATTCCTTGTGGCAAGAGAAGAAATGCCGGATTTTAAATGGGAAGATCTGAAGGGCAGGAAAGTTCTTGGCGGACGCAAAGGTGGCATGCCGGAAATGGTATTTGAATATATTCTGAAGCAGAATGGCCTTGACCCTCAGAAAGATCTGTCTATTGACCAGAGCATTGACTTCGGCGCTACTGCGGCTGCTTTTACAGGAGATGATTCGGCAGATTTCACTGTAGAATTTGAGCCGTCTGCTACTGCTCTTGAAAAGCAGGGCGCTGGGTATGTCGTAGCATCCCTTGGTGTTGACTCCGGCTATGTGCCTTATACCTCCTACAGTGCCAAAACCAGCTATATGGAAAAAAAAATCCTGATATCATGCAGAAATTCACTGATGCTCTGCAGAAAGGTATGGACTACGTTCAGAGCCATACTCCAGAGGAGATTGCAGAAGTAATCGAGCCACAGTTCCCTGAAACAGATCTGGATACCATCACAGCCATTGTAAAAACGTTATTACGATCAGGACACCTGGAAAGAAAATCTGGTGTTCGGGCAGGATGGTTTTGAACTGCTGCAGGATATCCTGGAAGATGCAGGTGAACTGAAAGAACGTACACCGTATGCAGAACTGGTCAACACAGAATTTGCGCAAAATGCTTCCTGATGATTTGCCTTCTCTGATCCTCCTGTAATTTTAGCCCGATATTCGTGTCTTCTCATCCGTTCCTTCATATTGTCAGAGATTTTTGACTTGATTCAGCCAAACCATAATCTTATATATACTTTGAGTAACAGGTAGTAAAAAAGAACCATATTTTAACTCCAATTTTGAGAAACGCAGACAGAATTTTCGTCATTTTGTCCTGCGTTTTTCTCATGCCTTTTGACAGTTTGACGGAATCCCCGAATACTGATTCCGGCTTTTCGTCAGAATGACAAGAAACGAAAAAAATCTTTGTACGATTCTTCCCTAGCCATCCCCCCTCCTTTTCGCTATACTGTCTACAGATGAAAAAAACGAGTAATCAATCAGCAAAAACAATATGAAATAATTTTGGAGGAATAATAATCATGGCAAGCTTATCATTACAGCACATTAACAAAACTTACCCAAATGGTTTCCAGGCAGTTAAAGATTTCAATCTGGAGATCGAAGATAAAGAATTCATCATTTTCGTAGGACCTTCAGGATGTGGTAAATCTACTACACTTCGTATGATTGCCGGTCTGGAAGAAATTTCCGGCGGTACATTAAAGATTGGTGACAAAGTTATGAACGATGTAGAGCCTAAAGACCGTGATATCGCAATGGTATTCCAGAACTACGCTCTGTATCCTCATATGACAGTATATGATAACATGGCATTCGGACTTAAACTTCGTAAAGTTCCGAAAGACCAGATTGATAAAGCAGTTCGTGAAGCTGCAAGAATCCTTGACCTTGAGAAACTTCTTGATCGTAAACCGAAGGCTCTTTCCGGTGGTCAGAGACAGCGTGTTGCTATGGGACGTGCTATCGTACGTAATCCTAAGGTATTCCTTATGGATGAGCCTCTTTCCAACCTGGATGCTAAACTTCGTGTACAGATGCGTATCGAGATTTCCAAGATCCACCAGAGACTGGGTGCTACAATCATCTATGTAACACATGACCAGACAGAGGCTATGACTCTTGGTACCAGAATCGTTGTTATGAAAGACGGTGTTGTTCAGCAGGTAGATACACCTCAGAACCTGTATCAGAAACCAGGCAACTTATTCGTTGCAGGATTCATGGGATCTCCGCAGATGAACTTCCTTGACGCTGTTATCTCCGAAAAAAGGTGGCAACCTTATCGCTAAAGTTGGCGAGCATGAACTGGTTATCCCAGCTGCTAAAGCAAAAGCTCTTAAAGATGGCGGCTATGTAGGTAAAACAGTTGTTCTCGGTATCCGTCCGGAAGATATCCATGATTCCCAGATGTTCATCGAAGCTTCTCCAAGCGCACCGATGACATCCGTAGTTAAAGTTTACGAGCTTCTCGGAGCTGAAGTATTCTTATACTTCGATGTAAACGGAACTCAGGTTACAGCACGAGTTGATCCTCGTACAACAGCTAAGACCGGTGATCCGATCAAATTCGCATTCGATATGGAAAAATCTCATTTCTTTGATAAAGAAACAGAACTTACAATCTGCAACTAATTTTCAGGAATCTTTAATAAACCCGGGGAGTTTTCCCCGGGTTTTTATGTTATAATATAGAATTGGCTGCCTGATTACTTCGATCAGACAATTTGCAAGGATTGCTATAAGCTGACTCATACCCCAAAAGAAAGGATTGACCTAATGAAAATACAACAGATTTTACAGAAATGCCTGACAGACTGGAAGAATATCAGCCAGATTGATTTCTGTCTGCTGGATTCTGATAACCATATCTTTCTCTCTACCTGTGATAAAAAACTTCCTGCAGAATCAAAACTGGAAGAATTTCGCCAAAGCAGTGCCCTGTGTGTTTCCAATACAAGCTGCTGCCTGTATAAGATCATGGAGAACCATTCCATCTCCTATATTCTGATCGTATGGGGAAAAGCAGAAAGTACTGCTACCATCGGAGAGCTGGCTGTATGCCAGGTACAGAGTCTCCTGGCTGCCTATGCAGAGAAAAGCGACAAGAATACCTTTATGCAGAATCTTCTCCTTGGTAGTTATTCTGATGTAGATGCCTTTAACTGCGCCAAGAAACTGCACATTGCAACTTCTGTTCAGCGTGCCGTATTTCTTGTGGAAACCAAACAGACCAAGGATGAGAACGCTCTCGCTACGATCCGGAATATTTTCTCTGCCCGTACCAGAGATTTCATCACAGCTATTGATGATACAGGGATTATCATCATCAGAGAATTACAGTCTACAGAAACTTATGAGGATCTGGAATCAATTGCATATATGCTTGTAGATATGTTAAATACAGAAGCAATGACTTCCGCATGGGTTGCCTACAGTAATCTGGCAGAGGATATTTCCAGGCTTCCAGACGCATACAAGGAAGCACATACAGCCCTTGAAGTAGGCAAGATTTTCTACGCAGATAAAAATGTATTCGGATATAACCAGCTTGGAATCGGCAGACTAATCTACCAGCTTCCTGTTTCCATATGTGAAATGTTTATCGACGAGATCTTCAAAGAGGAAACTCTGGATTCTATTGACGAAGAAACCCTGATCACCATCCGTACCTTCTTTGAAAATAACCTGAATCTCTCCGAGACTTCCAGACAGCTTTATGTACACAGAAATACTCTGGTGTACCGCTTTGAGAAGCTGCAGAGAAAATTCGGACTGGATATCCGTGCGTTTTGAGGATGCATTAACATTTAAACTGGCGATGATGGTTGTGGACTACATAAAATATTCTAAGAATCATCCGTCATAGATTTCTCAGACAATTTGATAACATCCATCTGCGTGATCAAACCGGCAGACTCTTACAGCTACGTGGCTACGCGATTCTACACCGAATAACTGCTCCGCAGGGACTTACTTGATTCGGTTAAAAAAGCGTTATATCTTCACCAGAAATCTCTGTTGAAAATACAACGCTTTTTATTATTTCTTATATATTCTATTTCGCTTCTTTCAGCAGCATCAGATGCTCTTCCGGAAAATGAATATATTTCGGAACTTTTGCACGCGGATCTTCCTCAAAATTTCCTTTGGGACACATCCACCAGACCGGCTGACAGTCTCCGCCTTTCTTGTTCTTCAGTAAATACTGATGTTCAAAGGTCGTTTCAATATATTCCATAACTTCCACTTCCATGTGGTTCTCTCCGCCTTCAGATGCACCTTTCATCCAGTGACCGCGGATTCCCACATGCGTAACATCATCCGGCACCACATCTTTTGGTCTGCAGCATCAGATCCCAGTCCACTGCATAAATACTGTGTTTTCCCATTTTCTGTACAGTTGAGAAATTTTTACACCCTGTCAGTCTGGCTGCCTGCAGAATACCAGGTCGTTCAAAGAGTTTCTTGGTTTCTCCTGTAGTAAGTGCCTGACCGCTGTCCAGAATTGTCAGATGTCCGCAGAACTTGTAAGCCTCATCACGGCTGTGAGTGACCAGAATCATATCACCTGTGTACTCATTAAGAAAGTTCTGCATATCACGCTGCATGATATCTTTCAGATATCCATCCAGTGCTGAGAACGGTTCATCCAGAAGGATGACTTCCGGTTCTCCGATCATCATTCGTGCCAGTGCGACACGCTGCTGCTGACCTCCGGAAAGCTGGCCCGGATAACGCTTCTCCAGCCCGTTAAGCTGATAACGCTCTATGTAATCTGCCACTTTTGCCTTAAGCTGTTTCTTATCCCCTCTGTATCCGCATGCGATATTCTTCTCTACAGTCATGGTAGGAAAAAAGTGCATAGTTCTGAAAAAAGATAGCCGACCTTCCTCTCCTGCGGTTTAAGATTGATTTTCTTTTCTGAATCAAAAAGAACTTTATCATTTACAACAATTCTTCCTGAGTCCGGTGTCTGGATTCCTGCAATACAGCGCAGAGTCATACTTTTTCCGCTTCCGGATGCTCCAAGGATCCCCATTGGAGAACCATCACTCTCCAGCTTTACTTTCAGAGTGAAGCCATGAAGTTTTCTTCTCAATATCCACACTGATTGCCATTACATCCACCTGCCCATCTTCATTCCCCTTACCGGAAACGATATTGATCGCCGCAACGATCACAAATGAAATGATCAAGATCACAACTACCCAGAAACCGGCCATGCCATAATTTCCTGCCGCAGTCTCCGAAGCAATGGCAACGGAAACGGTTCTGGTCTTGCCAAGAATGTTTCCTGCGAGCATGGATGTAGCACCGTATTCTCCGATTGCTCTGGCAAAGGCAAGGACTGTACCGGATGCGATTCCGGGTCCTGCTGTCGGCATGACAACTGTCCAGAAGATTCTTCTGTCACTCATGCCAAGTGTCTTGCCTGCTGCGATCAGATTCACATCCACCTGTTCAAATGCAGCGCGTGCATTTCGATACATCAGTGGAAACGCAATTACAGATGCTGCGATCACGCAGCCCTTCCAGGTCTGTACGATCTTAATGTCAAAATTATCCAGCAGAAATGCCCCAAACGGACGTCTCAGACTGAACAGCAAAAGCAGAATGAAACCGGCCACTGTTGGGGGAAGTACCAGAGGCATGGTCAGGATACCATCCAGTATGCCTCTGGAAACAGGTTTCATCTTCATCACCAGTCTCGCAAAGAATATTCCCAGAAAGAACGCGATCACAGTAGCCGCGAAACCTGTTTTCAGAGAAATCCATAAAGGACTCCAGTTTATTTCTGCCAGAAATTCACTCATTCTTATTTAGCTTCCTCTGTTGTCTCTGTCTCAGCATTTGTTTCTGTGTCATCTGTTTCTTCTGTTGTTTCTGCATCTTTATCATCTGTTTCGGAAGCATCATCTGCTTTGTATGCTGTAAAGCCATATTTCTCAAACACTTTCATAGCGTCATCAGATTTGATGTACTCAAGAAATGCTTCTGCAGCTGCTGTATCATCTTCAGATGCCTCTTTGTCTTCGATAAGGCCTACCGGATAGCGAACAGGTGTCTTCAGTGCATCTGCCGGAGCTTCTGCGATAACGTCTACTTTATCTGCAACGGAAGCTGCATCTGTAGCATAAACGATACCGATCTCATTACTTCCTTCACTTACTGCAGCAAGAACTTCAGATACATTTTTACCTTCATTGATTTCCATCTTATTTACTTCATCTGTAATTCCAAGATTGTCGAAAATTTCTCTGGAATACTGTCCAACAGGAACGCTGTCACCTGCAAGTGCGATGTTGGCTGCATCTGTGATGTTCTCGAATCCTGTAACTTTTGTTTCCCCATCCTTAGGTTTGATCAGAACGACTTTGTTCTCAAGGATATCTTCTACAGTATCTTTCTTAGCCAGATTTTCGTCTATCAGAGCATTCATCTGTTTATCAGCTGCTGAGAAAAAAGATATCACAGCGTGCGCCTTCTTCGATCTGTGTCTGTAATGTACCTGAGCTGTCTGCATTGTAGAGGATTTCAACATCAGGATATGTCTCATTGAAGTCTTTCTGGATTTCTTCCATTGCATTGCTTAAGCTTGCTGCGATGAATGTGTTGACTTCACCTTTTAAATCTGTATCTGCTGCGAAAACTCCTGTGCTGAACATTCCTGCACTCAGTACTCCTGCCATCATTGCTGCAATTAATTTCTTTCTCATATTTTTACCGCCTTTCATTTAGTTTCGTTTTGTTTTATTCAGTTTTGTTTCCTTTTGTATCTATTGTACAAAAACTTTTGTATTCTTGTCAATTTTTATTTGTATATGTTATCATGTAAATGATAAAAGGTCGAAAGCCTTATTTTTACCGGCAAAAACAACTTTCCGGCCTTTGATCGGGTATCAGATAAATCGTTACTGTTCACTCCGTTCTCAGTAACGCAGCCAAAATTCATTCCAGATTGCCTGTGGCAATGGAATTTTGGCTTGTATGTCTCGGGATTTTGGCATATCCATGCCAAAACACCTCGCGGGATAGTGGAGTGTGAACAGTAACGATAAATCTATAGAAAAAAATAATAAACAGTGAGGTAATTATCATGAAATTAAGTGCACGTAATCAGTTAAAAAGGGAAAGTAGTAAGTATCAATAACGGAGCTGTAAACTCCATCGTTTCTATTGATATCGGCGGTGGAAACATTATCACAGCAACCATCTCCTGTGCAGCAGTTGAAGAATTAAACCTGAAAGTAGGTTCTGATGCTTATGCAGTGATCAAGGCTACTAATGTCATGGTAGGTATTGATGAATAAACTTTACACAGCTCAGGAGGTCGCAGACGTCTGAAGATCAAAAAGACAACGGTCTATGAACTTATCAAGCGCGGTGAGCTGGAATCTTCCAAAATCGGAAAACAACTCAGGGTCAGCGAAGAGCAGTTGACACAGTATCTTAACAGAAGCAGTTCCGGCAATTCCGAAAGCGGGCAGGATATTCCATACACTTCTGTTAATTTTGAACCTGAGAGCTCTCTGTTGAAGAGAGATTATCTGCTTCATTCCAGTGGTATCATTTTAGGCGGCCAGACTTCTGCCGCCCTGGAGCTTCTTCTCGGCAAAAATGTCCGCTCATCCTGATGGCCTTCCTGTCCTGCAGTCTCATATGAATGACTATAACGGACTTTATTCCCTGTATTTCGAAAAGGCACATATCGCTGCTACCAGTCTGGATATAGATGATATCCGTCACCTGGTTCCCGGAATCCCGCTGATACTTCTTTCTTTATATAAATACTCTGTCGGCTTCTATGTACCAGCCGGAAATCCTGAAAAGATTTTCTTCTGTGGAGGACCTGACGGATCCGAAAGTTGTTTTTTATGAATCGTGAAAAGGGAAGTGCCCGCAGGTTTATCTGGACCGTCTGTTAAAAGAACAGGGAATCTCTTCTGAAAAAATCAGCGGATACAGAAATGAAGCTGTCTCTGATATGTCATCTGCATCTGCTGTTTTTGAGCACAGAGCGAATGTTGCTTTTGGAGAAGAAATGATCGCACGTTACTTTCCGGGACTTGATTTCGTCCCTGTGCTGATATGCAGATGTATCTGGCAATTCCTGCGGAATCTGTGAGAAAGCCGGGGTTCTCTGCTCTTGTGGAAATTGTACAGTCTGAAGATTTCAAAACTGAGATTCATCATCTGACAGGTTATGATACCTCTTATACCGGCGAAATGATCTGCATATAAGAAACCTGTAACATAATAAAAAGCCCTGCTGTCCGGGATATACGCTTATGACGTACATGCCGCTTATACAGCAGGGCTTTTCTTATACATTATTTACAACCAAGAAGTGTTTTTCCGATAAAGTATCCAAGCACCAGAATACCAAGTGCGATTCTGTACCATCCGAATGCCTTAAAGTCATGTTTCTTTATGTATCCCATCAGGAACTTGATCGCGATAATGGAAACTACAAATGCCACTACCATTCCCACGATCAGGATCATCACCTCTGTTCCTGTGAAAGAAAAACCGAATTTCAGGATTTTCAGAAGACTGGCTCCGAACATGACCGGGATTCCCAGGAAAAAAGGTAAATTCTGCTGCTACTGTACGGGAGGTTCCTGCAAGAATACCTCCGATAATGGTGGAACCTGAACGGGATGTACCCGGAACTACGGAGAGTACCTGGAACAGACCGATGATGAATGCAGTCTTAAATGACAGATTTTCCAGATTTGTACAGGTTGGTCTTCTTCTCTTGTTATAATTCTCAATGACAATGAAGAGGATACCATATACAATCAGTGCAATGGCAACTACTACATAGTTATTAAATTTCTCTTCAATGACATCATTAAACGGAAGCGCGATAACAATCGTCGGTATACAGGCTACTATAATTTTAAACCAGAGTACCCATTTCTCTTTATCACAGAACTTCTCCACAAAAGTAAGAATTCCTCTGGATACTGCACCATGCCTGTTAAGCACTGCCTGCTGTTTCTTTGAAATTGGTCTGATATAAAACGGCCACAATTTGTTCCAGTAGAGAACTACAACCGCGAGGATCGCGCCAAGCTGAATCACTACGAAAAACAGATTCTTAAAATCCTCTGTCACATTCAGTTTCAGGAACTCATCCACCAGGATCATATGTCCGGTACTGCTGATCGGGAGCCATTCTGTGATTCCCTCTACGATCCCAAGGAAAATGACCTTTAACAGTTCAATAAAATCCATAATCTTTTCCCTTCCTGTTTTCTTTTTTTTGTTGTTATTCTTATTTACAACGATTTTTCAACCGGATCAGACAGGTTTCTGCCAGATAATAAGTAATGCAAAAGACCCACATATATCTATCTGACTCACTGTAAATACTCATATGATTATATTACACACCATGCCACTGATACAACTGTAATCTGTATTTTTCCTGCTGATTCTATAAGATAAAAAACAGCCGCCTTTTCTCCGACAGAGAAAATTACGGCTGCTTTTCATCATTTCATATTATTTATCAGTTCTTTATCTTCTTGCAATCGTAGCAATATCAATAAGAGATAAATTGTTCAGGTCTGTATTCTCAAGGCTGGTTGCCAGTGCTTCTGCTGTATCCAGAGAAGTAAGGACATTGACACCTGTCTCGATGGCGTTACGTCTGATGACGAAACCATCTTTCTGATGCTCTACACCCTGTGGTGGAGTATCGATGACAACGTCGATCTTATGACCAAGGATAAGATCCATAAGGTTCGGTGCAGGCTGCTCCAGCTTATTTGTACGGATAACTTTGATTCCGTTTTCTTTGAGGACTTTTGCAGTTCCCAGTGTAGCATAGATTCTGTATCCAAGTGCTTCGAATCTTCTTGCGATCGGGATGATATCCTGTTTGTCTTCGTCTTTAACAGTGATGATCATGTTTTTATGTTTCGGAAGACGGATACCTGCTCCGATAAATGCTTTGTAAAGCGCTTCATTGAATGTCTCAGCAATACCAAGGCACTCACCTGTTGACTTCATTTCCGGTCCAAGACTGATATCAGCACCGCGGATCTTCTCAAATGAGAAGACAGGCATCTTGATCGCATAGTGTTTTTGCTTCCGGCTGAAGTCCCGGTTCATAGCCCATGTCTTTCAGCTTGTATCCAAGGATTACCTTCGTTGCAAGAGGAACGATCGGAATTCCTGTTACCTTGCTGATGTACGGTACAGTACGGCTGGAACGAGGATTAACCTCGATCACATATACATCATCTCCAAGAACAATGAACTGGATGTTGATCATACCGATAACATGCAGTGCTCTTGCAAGACGTCTGGTGTATTCTGCAATTGTCTCTTTTGCTTTCTCGCTGATGGTCTTAGCCGGGTATACGGAAATACTGTCACCGGAGTGGATTCCGGCACGCTCGATATGTTCCATAATACCAGGAATCAGGATATCCTCGCCATCGCATACAGCATCTACTTCGATTTCCTTACCCATCAGGTATTTATCAACAAGGATCGGGTGCTCCTGTGCAATCTGGTTGATCACACCGATATACTCTTCTACGTCCTCATCGCTTACAGCGATTCTCATGCCCTGACCACCAAGTACATAGGAAGGACGAACCAGAACAGGATAACCCAGCTCATTTGCTGCTTTCTTAGCTTCCTCAGCAGTAAATACTGTCTGTCCCTTTGGTCTCGGGATCTCGCATTTTTCAAGAATCTCATCAAAGAGCTCACGGTCCTCTGCTGCATCTACGTTCTCCGCAGATGTTCCGAGAATCTTAACGCCCATCTTTGTCAGTGCTTCTGTTAATTTGATAGCTGTCTGACCACCGAACTGTACAACTGCTCCGTCCGGTTTCTCGATATTTACTACATTCTCAACATCTTCCGGTGTCAAAGGCTCGAAATACAGTTTATCTGCAATATCAAAGTCTGTACTAACTGTTTCCGGGTTGTTGTTGATGATGATGGTTTCATAGCCTTCTTTTGCAAATGCCCATGTACAGTGTACGGAACAGAAGTCGAACTCAATACCCTGGCCGATACGGATCGGACCGGAACCAAGTACCAGGATTTTCTTTTTATCCGGTGTTGCTACTGCTTCATTCTCTGTGCCTTCATCGCCGTATACAGAATAGTAATATGGTGTTGCTGCCGCAAACTCTGCAGCACAGGTATCAACCATCTTATATGCCGCTTTAATCTGATATTCTTCACGAAGAGCTTTAATCTCTTCTTCTGTCTTGCCTGTTAGACGTGCAACGATGTAGTCCGGGAATTCCATGCGTTTTTGCTTCAAGGAGAAGCTCTTTTTGTGAGCTTTCTGGTCTTAAGAGCATTTTCCATGCCTACAAGGATTGCAATCTTATCGATGAACCAGATATCAATCTTTGTGATGTCGTGAAGCATGGACTGTGGCATACCACGACGGATTGCTTCTGCAATCTTCCAGATTCTGCGGTCATCTACGATTTCCAGCTCTGCAAGGAGTTCCTCGTCTGTAAGCTGTGTGAAATCATAGGACATCAGGCTGTCTACGTGCTGTTCAAGAGAACGGATGGCTTTCATCAGGGCACCTTCGAAGTTATGGCAGATACTCATAACCTCACCTGTTGCCTTCATCTGAGTAGTAAGGGTTCTCTTTGCAGTAATAAATTTATCAAATGGAAGTCTCGGAATCTTAACTACGCAGTAGTCAAGCATTGGCTCGAAACTTGCATATGTTTTTCCTGTGATCGCATTCGGAATCTCATCCAGTGTGTAACCCAGGGCAATCTTTGCTGCAACCTTTGCGATCGGGTAACCTGTTGCCTTACTTGCAAGTGCAGAGGAACGGCTTACACGCGGGTTTACCTCGATTACACAGTATTCAAAGCTGTCCGGTTTCAGAGCGTACTGAACGTTACATCCACCTGTGATTCCAAGTTCTGTGATGATGTTCAGGGCTGAAGTACGGAGCATCTGATATTCTTTATCTCCCAGTGTCTGAGATGGAGCAACTACGATAGAGTCACCTGTGTGGACACCAACCGGATCAATGTTCTCCATGTTGCAGACTGTGATGCAGTTTCCTGCACTGTCACGCATTACTTCATATTCAATCTCTTTCCATCCTGCGATGCAGCGCTCTACCAGAACTTCACCTACACGTGAAAGACGAAGACCATTCTCCAGGATTTCACGAAGTTCATATTCATTATGAGCGATACCGCCGCCGCTTCCACCGAGTGTGTAAGCAGGACGGAGAACTACCGGATAACCAATGATGTTTGTAAATGCAAGACCATCTTCTACTGTTGTAACAACCTTGGATGCTGCGATCGGCTCACCGATCTTCTCCATGGTATCTTTAAATTCCTGACGGTCCTCCGCTTTCTTGATTGTCTGGGCAGTTGTACCGATCAGTCTTATATTGTGTTCTTTGAGGAAACCTTTCTCATCCAGCTCCATGGCAAGGTTTAATCCCGCCTGGCCGCCCAGTGTAGGAAGGACGCTGTCCGGTTTCTCTTTCAGGATAAGCTGTTCTACTACTTCTACTGTCAGAGGCTCGATATAAACTCTGTCAGCGATATCTTTATCTGTCATGATGGTTGCAGGGTTGGAGTTAAGAAGAACAACCTCAATGCCTTCTTCTTTCAGGGAACGGCATGCCTGTGTTCCTGCATAGTCAAACTCTGCTGCCTGGCCGATGATAATCGGGCCGGAACCAATTACAAGTACTTTTTTAATGTCTTTATTTCTTGGCATTATTTATTTCCTCCCATCATATCCATAAATCTGTCAAACAGGTAACTGGAATCCTGCGGTCCCGGGCATGCTTCAGGATGGAACTGTACAGTAAAGATATTCTTTCCTTCGTATGCCATACCTTTCGTTTGTGCCGTCATTGACGTTAACGAATGCAGGTTTTGCAATGTTTTTCTCTTCAAGTCCCTCAGCATCTACTACATAACCATGGTTCTGGGAAGAAATGTAAACACGTCCTGTTGCAAGGTCTTTGACCGGATGATTTCCGCCTCTGTGTCCGTATTTCATCTTATGAGTATCTCCACCTGTTGCAAGAGCCATAAGCTGATGTCCAAGACAGATTGCAAAGATCGGAACTTCAGAATCATATAATTTTTTTATTTCCTTTATAATAGAAGTACATTCCTTTGGATCTCCAGGCCGTTACTTAACATAATGCCATCCGGATTTGCCTCCAGAATCTCTTCCGCAGGTGTCAGTGCCGGATAAATTGTAACCTCACATCCTCTTTCATTCAGGGAACGTGCAATGTTTCTCTTTGCTCCCAGGTCAAGAAGTGCTACTTTCGGACCGTCGCCTTTTAAAATCTCTTTCTCGCGGCATGTTACCTTCTCTACTACCTTACCTGTTGTATATGCTTTTAACTGGGGGATAATTGTATCTAAATCATAATTTTCATTGACGGTGATCATACCGTTCATGGTACCTTTCTCACGAAGGATCTTCGTTAAGGCTCTGGTATCAATTCCGGCAATACCTGGAATATCATGCTTTGTTAAGAAATGCTGAATCGTGTCCACGCTTCTGAAATTACTTGGGACACGGGATAATTCGCGGACAATAAAGCCGTCCACCCATGGCTTTGATGACTCCTGGTCATCATAACAAATTCCGTAATTCCCAATGAGGGGATAAGTCATACATACTGCCTGTCCTGCATAGGAAGGGTCGGTCATTACTTCCAGATAACCGGTCATGGAAGTATTAAAGACGATTTCGCTGATAACGTCTCTCGTTGAACCAATGCTTGTACCTTTGAACACATGGCCATCTTCTAATATCAGAAATGCTTTCATACAATCTCCCTTTCTTATCTTTATATTGTGTCTATCACTTATTTTTTTCCTAAATCTTCAAGATTGTATCACAGCAAAAGTGCTTTTTTTTCAAACCTTTATAAAGATGCTAAAAAAATAAATTTAAAGTTTGATATCAAAAAAACTTTTTTTTTGTAATTTCAGACAGATCCGATCACAGACATTCACTGCTTTCTCATATCCAAATACCTCTATAAAATTTAAATCATCCTCTTCTCTGTGCAACTCTACACCGGATAACTGCTCCGCAGTTTATCAGAAGAAAGCTTACACTTCTACGTAACAAATTGTGCGTTTTTGAGGATACTGTAAAAAAA
>ENA-OQAR01000229-OQAR01000229.1-human-gut-metagenome-genome-assembly--contig:-NODE-229-length-16122-cov-2.557487_pt1 | contig 16122 bp, 29 predicted proteins | sample MGYA00242738_ERZ504533 | MGnify/ENA primary metagenome ERZ504533 (study PRJEB26092, sample SAMD00036276) | human gut metagenome | host: Homo sapiens | study: EMG produced TPA metagenomics assembly of... | reverse complement strand
ATTTGATTGGAGGTTCGAGCATGTCCAGGCGTTAACAAGAACCGCCCCGCCCGGGGGGCACACAACCGAATACCCTGACACTGGATGGCTTTCTCCAACCCGCTGTTCCGGCTGGGCTATGGCAGCCAGAGCCCGCTGGAAGCCACCAGCTACCCGCTCACCCGAATGACCGGCAACTATGCGCTGCTCAACAGCCTCTACCGTGAAAACTGGGTCGTGCAGAATGTTGTTGGCCTGATGGTGGACGATATGCTGCGGGAATGGTACGAACTCAAGGACGCTGCGCCCGATCAGCTGAAAGCTCTGCATCGTGCTGAGCAGCGCGCCGGTCTGCGCAGATGTATTTCCACCGGCCTGAAATGGGGTCGCCTGTATGGCGGTGCCGCCGGGCTGATCCTGATCGCCGGGCAGACCGACCTTTCCCAACCGCTGGACCCCGACAGCATCCAGCCCGGCAGTTTCCGGGGCCTGTACATCCTTGACCGCTGGCAGGGTATCTCACCGGAACCGGGCCTGACCTTTGAGGGTGGCGAGGTGGTGCCTGCGTTCTATTCCATCAACGATGCCGCCGGGCATATCGTCACCCGGGTGCATCACTCCCGCGTCGTCCGGTTCATTGGCAGAGAACTGCCGGAACTGGAACGGCAGGCGGAGCTTTACTGGGGCGAATCCGAGGTGGAAGCCCTGTACAAGGATGTTGTGGCCCACGATAATGTTTCGGCCAACATGGCAGCGCTAACCTTTCAGGCCAACATCAACACCATGGAGGTCAAGGGTCTGGAACAGCTGCTTTCCCTTTCCAGCCCGGATGTGCAGCGGCGCTTCTGGAACACCATGCAGGCCCAGAGTGTGCTGCGCTCCAACTTTGGTGTACAGCTGGTGGAACAGGGCAACAAGATCAACAATACACAGTACACCTTCACCGGCCTGCAGGAAGTGTACGAGAGCATGTGCCTGAACCTGTGCGGCGCATCCCACTACCCTATGACGAAGCTGTTCGGACGCTCTCCTGCCGGCATGAACGCCACCGGCGAAAGCGATTTGAAGAACTACTACGACTATGTGGATACCCTGCGGGAAAGCAGACTGCGCCCGGTTCTGGAAAAGCTGCTGCCTGTTCTGGCCCGTTCCGCAGGCATCCAGCTGGAAGATGCAGACCTCAGCTTCCCGCCGCTGTGGACACCAACCGCAAAAGAGACCGCCGACATTGCCAAAATCAAGGCTGACAGCATCGTTAGTGCGTTTCAGTCCGGCTTGCTGGATGTGCCCGCTGCACAGCAGGAGCTGCGCCGCCTGAGCGATGAGACCGGCATGTTCGGCAGTATCACCGATGAAGCCATTGCCGCTAATGCGGGCAAGACTTATCAGGACGTGACCGCCATGCGCGACCCGCTGGCGGGGCTGACAGAAAATCTGACCGGAATGGAGGTTCCTACTGCGGACACCTCGGTATTCGATTTCAACTCCCGCCACGACCCCTCCGACGGACGCTTTACAAGCGGCGGCGGGAGCGGTAAAATAGAGAAAACCAAGTACGCACCGTCTCCGCAGAGGAGCGAGAGCAAAATTCAGCTCAAGCCCAAGACCTATGCAAGGCTCACCGGTGTGTTGAACACGCAGTACCCGGGGCTTCTGGCTGGTGAAAAGGTCATTATTCGGGATGCCAATTATCAGTACCACGTTACTGCAGATGGCTTTGGTGGACTGAGCGTTGAACGGCGCATTCCAATCACGAACAGGAGGAAAAAATGAGCAAGCAGGAATCTGTATGGGTGCAGTATGTTCGTGAGCACTATGAACCTGCCTCTGATGTCGAGATGTCCTATGAGGACGAAAATAATTTGCTTTGGCTTTTGAATGCACCGGCAGGATATCAGGTTGAGGACGAGATGCTTGAGTATGCACAAAAGCACCTGGATGCAAGCATGAAAGAACTTATCGAATACTTCGATGAAGTTGCCCCGGACGGGCTTACTCCGGGCGACGATGGGCTAGACCTTGAGGAGAATTGACCTATGGCCAAGGATGATTACTTTGTTCTTGCATATCGCATTCTTTCATATCTCTACGCCTGCTTCAAAGCTGGCGAACGGCCTGATATGGACTGCATTTCAGCGGATGTTCTTCATATCCCCGTGGGGTACTGGTTCAACATCATGCGCAGCCTGACAGAAGAAGGCTATATTGTAGGGCTTGTTTTCCCTGCGTCGATCGGCTCCGCTGTCAGCGTCAAAGTCATTGACCTTCGCATTACGCAGAAAGGCATTGAGTTTTTGCAGGAAAACAGCATGATGAAAAAGGCCGCTGCTTTCCTCAAAACGATCAAGGAAACAGTGCCCTGCATTTAATTTAACAGTACAAGCGTCAGACGAAAGTCCGGCGCTTTTCTTTTGCCCATTTTCAGGAGGAAGCCTATGCCCACCCTTGCCCGTGCATCCCCTGACCGGGAACTGGAACGGCTCATCCGGCTGTACCTGCGTGCCGAAACAGATATCATCAACGAGATCGGCCGTCTGCGCAGTCAAGGCCTTGTGGATTATCACGCTGTGGCTGCTCTTGAACGGGTGCAGGCCATTCTCCGACAGCTTGAAACGCAGGACTGGGAGTATGTACCGCGCCTTGTGGAAGCGCAGTTCTATGTGCGCCGCCCGGATGCCAGAGCTGTGCCCGGCGAGACGGTGGAAAGCATCGGGCCGGGTATCTCAATGCTAAGACCCTCACCAGCACCCAGACGGACATTGTGCAGCGGCTGACCATGAACCTCATGGGCCAGCTGACCGATGCCCACAGCACTGTGCTGGCAGGCCTGCAGAGTGCCCTGCTGGGCCGCACGGAACCGGACATTTACCGGCGCGTTGGGCTGGAACAGGTAGCCGAACAGCAGGCTGCAGGGCGTGGCATCAACCAGAGCGTGCCCGCCTTTGTGGACGCTCTGCGCCGGGAAGGCGTGACAGCCTTCACTGACAAAGCAGGCCGGAACTGGAGCCTGCACACCTATGCAACAATGGTCTCCCGCTCCACCTCGCGGCAGGCAGAGATCTTGTCTGTGATAACCGCTGACCCGGAACAGGATCTATACCAGATCAGCGCCCACGGCACCACCTGTGCCCTGTGCGCTCCCTACGAGGGCCGGGTGTACAGCCGCAGCGGAAAAAAGACCCCGGACTTCCCGCCGCTTTCAGACGCCTTCGGCAAGATGGACCCCGCTGGGCCGGATGATCTTTCCAACAGCTGGCTGAACATCCACCCCAACTGCCTGCACAGTCTCCGCCCGTGGACACCGGCAGGACGAACGCCGGAAGAGCTTGAGCGTATCAGGCGCTTTTCCAGCCCCAAGACGAACCCCTACAGCCGCGACCCGCGCACCGAAGCACAGATCAAAGCCTACCGCGACAAAGAACAGGGCCGTGCCAAGTGGCTTGCTCAGTACCGGCAGTGGGAACGCTACCGCACCGCCCTGGGCGACGAGGTACCCAGACCTTTGCCACCTTCCAGCGGCACAAGCTGGCCGGGGATGAAAAAATATCAGGGGCTGGGTGAGCGCTTACCGTGACCGCCAAACCTGAAACGAACACGATGCAGACAGCACCGTGTTTTTTTTATACCCATTTTTCGGAGGTGATGCCCCTTGATTGCCTATTACGGCAGTAAATCAGCGAACACATGACCAAGACCCCGGAGGGCTTCCTCATCTGCCATGACGTGCCCATTGCGCGCATCGGCCAGCAGGAATACTTTGCCGGGGGAACTGGGCCTTGACGGCGATCCTGACCGCCTTGTGCAGGTGCAGCGCCGCCCTGAAGATGTGTTCGACCCGGCAGCAGTTGCCAGTTTCGAGGGTAAGGATGTAACCCAGAATCATCCTCCTGAACGCCTGATGCCGGAAAATCACGCCCTTTACGCCAAGGGCCACGCAGAGAATGTTCACCGGGAGGGCGATTATCTTGTCGCTGACCTTCACCTGAAGGATCCCGGCCTAATCTCTGATGTGGAAAACGGCGTGACGCGGGAGGTGTCCTGCGGCTACCGGTGCTGCTACACGCCGGATGGCACGGGATACCGCCAGACTAATATCCGAGGAAACCATGTTGCGATCGTGCCCAGAGGGCGCGCAGGGCATCTGGTTGCCATTCAGGACAGTGCCGCCGCACCGGCGGAGAAAGGAACTGCAATGAACGAATCCGAAAAGAACCCCGCCGCTGTTGTGACTGCCGCGCCGGAAGCCGCACCCGCATCTGCGCCGGAAGCTGAACCCGCAAAAGACGCACAGCCCCCTGTGGCCGAAACTGCCCCGCAGAGGACAGTGTCCCGCCTGCACCGGCAGAAAAGCCCGCAGGCAACAGTATTGATGCCAAGCTGGATGCTATCCTGAACGCCGTGACCACGCTGGTAAAGGCGCTGTCGCAGAAGGCACAGGAGCCTGTACAGCCGCCCGCCGACGCTGACCCCGGCAAGGATGACGGCGTGGACGGCCTGCTGGCAGGCATCACCAAGCCGCACAGGACAGCGCAGCACAGGCTGCCCACCGTTCCGGCCGCACCAGCTACGAAGCAGTCTGTGAAGAATCGCAGGCCGCGTATGACGCATTCAACCCGCACAAGCATAAGGAGGCTTGATCGTATGGCACTTTCTCAGCTCAATCCGCAGATCATCGGCGCGGAGATGGAGCACGGCTTTGCCGGTTCCTACGCACGCCAGCCCGACATGATCGTTGTAACTCGCCCTGTGGGCGAAAAAAGAGCCCCTGCCCTTCGGCATGGCTCTGATGTATGATGCAAATGGTGCCGTTGTCCTGATGCAGGGCTCCGGCGTTACCGCAGACAGGTTTGCGGGCGTTGCAGGCCGCGAGATGCGCTCTGCCCTGTCTTACACTGACCAGAACACCGGCGCATACACCACCGGCGATGCTGGCAGCGTGTTCCAGCGCGGCAGCATCAACGTGCTGTGCCAGAAGGGCACCCCGAAGCGCGGCGGCGCAGTGTACGTGCGCATCATCAAGAACACTTCGCTCCCCAATGCTGTCGTGGGCGGCTTTGAGGCCGAGGCAGACAGCACCAGCGCCAACACCGTAAAGCTGACCGGTTGCCAGTGGGGCGGCTCTGCAGACGCAAACGGCGTGGCCGAGCTGGTCATTCTCACCCGTCAGAACGTGTAACAGGAGGAACAGAATATGGCAGATTTCCAGAATGTCGGCAATTTCGATGCCGGTGTGTTTACCCCGAAGCTGGGCGGTGTTGCGCCGTCCGGCTCTTCTTTTACCATGGACGCAGCAGGCATTGCGTCTGGTGGCGCATTCCTGACCAGTGAGCTGGAAAAGCGTGACCCGCTGATCCGCAAGCCCCTCACCAGCGTCACCTATGCCCGCGATATCCCCATCCAGACCGGCGGCGGCTGGGTGGACTACGTCACCGCCATGAACGTGGCCTACGGCATCACCGGCGGCTCCGGCTCCGGTGCTGTGGGTGCAGGCGGTGCCAACGGCACGCCCATCATTCAGGCCAACGTTGCCAAGGGCGCATACAAGGCGCACCTGTTCAGCGCGGCTCTGCGCGTGAACTTCGTGGACATGCAGCGCTCCAACCTCATCGGCCGCAGCCTTGATCAGCTGCTGCAGGACGCATCCGCCTGACCTACGACAAGCACATGGATGCCAACGTCTACACCGGCTTCGAGGACTACGGCACCACCGGCCTGATGAACAACCCCAATGTCACCGAGACCACTGCTGCCAGCAATGGTGCGGACTCCTCCTCTACCAAGTGGAAGGATAAGACCCCGCAGCAGATCCTGAGGACGTGAACGACCTGCTGAGCGCTGTGTGGGCTTCCTGCGAGTATGACACCGATGCCATCCCCAACCACATCCTGCTGCCTTATGAGCAGTACAACTACATCCTGACCACCATGGTGTCCGATCTGGCATCCGAGACCATCTACGACTTCCTGATGAAGAACAACGCCGCTGTCAAGAATGGTGGTGAGTTGTTCATCGGCGGCTGCCGCTGGTGTAAGGGCGCAGGTACCGGCAAGACCGACCGCATGGTGGGTTACGTGAACAAGCCCCGTTACATCAAGATGGACGAACTGGTGCCTATGAGCCGCATCATGACTGCTCCTAACGTTACCAATGTCTGCTATGATACTGCATACATGGCAAACATTTCCGAGGTGCAGCTGTTCTACCCCACCTCCATTCTGTACGTGGACGGCATCTGAGAAAGGAGAAGCATCATGTTCATCCTCGCAAAGCGCAACATCATCATTCCCAGCCCTGCACCCGGTGTTGCACCGGTCGTGCTGAAAAAGGATGGTTTTGCCACCGTCCCCGACTGGGCCGCGGAGACGGCCTATTTTAAGGCACTGGCGGCCGATGGTAAGATCGTTGCCACCGAACACCGCGATAAGGACATTCAGGCTGCAGCTGAAAAGCCGGTAAAGACCCGCAGGGCCAAGGCTGAGGAGAAGCCCGCAGAGCCTGCTGCGGCAGAGTAAGGAGAACGGCATGATCTACGGTGCACAGTTTGGTGGAGTCCGCCAGCAGGCGGCGAACCTCGGCGGCAGCGTCGGAAATTACACCGCTGAGCAGTTCAAGGAAGAATATCCGCAGTTCTGCAATGCCGACGGCAAGTGTCACCTGCCGGATGCTCTGCTGAATGAGATCGTGCGCATGGCCAATGTCAGCGTACAGCCGGACAAATGGCTGTACAGCTGGCACTACGCCGTGGGGCTGTATGTGGCACATTACGTGACCCTGCAGCTGCGCACCTTTGCTGAAAGCAGCGCAACGCCTGCGCAGGCTGCAGCTTCCGGTGCACTGGTGGGCGTGGTGAAATCCGCCACACTGGGCGACAGTTCTGTGACCTACGACACCTCCGCCCTGACCGCAGGCACTGAGGACTGGGGCGACCTGAATGCTACCACTACGGCCAGATGCTGGCCAACCGCGCCCGGTTCATCGGGGCTTGCGGGCAGTTATGTGATCTGAGGTGATGAAGGATGGACTGGACGGACTGGTACACCGACACGGCAGATGTGTTCCGCAATGAGAAAGTGACCGAGAACAGCCTGACCCACATGGAACGCAGGAAGGTGCTTTCCGGTGTTGCCTGCCGGGTCTATCAGACAAAGACCAGCGGGCTGCAGATGAACCAGACTGCTGCCAGCATCACCCAGACCGATAAGCTGCCTGCGGCATCGAAGTGGATATCAAGCCCGGAGATGAGCTGGTGATCCACAGAGGTGCAAAGCTGGGTTATACTGCGCCGGACGAGCGCTATTTTGCAGACACACCGGAGCGCTATTATGAACCCTTCGGTGCGGTCATGCCGGGGCTGGCCCATCAGGAGATCACACTGTTGAAGCAGGAGCGTGTGAAATGACGCTGGATGAATACATTCAAAAACTGGAAGCAGCTCAAAAAGTTCTGCCGGATATGATTTCTGTTGCCGCGAAGAACGCCACCATCCGCGCAGTGGAAGCCGCACAGGAAAAGACCCCGCCCACAGCAGACAGCCTGAGCGGCATCAACACCCGCACCGGTGAACTGAAGCAGCATTGGGCCACGGACAGCAAGATCATCCCGGAGCAGCAGCCGGGCAGTATGTCACCGAGCTGAATAATAACAAAGAATATGCTTCTTTTGTGAATGACGGCCACCGGATGGACAAACATTTTTGTGCCCGGCCTGTATGTGAACCCTGCTTTCGGCCTGCTGGAATATGACCCCAGCCGTAAAGATGAGGTGGGCATCATGGTGGGCACCCAAACGCAGTACGTGGAAGGCTTGCACATGACCGATGCTGCCCAGCAGGCTTACGAAGAAACGCTGCAGGCGGAACTGGAAAGAACCGGAAGAGAGCTGGAAAGGATTCTGAGATGAACTTTACAGTTACCACCATTGCACGTTCGCTGGCGGCACATCTCGCGCCTGTCCTGCCCGGTGTGCAGATGCTTGAAGATCCCGTCCAGCAGGGTGTAGAACCGCCCTGCATGTTCCTGCAGCAGCGGTATTCCAACATCAAACCGCACCCGGGTGGGCGCTGGCTGCGCACCATCGGCGTAGACCTGACCTATCTGCTGGATTACAACCTGCCTGACCTGCAGCAGCAGTACAGTTCCGCCGCAGAAACCTTAGACCTCTGCATGGAGGTGTTTCCCTATACCGATGGTACAGACACCGCCCTGCTGCGGGCCTATGACCGCAAGACAGACATTGATTCCGACGGTTTGCATTACAAATTCGAGCTGCGTATTTTTGTGGAAAAGCCCGAAGATGCTGTAAAGATGCAGACCCTGAGCATCGATCAGAAGGTGGATAAATGAAAGAAAAAGAAACCCAGTATCGCCGTGAAGTTCTGCTGAAGGACCCGCGTTTTGCGAGATATCAGCCGGACTTTCTGGCTGCGGTACTGAACAAACCGTATTACACCCTCGCAGAGGCGCAGGCCGCTGTGAAAGATTTTTGGAAGGAGTGACCCGCTATGGCAGCAGGTGGAACCTTTACCGTACAAAACAAGTCCGGCCGGGCGTTTACTTTCGCTTCCGGTCGAAGAACAAACAGGATCTGACCGTCGGCGACCGCGGCATTGCTGCGCTCTGTGAACCTCTGCATTGGGGTCCGACGGCCAAAGTGATTGAGATCGATGCCGGTGCCGACATGACCGTGTACACCGGTTATGATATTACTGCGCCGGAAAACCGGTTTCTGACCGAGATCTTCAAGGGCACCAACCGCACGGCAGCGCCCCGCAAGGTACTGCTGTACCGTCCCACGGCCAGTGGTGCCGTAAAAGCCACCATGGAGATCGCGCCGCTGACCGCTACCGCAAAGTATGTGGGCGTACGCGGGAACGATATCTCCGTCGTTGTGACGGCGCTTTCCTCGCCGGAAGGCAGCTTTGAGGTCTCAACTGTAGTGGATGGTGAGATCAAAGACCAGCAGACCGCCAAGACGGTGGAAGAACTGGCTGCAAACAGCTGGGTGGACTGGAGCGGCACCGGCGCTCTGACTGCCAATGTCGGAACTGCCCTGACCGGCGGAGAGGACGGCGTGGTAGCAGCTTCGGCTTACAGCGCATTCCTGACCGCCATTGAGCCCTACAAGTTCGATGTGCTGATCTACGATGGCGCGGACAACACGGCGCGTACCGCGATGGAAAGCTTCATCAAGCGGGTCAATACCGAGACGGGCCGCTATTCTCAGCTGGTGGAATCCGGCAGCACCAATCCTGACACCCGCTATATCGTCAACGTGGACACCGGCGTTGTGCTGGACGATGGCACAACCCTGACCCCGCAGCAGGTGTGCTGGTGGGCAGGCGGCGCACTGGCTGCCGCCACCTACGGACAGGATCTGACCAACGCCGTCTATCCCAATGCTGTGGACATCTCTCCCCCGGCTGACCCACAGCCAGTACGTGGATGCCATCAATTCCGGCAAGTTCGTCCTGAATGCCGATGATGGTACAGTCCGCGTGGAGTATGATATCAATTCTCTGGTCACCTACACTTCGGAGATCGGCGAGGTGTACCGCTACAACCGTACCATGCGGCTGTGCAACACCATCGCCAACGACCTGTATTCTCAGTTCTCCAAGAACTATGTGGGCATTGTGGACAACACCGATGCGGGCCGCATGGAGTACAAGAGCGCCGTCGTGAAGTACCTGACCCAGCTGCAGGCATCCGGTGGCATCCAGAACTTTGATGGCGAAACCGATGTCACCGTTGAGAAGGGCGATGCCAAGGACGCGGTGCTTATCACGCTGGCGATCGAAGCCGTGGGCAGCACCAACAAGATCTACATCACGCTGGATGTGTCGTAAGGAGGGATTTTAATGTATTTGCTTGCACAGGACACCCTGAACGGTGCCGAAGGCAAAATCACCGTCACTCGTGATGGCCGCATCACAGAGATCTGCGGCATGAAAAACATCAAGACTGTGGCTGGCATTCAGACCTCGGACATGAAGACCATCGGCACCCGCACGGTGCAGAAAAAGGCCAATGGTGTCACGCAGACCGGCACCGGCAATGTCTACTTTGGTTCCAACGGCAGCAACCTGTTCACCGATATGCTGCTGCAGTATATCAACACTGGTGTAATGGAAACCTTTGATATCACCATCACCAACAACGACCCCACGGCCAGCGTGGCGATCAGGTCATGGGCTATTATGGCTGTATGCTGACCGGTGAGATTCCGCTGTCCATCCTGAACGACGACGAAGCAATGCTGAACTATGACTTCAATTTCAGCTACACCAAGGTAAACCGTCTGAAAGCATTTTCCGACCCGGTCAATCTGGGCAACTGATAGGAGGTATTCTTTATGAGCGCACTTTCCGCATTTCTGCATCCCGCTGTTCCTACGGAAGAAAAGGAGCTTGTCATTTCCAAGCGCTTTCTCGGCGCAGATGGCAAACCTGTTCCGTTTAGATCCGCGCCCTGACCCAGGAAGAAAATTCTTCCCTGCTCAAGGCATCCACCCGCAAGAAAAAGGTAGGCCAGCAGTGGCAGGACGAGATGGATGCCAACGAATATTCCAGCCGCATGATCGTGGCTGCAACGGTATTCCCCCGACTTTCACAGCGCTGAGCTGTGCGAAAACTATAACACCAAAGATCCTGTCCAGGTCCCCGGCAAGATGCTGCTGGCCGGTGAGTTTCTCAAACTCATCACCGCCATCAACGAACTGTCCGGATTGGATGAAGGCCCGGACGAAGAAGCAAAAAACTGATCGCCGGGGGACCTCTGGGATATTGATGTTCTGACAGCTTACTACTGTTTTGACAATCTCGGCTGGTCCCCCGGTCAATACGATGCCCTGCCGGAGCGTGAAAAGGCTCTGGTCCGGGCATTTTGCTTTGCGTACAAATGGAAAAAGCGCTTAAAAAGAATCCCGACAGATGAAGGAGGCTGGACACAGTGGCTGATATCCATTCAAGGTTCATTCTGGACGATCAGGCTTCCAATCCGCTGGCCGGGTATATCACAGTCGCGAAGAATGCGGCTTCTGCAACCACCGCTGCACAGCGCCAGCTGAAAAGCTATGAATCCGCACTGCGGAGCACAGAGCTTGCTTCTGCTAAGGCAACTGCGGCCTTTGAAGCCAGTGCTCAGCAGCTGGATGCCATGCGCGCTGCCGGTGAAGCGGGCACCGCTGCGTACAAACAGCTTGAGACCCAGAACGAACGCCTGCGTTTGAAGGTGGAAGCGCTGGGTACACAAACCGGCATCCTTACCGGAAAAGCCCGTGAAACGCAGGCTGCGGTGGAAAAAGAAGCCGCCGCTATCCGAGAACAGGCCGATGCCGCTGAAAAGCATCCAAAAGCACCAAAGAACTTTCGGACAATCAGAAAGCGGCCACGTCTTCCGCTGATGCTCTGGCAAGCGCTGTGAAACGGCTTGCTGCTTCTTACCTCAGTATTCAGGGGCTGAAAAGAGCCGTAGACCTTTCAGACAGCTTGGTTTCTACCCGCGCCCGGCTTGACCGTATGAACGATGGCCTGCAGACCACGCAGCAGTTGGAAACGATGATCTACCAGTCCGCGCACGTTCCCGCGGCAATTTTTATGGACACCATGGGGCTGGTTTCACAGTTGGGTACTATGGCGGGCAGCGCATTTGACAACACGAAGGAGATCGTGCAGTTTGCAGAACAGCTGAACAAACAGCTTGCGCTCTCTGGCGCATCCGGGCAAGCTGCGCAGGCTGCAATTCTTCAGATGGAACAGGGCCTTGCGTCCGGCGTGCTGCGCGGCGATGAACTGAACAGCGTCATGGAACAGGCACCGGCCATTGCAAGATCCATTGCGGACTATCTGCAGGTGGATATGGGCAAGCTGCGCGAAATGGGTGCACAGGGGCAGATCACCGCCGCCATTGTAAAAAACGCCATGTTTGCAGCCGCAGCAGAGACCAACGCTGAATTTGCAAAAACCCCCATGACTTGGGCGCAGGTGTGGACGGTGGCTTCCAACGCTGCCATCCGCGCCCTTGACCCGCTGCTTGCGGCCATCAACTGGGTAGCGAACAACATCCAGACGGTCGTCCCCATTGTAATTTCTCTGGGAACCGCCTTTGGTGTGCTGCTGATCGCCGCCAACTGGACGAACATTCTGGCATTTGCTTCTGAGAAAGCCGCTGCCGCACAGGCATTTCTCAATGCCGTCATGGCCGCAAACCCGGCCGCACTGGCCGCTGCCGCCGTTCTGGTGCTGGTAGCTGCCCTGTATGCAGGTGTTGCTGTGATGAACCACTTTGCAGGCACAAGCGTTTCCGCTACAGGTATCATTACGGGCGCATTTGCTGTGATGGGTGCATTCGTGTTCAACAGTGTTCTGGTTCCCCTGCAGAATGGATTTGCCATGTTTGCAAACTTTGTGGGCAATGTGTTCACGAACCCGGTCGCAGCTGTGAAAGTTCTGTTCTATGATATGGCAATCACCGTTTTGCAGTATATGCAGAATATTGCGTCCGCTGTTGAGGGGCTTATCAACATGATCCCCGGCGTGACGGTCGATCTGACCAGCGGCCTGGGCGGCTGGATCACCGATCTTGCCAAAAAACGGAGCGATGAGATCCAGAACAGCGGCTATACCGAGTATGTGAAGCCGTGGGAGAACATGGATCTCGGAAGCGCCTACACCAGAGGATATGATTGGGGTTCCAACCTCAGCCTTGGCAACCTGTTCGGGCCGGGCGGTCTTGGCGATCTGGGCGTTCCTCAGGCAGCAGATGTCAATTCCCTGCTGAATAATGTTGGCGCAATTAAGAACAACACCGGTAAGATCGCAAAAACGGTTGATCTTTCAGATGAGCAGCTCAAGATGATGGTTGATATTGCGGAACGTAAATTCGTGAACAACATCAACCTCACCTCGCAGGCCCCGGTCATTACTGTTCAAGGCCAGAACACCGGAAACACTGAAGCCGACCGCCAGAGCCTTGCCGATCTTCTGGGCGACCTCATTATGGAGCGCGTGCAGAGTGGCAGTGTCGTTGCGGTCAATTAAGGAGAATGTATGCCGAGCCTTTACCGCATTTATTTTTCACGGGACAGCACCGTGCTGTCCCTGCCCATCAACCCGGAAAAGCTTCCGGAGACCAAAGAATCCGACAATGGCGAGTATAATGTGCTTGGCCTTGGCCCTGTCATGCAGCCGCGCACGCCAAAGCTGCGTAAGGTAACGATCTCCGGTCTGTTTCCCGGACGCAGGCTCCCATGGATGAGCGCGGCCGTGTTTTTACCGCCATCGGTGTACATTACGTTTTTCAAGAGCGCAATGGATCAGAAAAGGCCCATCGTCTATACGCCGGTGCGCTATTATGAGAACGGCACCCCGTTTCTGGGTGGCGGCATGGGTTTTGAGTGCCTTGTTACCAGTTTCAAGACCGAGGAGCGCGGCGGCGAGACCGGCGACTTTTACTTTGACCTGACCATTACTGAATACAAGGACTTTTCACCGCAGAAGGCTGTTCTGCAGGGCAGCAGCGGAAACTTCTCGCCTGCAGCCACTACGGCATCCTCTGCGCTGAACACTGTCACGCGGGCGCTTTCTGCCGCTGCTGTCGCAACGTCTACTGTCAGTGCTGTAAAAGTGATCCTTACTCCAGCACGCAGCATCCAAAGCAGCAAACTCTATGTGGGTGCCCAGCGTAAGGCAAACGGGAAATATTACAGCACCAGCACTGCACCAACACCTGCCGGCACGCTCAGCGGCCAGCAGGTGCAGGTACGGCGCATCGTATCCCGCACAAACCCGCATCCGTATTGCGTGCAGGATTTTTCCGGGGTGGTATTCGGCTGGATGTCCGCTTCTGACCTCACGGAGGTGAACCGGTGAGCTATGAACTGATCGTGGGCCGCAAAACGCCCGGAGACCTGCTAAACCTCACTAACAGCGTAACAACCGCAAGCTGGATCACCCAGCGCACCCGGGAATCCCGGCAAGCTACCTTCACCTATCTGCGCACGCCGCAATCCAAAATCGAAGAGGGCGACGTTTGTACGGTTTTCCGCAGATGGAGAACTGCAGTTTTATGGATGGGTATTCAGCCGCGGGCAGGACCGTTGGGGGCCTGTGGATGTGGTCTGCTATGACCGGCTGCGCTACCTGAAAGCAAATAACAGCTACACATTTTATGCCCAGAGCGCCGCCGACATTATCAAGCAGATCTGTGAAGACCTGCAGGTAGATGTGGGCACGCTGGCCGATACCGGCTACAAACTCCCCTCCCTCGTGATGCAGGATAAAAGCTGCATCGACATCATCAATACTGCCATCCAGAAGACCTTGCTGAATACCGGCACGGTCTTTTGTTTTTTACGATTCTGGAGATGGTGTTGCTCTGCGCTCTGCAGCTGATATGAAGAGCGACTACATCATCGGCGAAAAGAGCCTGATGACCAACTACAGCTACAACACGTCCATTGACTCCCAGACCTACAACAGCATCAAGCTGGTGCGTCCGAACAAGGAGACCGGCAAGTCCGATGTTTTTTATCCGAAAGGATTCGGACACCATTGCCCGCTGGGGCTTGCTGCAGCTCTATCAAAAGGTGGACGAAGCGGCCACAGACGCACAGGTCAAGGAGCAGGCAAAGGTCAGTCTGGAGTATTACAATCGCGTTCTGCAGCAACTCAAATTCACCTCGCTGGGTGTCAATAGCCTGCGGGCGGGACAGCTTCTTCTGGTCAATATCAATGATCTTGACGGCGACCCGTTCCGCAAGTATGTCATGCTGGAAAAGGTCTCTCATACGTGGGAAAACGATCTGCACACCATGGAACTGGAAGCAAAAGCTCTGTAAGGGAGGGAAATCTTTTGGACATCGTGGAAGCACTTTTGCAGCTGAACCGGGTTGCCGGAGACGTTGACCAGCCCACCGATCTGCAGATCGCACCGTGGTAAAGGCCCCCGCCCGATGATGATGTGCTGGAAATCTCCATCAACACGGAAATGGCTACACTGCGCAGGATATTCTCTACCTTGCAGAGCCGGTCATTGAAAAGAAGATCCCGCTGCTGAAACACCGGCACGCCATGCCCCATATACACGCTGGTGTTCACGGCAGCACAGGCGGCCCATCGGAGCCTTACACTGGTTATTCCCTGCTCTCAGGGGGCGCAGACAGCTCTGTACAGAGCGAGAACATCAAAGGCTGGGAGAATGGAAAAGTCCTTTCACTGAGCAAGGATAAGAAATATATCATCCTCAACCCTGCCCTGAAAGCCGGTGACAAGGTGCTTCTTCTGCGTGTGCAGCGTGGCCAGAAGTTCGTCGTGTTATCTCGTGTATATGAAGGTGGTGATTAAATGGCTGTACTCCCGGAAAGCAGCATCGATTTATCGGGCGGCGTTGAGTTTGTCGCTCAGCCTTCTCTGACGTGGAAAATTGACCGTGCAGCTGAACGTATCGCCGGAACCTGCGACGGCTATGATGCCGTAAAGCAGGCAGTGGAGATCATCCTGAACGTAGAGCGCTATCGTTGGCAGATCTACCAGCCGGCAAGCGGTATGCAATGGGAAGGGCTGGTCGGACAGGATGCCGGTTATGTTGCCACAGAACTGCAGCGCCGTCTGCAGGATGCGCTGCTGGCAGACGACCGCATTATTGGCCTAAAAAACTACGAATACAGCATCAATGGGCAAAACCTGACGGTAAGTTTTACCGTCGAAACAGTCTATGGCGATGTTGAGACCGGAACGGAGGTGAAATTCTGATGCAGGATTTTTCAGCTGCAACCTATAAAAACATTCTCGATCACATGCTTTCCCTTGTGCCCGACACCTACGACAAGCGTGATACCAGCCCTATCCAGACCGCGGTAGGCCCGGCAGCTACGTGCTTGAGGGCTTTTATCTGAGCCTCGACCTTGTGCAGAAACAGGCGTTCGTCCAGACAGCCTCCGGAGATTCGCTGGATCTTCTGGCAGTGCTGGCCGGTATCACCCGCAAGCAGGCTTCCGCCGCTGTAAAGGTCGGCATCTTTGACTGTGAGGTTCCGATCGGTGCGCGATTTTCAACGATCAATGGCACTGAGAGTATCAATTTTGTGGTTATCTCCACCATCACGGAGGGAAGCACCTACCGTCTGCAGGCTGAGACTGCCAAGGGCA
>ENA-OQAR01000228-OQAR01000228.1-human-gut-metagenome-genome-assembly--contig:-NODE-228-length-16139-cov-2.539970_pt1 | contig 16139 bp, 18 predicted proteins | sample MGYA00242738_ERZ504533 | MGnify/ENA primary metagenome ERZ504533 (study PRJEB26092, sample SAMD00036276) | human gut metagenome | host: Homo sapiens | study: EMG produced TPA metagenomics assembly of... | reverse complement strand
CATATGCATACGGAAATGAAATATCGTTTTTCTGATACATTACACCTTATCTTTTATCGGTGGATACCTGGGGCTTTATGCCATTGTGTCAAGAGCTGATCTTTTCGGCAATGCCAGACAGCCAATCTTCTTGGTGTTGTGCGGGATCTCATAGGCAGGAATTTTTTCGGATATGCTTCTGCGTGTGGGTGCGCTTCTCATATATATGGCTGCTGTTATCCTTACGGTCTGGATCCCAGAGCATTTTTCCGCAGATCTTCGTTTTATCAGTATCGGAATTGATATCTGTGCAGTTTTGCTGCTTGGTTTCCTGCCAGCCAGAATGAGCCCGGTCGTAGCTCTTTATCCGGTATTCTTCGCAATGCCTTTCCAGTGGTGTACTTTCAAGGCTCCCGGCGGATATAACAGCTCGACGATCTTTTCCACCAACAATCTCCGCCAGTTCACCACTGCTGTCACACAGTTTCTTATGAAAAAAGATGACGCACAGCGTGATAAGGCGAAATTCTACGGAATGACGCTGCTGTCTTTCCATGCAGGTGCTGCTCTTTCTCTGATCCTTTATATGTACTGTGGACTGTCCGGTGTGTGGGTCTGTCTGATCTCAGCTTTCTATGCGGTGTGGCTGATTGCTGCGGACCGCAGTACTGCCGCTGATACTTCTAATCGATATTCTCAAAGAAACCTTACTGCCCAGCATTATAGAAATATTTCCTACAAGAAAAAAGAAGCCTGAATCAAAATGAGCCATTGATTAATAATGATTTTTAACACCGTCAGCTCTAAATAAAACTATCCCGGCAAGTACAAGTTTTTACACTTTGCAGCTTGTTCGGGATAGTAGTTCTATTTTAAGAAATAACATTCATCTTGGAACACAAAGCTCTCTTATCTGAAGTTTTGCATCCGCATTTTTCTATGCTGTTTTTTCGGTGCGTTTTCCCTCAAATTTACTTAATTTTTTCCGACATTCCCATTTTCTTTATTTTTTATAGACCGCCGTGGAACTCATTCCTCTGGATTTTAAAAGCTTCTTGTATGCATTCAGCTGTTTTGCCGGAACTTTGACAGTCAGCTTTTTATATGTTCCTGCAAAGGCTTTTTCACCAATAGTTTTATTAGATAATACTCCTGTCTTGATAATAACGGTTCTGAGATTTTTACAGTTATAGAACGCCTGTTTACCAATTCTGCTGACGGTTTCTGAGATTGTAATACTACTCAGACTTACGCAATTGGCAAATGCTCTGTCTCCAATCTTCATTATATTATTTCCACCACTTACTTTATTCAACTTTCTGCATCCCCAAAATACATCCGTACCTATTACTGTCACATTCTTTCCAATAGTAACAGTTTTGAGGACCGTATTATTTTTAAAAGCATTTGCTGATATTCCCGTTACTTTACATGTAATTCCATTTATTTTAACTGTATCAGGAATTCTTACAGATGCTTTCTTATAAAACGGCTTTGTAAATTCGACGCTCATTCCATCCTTCAGTACCTTGTAAACTCCATTTGTAGCTTTATCATTTATGACTTTTCCAGGTGTTACAGTCTGTGGTTTGAGTTTTGCAATCTTTTCAGTTCTTGTCACTCCACAGAAAGTACAGGTAAATGTTTTGATTCCTTCCTTCGTAGTGGTAGCCGCTGTTGTAATTTTTCCCGCATTCCACGTATGTTTCGTTTTCGGAATTATTGTTCCTTCTTTCAGCAACTTGCCACAATCCTGGCAAAAATATCGCCACTGTAACCATCGGATTTACAGGATGCTTTTTTGAAAATTTCGTAATAGTATTTACATGTCCGGTCGCATGGATTTCTTCTATTCTTGTGGATCTACATACTTCGCAAGTGAATGTTCTGATTCCTTTTTCTGTACAGGTTGCATTTTTCGTTACTTTTCCTTCATCCCAGGTATGGGGTTCTTTCGGAATAGTTTTTCCAGAAGAAATTTTTTATGCCGCAGTCTGTACAATAAACATCGCCTGTATAACCTTCCTGTATGCAGTTTGCTTCTATCTCATTACGCAGTTCTGTATACTGATGTCCTGTTGCCGGAATTTCTTCTGTTTTGGTTTCATTGCAAACTGTACAGGTGTAAGTCTTAATTCCTTTTTGCGTACAGGTTACCCCTGTCGTTATTTTTCCTTTTATCCCATGTATGAGCTTTTCTTTGCAATTTTTTTCACCAGAAGACAGCTTTGTATTACAGTCCTTGCAGTAGATATCTCCTGTGTAGCCTTCTTCCGCACAAGTCGCAGCTTTCACATTGCGTAGCTCTGTATGCAGATGTCCTGTTGCCGGAATTCTTCTGTGCTTGTTTTTCTACATCTTGTACAAGTGTAAGTTTTACTTCCCGGTTCTTGCAAGTTGCATCCTTTGTAATTTTCCACTATCCCACATATGACCTGTTGCCCCGACTGATAGTCACAATATATATTTTTCTTTTTAATTTGGTAAGGTTCCAGAGCTAACAGCTGCCTGTCTATACTTTGTTCCTTGGTAGATACTCTAATATATGCATATTTCTCCATTTTTTTGTCCTCCTGTATTTTTTTATAATACAGTAGACATTTACACATCCAATTCACCTATATATAGGTAACATTTTAATAATATTCTTTTATTTACTTAAAGTCAACTATGTAAAGGTAATTTTATATTTTCCTCTGTTATGATGAACTCAACTTTACAAAGATAACTAATCATAACAGGTGACCGTATGACTTATTCTGATATTTATGCATTACGTATCTGTCAGCTCTGCAAAAATCGTAAAATTACGATAAACAAGCTTGCAACACTGGCTGGACTGAAACAATCCACAATAGATAATATTATACGAGGAAAAAGCAGGAATCCCCAAGTAAGAACACTCCATAAAATCGCTAATGTATTTGGAATGACCTTAAGTGAGTTTCTTGATTTTCCGGAACTCAATGACTATTCCATTGATGATGAAGAAGATGATGAATAATGATTTTTAACACTGTCACTCCCCAATAACATTTATTTTGGGATACAAAAAAACCCCTTATCTAAAGTTTAGCATCCGCATTTTTTTCAATGCTTTTTCCCTTAAATTTACTTGATTTTTCTTTCTTCCTTTTTTAGCATAACAGAAACAGGATTTCCTGATACGCCACAGTTTCTTCCTGTTCAGACTTATAGTATACTTAAATAATCAAATAGAGAGACACCATTTTATTAGTTGAAAAAGCAAGAATCTTTCAACAACCGTTGAAGAATCTGCGGTTGAGCTTCTTCATCGCTACTCTGGCAGGCTCCATCAGCGGCCATTCTTTCCTAAGCCTCCCTTTCAGCATGCCTTATTTTAAACTGCTTTGTTTTCAACCATCAAATTCTATGTCAATTTTAACGCAAAAGTGATTTCCTGTCCTTCCTGCCTGAATACTGCGATTCATCCGAAGCATGATTCCATACTCACTTGTGATCCGTTCCAGATCTTCTTCCCGTTTCTGGACCATTATCTTCGACACCATCAACACTTTTTTACGTTTTTCCATAGATGTTTTGCAGTTATTCCCTTTGATACATTCTGTTTTATAAGAACAACCAGTGCAGTCTGAACATCTGTAATAAAGTTTTTTATACTGATATATCCTCTCGTCGTTTTACTTCTTCATTTCATTTGTAACTGTTCCTCCACTTTTCGTACCTGTCATCTGCAACGATTTCTGAATATGTTTCTATGTCAAGAAAAAGCACTCTTTAAAAAGTGCTGTATCTGGCCACTTTTTAAGGCTACGAAAAATAGGCCAGTACAATTCGAAACTGGGTGCAGGTATATAACAAACTGAGTATTATATACGAAAGGTGCCATCCAGAGTAACAAGTAAACCGACGATTAAGACGGGCGCCCCCTGTGCTTGACATATAATTCAAACGACTTTTATATAAAACAAGGGCGAAGGGTCTATCACCCTTGCATTCGTTAAAAGAATCTTATTTACAGACTTTTTCTCACAATCTCAAATAAAATAATCCCAAACAAGTTACAAAACGTAAAAACTTTGTACTTGCCGGGATCATTTTTATTTGGAACTGACGGTGTTAAAATCATTATTAACCGACAGCCCCTCTGTTTTTCTATTTATTTTTCAGACCTCAGACTATTATGAAATTTAGAAATTTTCTTATCCGGCAATTCCTCTGCTCCACGCAGTAAGAGCTTTCTTGTTATTTCCGTTGAGATCACATCTGCACTTTCTTGTTTTCCAGTCATAAGTAGCTTCTGTATAATAAATATAGTTGCCCTTTACAGATACTTTAATAGCTCTGTCACTAATTATTTTGCATTTGCTTCCATCTCTGTTTATCAGATAGACAGGACCTCCATGAGGGAATCCCACAGCTGTAACCAAGACTTTGTTTTTCACGCTCTGTACTGTTGAACAATCCTTCCCCAGACGTTTTTATCTGTCTTTTTTTCAGATTTACCACTGCAAAATTTTCCCAGTCCGTCACCATACTGGGTCTGATATCCCATATAAAGATAGGTGCCATCGCAGCCGATAATGCTATCCGCAGGTCCCTCCCCCCTGAAGCTTATCAGCACTTTTATTTTTTACGGGTTTTCAGATTATACTGAACCAGTTTACGATTTTTGTAAGTTCCTCCAAAGCTGCCGCTCCTCAGAAATGCTGCACTTTCATAATAAAGATATTTTCCGTTTGTTACAATGGAACCACTGGAACAGCTGTTAAGAAGCGCTTTCTTTTTTACCATTCTTTGAAGCATATACAATATAACGATTGGTTCTGTCATTGTATTTCATAGAATAAATCGTGCCGTTTACTTTGCCGCTTTTTATAAAAAAGTAATCTTCTTATATGCACTGAGTCCGTTTTGACGCGGCCTGTACATTCTCTGTTGTTCCTACTGCTGTAAACAGCATACTGAATGCCAGCAGTAATACCATACATATGGTCAGCAGTCTGTTACCTTGGTTTCGTTTGTTTTTCATAATTTTCCTTCCTTTCCTGTTGCGGTGTTTACAGATATCGTATATCTATATTTTACACTACAGGAAGACTGTATGTCCATAGATACAAAAAAGAAACAGGTTCTGATTTATTTTCAGTTCCTGTTTCTTTTCATTTTAATCAGGTGGGCATTCTTTTAATTTTATAAAGCTGAATCTAATACGATTGTCTCAAACGGTCTTAATGTGATCTTTCCATCTTCTGCAGTGATCTTCTCATAGTTTCCAAGACGTTTCTGATATGCTTTCCATTCCGGTTGCTGCCGGATCGTTACATTCTCTGCTGTCAGGTTATTAAGAACGATCAGTTCTTCTCCCTGATAGTTACGTCTGTATGCCAGCACATCTGCATTTTCTTTTTCCAGAAATTCGATAGTTCCCTCTGCTATGATATCTTTTTCTTTTCGAAGGGCAATCAGTTTCTTATAGAAGCTGTAAATGGAGTCCGGATCTTTAAGTTCTGTTTCTGCATTGATCTCCTTATAATTCTCGGGAGCTTCGATCCACGGTGTTCCTTCTGTGAATCCTGCGTTTTTGTCATCAGACCACTGCATCGGTGTTCTGCTGTTGTCTCTTGATCTGGCAGCCAGAACCTTAAGAGCCTGCTCTTTGGTTTTTCCCTGATCAAGAAGGATTTTATAATAATTCAGGCTCTCCACATCACGGTACTGGGAAATATCGTTGTAGTGGGCATTGGTCATTCCCAGTTCCTCTCCCTGATAAACATAAGGAGTTCCCCGCATCATGTGAATCGCCGCTGCCAGCATCTTGGCGGATTCTTTCCAGTAAAGGTCCTCATTGCCCATTCTGGACACAACTCGCGGCTGATCGTGATTGCACCAGAAAAGTGCATTCCAGCCATCTCCATCCTGCATTCCCATCTGCCATGTCTCGAACAGTTTTTTCAGTGCTATTCTGTCAGGCTCCATCAGTGTCCATTTATCTCCGTCCTTATAATCTACTTTCAGATGATGGAAATTAAAGCACATGGAAAGCTCTTTTTCCTTCCGTCCTGAATAACGAATACAGTTCTCAAGCGAAGTGGAAGACATTTCTCCTACTGTGATCATATCCTCAATGCCTGTATCTCTGGTCAGTTCCTTAAGATATTCATGTACATGAGGACCGTCTGTATAAAATCTTCTTCCGTCGCCTTCCAGATCATCCTCAAACAGCTCAGGCTTGGAAATTACATTAATTACATCAAAACGGAAGCCTTTTATCCCTTTGTTTTTCCAGAAGCGGATAACTTTTTTCAGTTCACCACGGACTTCCGGGTTCTCCCAGTTCAGATCTGCCTGGGTAACATCATAAAGATGGAGATACCATTTTTTCAGTGATGGTACATACTCCCATGCAGGACCGCCGAATTTTGACTGCCAGTTTGTCGGAATCTGATCTTCCGGTTCATCCCGGAATATGTAGTAGTCCTGATATTTTTTTTCTCCTGCAAGGGCTCTCCGGAACCATTCATGCTCTGTGGATGTGTGGTTGAATACCATATCCAACATCAGACCAATTCCACGGTTATCACACTCTCGGATCAGTTCATCCATATCCTCCATGGTTCCAAACTGTGGATTGATCTTATAATAATCTGCCACATCATAACCGTTATCGTTCATTGGAGAGATAAATACCGGTGTAATCCAGAGATAATCAATTTCTAATTCTTTAAGATAATCCAGCTTTTCAATGATTCCACGGATGTCACCAAAACCATCCCCATCCGAATCCCTGAAGGATTTCGGATAAACCTGATATACTGTCTTTCTGCCAAAATCTGTCATAATTCTTTCCTCCTAAATCAATCGGACATTCATGATCCGATTTCATAGCCTGTACCCACTTCAGTTAAATAAAACGATCTCTGTTTTTCCTGCTTCTGCGTGAATATCTGTTACAAATTCAAAATCTTTCGCATTGCCTTCTTCTGTCACAATACATACTGTCACATCCGGATGGCCTGCTGTCCTAATCTTTTCCCTGTCAAAACGTACCAACGGTGTTCCCTGCTTTACTTTCTGGTTCAGAGATACCAGATACTCAAAACCGTCACCTTGCATTTCCACTGTATCAATTCCAATATGGAGAAGAATCTCCATGCCGTTCTCAAGAGTCAGCCCGCAGGCATGTCTGGACTCGTCCATAAGAACAGTTACTTCACCGTCACATGGCGCATAAAGAGTATCGTTCTCCGGAAGGATGGCAAGACCGTCACCCATAACTCCTTCGGAAAATACGCCGTCATTTACTTCCTTCAGAGGAATTACTTTTCCTGTAAGGAAAGCTCTGAGAGTGTTTGCTCCATCTCCGTTAAGTTCTGTTGTTTCTGTATTTTCTGTTGCGCTGATGCTGCCGGCTTCTGCTGATACATCCACTGTATCTGCGCTGTCCCCGGCTCCCACTCGATCTGCCATGAAAGTTTTTTTTCTTTCCAACAATAAATGTCAGTGTCATCGGAATCACAAAAGCGATCACCATACAGATTGCAAAGCTTCCCATATATTTCGGCTGAATGGACAGGATTCCCGGGATTCCACCTACACCTACTGCGTTGGCTGTTGTAGAAGTCATAACGCAGACAACTGCTGAAATAGCAGATCCGATCATTCCACAGATAAACGGGAATCCGTATTTCAGGTTTACACCAAAGATTGCCGGCTCTGTTACTCCAAGGTAACAGGAAATTCCTGCCGGAACATTGACTTCCTGTGCTGCTACATTCTTTTTTCTGAAGGATGATCATTCCCATAACCGCAGAACCCTGAGCAATATTGGAAAGTGCGATCATCGGCCACAGCATGGTTCCGCCATAATCTGCGATCAGCTGAAGGTCAATAGCATTGGACATATGATGAAGTCCTGTGATAACAAGAGGTGCATAAACAAATCCGAAAATTGCACCAAATACAACTTTAAAGGATCCTGTGATTCCTGCATATACTACGGAAGAGATCGCAGAACCGATCTTCCATCCGATAGGACCTACAATAAAATGCGCAGCCATTACAGCAAGTACAAGACTGCAGAATGGAACTACAACACTTGAGATCACCTGAGGAGATATTTTTCTGAAAAACCTCTCAAGATAAACAAGTACAAACGCTGCCATGATCGCCGGAAGCACCTGTGCCTGATAACCGATCATGTTCACTTTTACAAATCCGAAATCCCATTTCGGAATATCCGCTGCTGCTGTTCCGGCTACAGAATAAGCGTTGAGAAGCTGGCCGGAAACCAGGGTAAGTCCAAGGACGATACCAAGCATCTCCGTTGTGCCCATTTTCTTGGTCACAGACCAGCAGATACCTACCGGCAGCATGTGGAAGATTGCTTCACCGATCAGCCACAGGAAACTGTCCATTCCGGACCAGAACTGACTGATATCACATAAAGTTTTCGTTCCATTCTCAAAGAAGTAAATGCTGTCAATACAGTTTCGAAATCCCAGGATCAGACCACCGGTGATGATAGCCGGGATCAGCGGTGCAAAGATCTCTGCCAGTGCAGCGATCACCTTCTGGAGAATATTCTGGTTCTTCTTTGCTGCCTGCTTCACTGCATCCTTGGAAACGCCTTCCACTCCTGCCACTTTTACAAAATCATTGTAAAAATCAGCGACTGCATTTCCGATGATCACCTGAAACTGTCCCGCCTGTGTGAAGCTTCCCTTTACCACCTTCATAGCTTCGATTGCTTCCACATCCGCCTTTGACGGATCATTGAGTACAAAACGCATTCTAGTTACACAATGTGATACAGCTGCAATGTTCTCTTTTCCTCCGATGAGGCGAAGCAGCTGCTGGGCATCCTGTGTATACTTTCCCATTTTCCTTTCCTCCATTACATTTTGATGATTATTTCCCTTTGTTCTGATTTGTTTAAACATGTTGTCGATGTTTTATTTATATCACGCTTGTTTAAACATGTCAATATGCTTTTTAAAACTTGTTTAAACATTTCAAAGTATTTGCATTGCGCTTGCCTACAAAATCTTTTATAATGATCCTATAGCATTTCCATAAATTACTGCATCAAGTTCAGCTGCTCAGAACATAAATTGCCGGAAATCTATAGGAATCATAAATCCTGCTATATTTTTTGACCGAACATGAATGGAGAATAGAAATGCCAAGAAGTATTTATGAAGATATCTATAAAGATCTGAAAATGAAAATCGAAGATAACACTTTTGCCTACCAGGAGCTTCTTCCCCCTGAAAACACCCTGATCCAGACCTACGGCTGCTCCCGAAATACTCTGCGCCGCGCAGTTGGCCTTCTTGTCAGTGACGGCTATGTACAAACCATGCAGGGAAAAGGTGTCCGCAATATCTACCGTCCAAGTGAGCAGACTGCCTTCACCATCGGTGAGATCGAAACATTCAATGAATCTGCTACAAGGAACGGCCAGAATGCCCGCACGGAAGTTGTTCTTTTCACTGAACTGTGCATCAGTGAAAAACAGGCCTCTTACACCGGCTTCCTGTCGGAGCTGAAGTTTACTATATCCAGCGTATCCACTATCTGGATGATATTCCGCTGATCATCAACCATAACTATTTTCTGAAAGAATCTGTTCCCGGCCTTACTGCGAGATTGCCAGACATTCCATCTATGAATATCTGGAACAGGAACTTCATATGACCATTGTCAACAGCAAAACGTGTGATGACTGTGGAAAAGGTCACAGAGATTGATGAAAAAATATCTTCATCTGAATGTAAAAGATTATAACTGCGTGGCTGTGGTATCCAGCCAGACTTACAACAGTGACGGTGTTATGTTTGAGTATACCCAGTCCCGCCATCGTCCGGATCACTTCCGTTTTTATGACAACGCCCTGCGCCGGTGATCCAACAGGCTCCCTGACACTCCCCTTGCGGAAATGCTCAGATTTCCCGATGCTGTGCTGTTTCTTCTTTTCCTGAACTGTGTTATACTGAAACAATCAAATGGAGAGAGGAATTTTTTATTCTTATGAAAAAGCGAGAATCTTTTAACAGCCGCTGGGGGTTCATTCTGGCCTGTATCGGGGTCTGCGGTTGGAATGGGAAATATCTGGATGTTTCCTACCAGAGTTTCCCTGTATGGAGGGGGATCGTTTCTGATCCCGTATTTTATTTTTGTGGCACTGATCGGATTTACAGGGGTGATCGGTGAGATGAGTTTCGGGCGTGGAACACGTTCCGGCCCCATTGATGCTTTTGGTCTTGCCTGCGAAACAAAAGGCAGGAGGAAACTGGGCGAAACCCTTGGATGGATCCCTGTTGCCGGTGCACTTGCCATGGCTATCGGCTATACCGTTGTCATGGGCTGGATCTTCCGATATATGATCGGAACTTTTACAGGATCCACCCTGGCTCCTGCAGATATTGAGTCCTTTGGTTCCAAATTCGGCGGCATGGCATCTGCCTGGGGAAACAATCTCTGGCAGCTGGCTGCTCTTGTGATCTGTATGTTTATCCTGATGTATGGTGTTGGAAGTGGTATCGAAAAGGCAAACAAGATCATGATGCCGATCTTTTTTCGTACTGTTTGTGATCCTTGGCATCTATGTTGCTTTTCAGCCTGGCTCTGCTGCCGGATACCGTTACATCTTCCGTGTGGAACCAGAAGTTCTGGCGAAACCATCCACCTGGATCTTTGCACTTGGGCAGGCATTTTTCTCCCTGTCCGTTGCAGGTAACGGAACACTGATCTACGGGTCCTACCTTCCGGACAGTGAAGATATCCCGGCTTCTGCAGCCAGAGTTGCACTTTTTGATACGCTGGCTGCCATGCTGGCTGCACTCGTGATCATTCCTGCAATGGCAACTACCGGTGCACAGCTTGATCAGGGTGGGCCTGGACTTCTGTTCATCTATCTGCCTCACCTGATCAAAACCATGCCAGGAGGCCGGATCATTGCCATTATCTTCTTTGTGGCGGTATTCCTTGCAGGCATGACTTCTCTTATGAACCTTTATGAGGCACCAATCGCCACAGTCCAGGAAAAAACAGGCCTTGGCCGTATCCCTTCCTGTATGGTGATCGCAGCTATCGGAGTCGTAGTTTCTCTTCTGATCCAGGGCATCGTCTCTGACTGGATGGATGTACTTTCTATCTATATCTGCCCTCTTGGCGCAGGACTTGCAGGGATCATGTTCTTCTGGGTATTTGGCCGGAACTATGTAGAGAGCCAGATCAACAAGGGCCGTGAAAAACCATTCACAAAATATTTTTATCCGGTGTGTAAATATCTTTATATTCCGGTATGCTTTCTAGTGCTGATCCTTGGTATCGTGCTTGGCGGTATCGGATGATAAAACGCTGAAATTTACAGAATGGACTACATAAAAGAATCCCGCGGAAACGGTTTTAAACGTTTCCACGGGATTCTTTTCATTTATATTTTTGCAAAAGGGATGTTCTTTTTTTAGAGGGTGTCCGGTTTCTCCACTTCATAATCAGACCAAGATGCAACCGCATCGCTGCCGGATGTATCTGCTGTATCTTCGTATTTATCTACAGTGATCGTATAATCGCTGTCGCCTTCTACATATACGGTTCCGTCTGTTCCTTTAACTGTGACGGTTTTTCCGGAGTCATCCACGATGGTTCCGGCATTGGAAAGTTTGGAGACGGTGCTGTCACCGGTTACTGTCCAGGTAGAATCGTCACTGACATATACGTTGCAGTAACCATCTCCGCCGTTGCCGGCAAAACTCTCATCGTCTATGATAGCTCCTGTCAGGTTGCTTCCGTCTGTCATATAGAAATCAAGCTGGCTGATGGTATCCCAGATCACGCTGCCTTCCATGTCCTGGCTGATCGCGGTAAAGTCACAGTCTGCTCCGTTGGCTCCGCTTTCCCCCCATCCTCTTTCATTTGTTATTTCCTGTACAGCGAGAAAGTACTCATTGTCATTGTTGTATGTGATATCTACATCTTTCAGCGTAATGTCACTCTCTGTGTTGGTTGTGTAGAACACACCGCCGTTCTTGGAAGTAAGGGTTCCGCCGTCCATCTGGAAGGTACTGTTTCCTACTTCGGAATCACCGGACATACTCTGATAGAGGATCACGGTCCAGGTGCTGTCATTCTGACTTAAGTCACTCATATTTCCGGTAAGGTCGCAGTTAAAAAGATGCAGGGAGTTCAGTCCTTCGATGCACACGGCTTCTGATCCGTTTGCTGTAAGTGTGGCATCTTTTACTGCAATATCTGCGGTGCAGTATACTGCCGGTGAACCTACACCATTGGATGTGTAAGTTCCGCCGTCTACGACCATGGTTCCGCCGCCGCGGTCGCTCCGGATAGCTGCTGCGGATTCTCCGTCTGTCTCCACATTCAGATCCCAGGCGTATAATTTACCGCCGCCGGCTGCATGGATTCCACCGGAAGTATCCTGTGTTGTCTTAATGGTAGTGTCTGCCGCGTAGACAGTTCCATCGCCGTAGGCAAAAAAGTCCTGCTCCTCCGGCTGCGTCAGTGGTTACAGTTCCGCCTTTTACATAGGCATTTCCGTCTGTTGCAAGAAGCGCTGCTCCTACACCGTAAAAACTGGAGTTGTCACCGCCTGTACTGTCGGAGGAGTTTCTTGTGATATCTATATTATTAAAAGTAACATTTGCTCCTGAGGAAACAAGTGCCGCGTTCTCGTCTGTTCCTGTGGATTCCAGGGATGTATCCGATACTTCTGTATCAGAATCATACGTATTGGCTGTGTCATAGCTGTCTACTCCCTGGGACTGACCTCCCGGTGCTCCACCAGGACCTCCCTGACCGCCGCCCATATCTGTGCTCTGCACTTTGATGGTAAGGGCATTTTCGTCGTCGTCTGTGGTGATGGCTACGATGTCACCTTCCTGAATATCGGAGAGTTCGATGGTCTCACTCTGGGAATTATTACCGTCCGGAGCACCACCCTGGTCGCCGCCTGGGGCCTGATTGTTTCCGTTATCTCCGTCTGACTTCTCCGGGGCTTCTCCCTGGTTTCCTCCTGGGGCTCCGCCCGGACCTTCGGCGCTTTCTTTTGTGATCACGGTATCATCCGTCACTGTGACTGTCATCTCATCTCCGGTCAGATCCAGCATGGAAGGTGCCTCTCCCTGATCTCCGCCAGGGGCTCCACCATTTCCATCTGCATTGTCACCGTCCGGTTTCTCCGGGGCTTCTCCGTTATCTGTTGAATCCCCATCTTTGCTGTCCGTTTTATCGGACTCTGCATCTTTGCTGTCAGATTCTGTGCTCTCTGCATCGGATGTATCAGCAGAAGCATCTCCGCTTCCATTCTCATCCGGCTTCTCAGGTGCTCCACCGTTTCCGCCCATATCTTTCATTGTTCCAACTGCGATGGTGATCTTTCCGTCTTCCACAGATTTCACTTCACCGTAGGTCACATCTTCCTCATCAGAATCTTCTTTATCCGCATCTGCGCTGCTGTCACTGTCGTCTGTGCTTTCTGCACTCTCTGCCGTTGTATCTTCTGTCCCTTTATTATCTGAACTTTCCGCTGTATTCGTTGTTGTCTCTGTTGTCGCTGCCCCGCATGCGGTAACAGATGCTGTTGCCATCATAAATTCCTAAGATTGCTGCAGATATTTTTTCTTCATATGAACACCTCTCTTTTTCTTGTATGCTCATACTATATCAGCAAAATCTGTTCACTTTATGTTTAAACATGAAAAAAGTGTGAGTGATAATATCCACTTTGAGATTTTTTTTCCGAAAAAAAGCACAAAAAAAGACCCGGCAGTTTTAAAACCACCAGGCCCTTTACAGAATTTCTTATTTATCTCTCCAGATGATTCTCCTTTGGAAAGATCATACGGAGAAAAGTTCGATCGTTACTTTATCTCCCGGGAGAATACGGATGAAGTTCATACGGAGCTTACCGCTGATATGGGCAAGTACCACATGTTTGTTTTCCAGTTCTACTTTAAACATCGCGTTAGGCAGTTTCTCCAGAACAGTGCCTTCTACTTCGATCACATCTGCTTTTTGACATTTTTTTTACCTCCTATGTCATGACAACAATTGCTGCTTACAGATTTGTAAGCGTCAGAATCTCTGGTTCCCCATCTGTAATGAGGATCGTGTTTTCATAATGTGCGGAAAGTGAACCATCCATGGTTACTACTGTCCACTCATCGTCCAGCCATGCCACGTCCGCACGACCAAGGTTGATCATGGGCTCGACGGCCAGGGTCATTCCCGGAAGGAGCTTGATGCCCCTGCGCTTCTGCGGGAAGTTTGGAATCTGCGGATCCTCATGAAGATGAGTTCCGATTCCATGTCCTACAAGGTCACGTACAATACCGTAACGGTATTTCGCTGCGTGGGCTCCGATGGCTTTGGAAATATCATTTAAATGTTTCCGGCTTTTGCCATTTTCAGTCCTTCAAAAAAGCACTCTCTTGTAACTTTAATAAGCTGCTGTGCCTCTTTGGATACTTCACCTACCGCATAGGTACGTGCTGCGTCAGAATGGTAGCCCTTGTAAATCAGGCCGGCGTCGATCTTAACCAGATCCCCGTCCTGGATAATCTTCTCTTCGGATGGAATTCCATGCACAACCTCATCATTCAGGCTGATACAAAAAGAAGCCGGAAAACCTCCGTAATTCAAAAAGTTCGGAATACAGCCCATAGACCGGATCATTCTTCTCCAATCTTATCAATCTCCTTGGTGCTGACGCCTGGTTTGATATAAGGGATCAAACCATCATGCACCTTCTCCAGAAGATGGCCGGATTCTCTCATAAGTTCTATTTCATGCTGTGTCTTAATTGTTACGGACATTCTTATTCTCCTAAGATGTCAACGATCTCCTGGAATACCTCATTCAGATCCCTGGTTCCGTCTACCGTCTTCAAAACACCCTGTCTGGTGTAATAGTCAATCAATGGCTGTGTCTGCTCATGATAAACATTCAGACGCTTCTGGACTGTTTCCGGCTTATCATCGTCACGGAGTACAAGCTTGTCACCACAGGTATCACAGACACCTTCTGTTTTCGGTGCTGCGAACTCAACATGATAAGTTGCACCGCATTTTACGCAGGCACGACGACCGCCCATACGTTTCACGATATTATCATCCGGTACATCCACATCGATTGCATAGTCAATTTTGCTTCCAAGTTTGTTCAGAGCCTCTGTCAGACATTCTGCCTGCGGAATTGTTCTCGGAAAACCATCCAGAACATATCCTTCTCTTGCATCCTCCTGCTGGATTCTGTCAACAACAAGGTCACAGGTCAGTTCATCCGGAACAAGAAGTCCCTGATCCATGTAAGTTTTTGCTTTGTTTCCAAGCTCGGTACCGTTTTTTGATGTTGGCACGGAAAAATATCTCCTGTGGAGATGTGCGGAATCCCATATTTTCGCCGCAATTTTCTTGGCCTGAGTACCTTTGCCTGCCCCCCGGTGCACCCCAACATAATAATTCTCATAGCATACCCTCCATTTTCCTGTTTGCTGCCTGATTTTTCAGACAGTCCTGTTTACAAATCAAGGCTGCGACACTTTCGCACCGCAACCTTCATTTTCAAATTAGTTCAGGAAGCCTTTGTAATTACGTACAAGCAGCTGAGATTCCATCTGCTTAACGGTCTCCAGGATAACACCTACGATGATGATGATAGATGTTCCTCCGAAGGAAACGTTCGCGCCAAATACACCGTTAAAGAAGAACGGAATAACGGCCACGATAACAAGACCTACTGCACCTATAAATATAATATAATTCAGGATTTTAGTCAAATAATCTGAAGTCGGTTTTCCCGGACGGATGCCTGGGATAAAACCGCCCTGCTTTTTGATATTATCGGCTACTTCCAACGGATTAAAGGTAATGGATGTATAGAAGTATGCGAAGAATACGCAAAGTACTACATACACGATCAGACCCCAGCTATACTGGATCTGACTTGGATTACACCAGTTATTAGAGGAAAGTCCTCTTAAGATCTCACTTCCAATGCCTGTTCCGTTTCCTTTGCCAGCAAACTGTGCAATGATTACGGGAATGACATAATGGAAGAAGCAAAAAATAACCGGGATAACACCGGCAGTATTTACCTTGAGCGGGATGTTTTGTGGACTGACCGCCCATCATCTTTACGTCCAACCATCTTTCTGG
>ENA-OQAR01000227-OQAR01000227.1-human-gut-metagenome-genome-assembly--contig:-NODE-227-length-16152-cov-2.441622_pt1 | contig 16152 bp, 17 predicted proteins | sample MGYA00242738_ERZ504533 | MGnify/ENA primary metagenome ERZ504533 (study PRJEB26092, sample SAMD00036276) | human gut metagenome | host: Homo sapiens | study: EMG produced TPA metagenomics assembly of... | reverse complement strand
CATGCACGCACCTCACTGCCATGAACGGTACTTTGAATTAAATATTGAGTTATTTTCTCCATAATAAATATTGTTATTTCACTAATTCTTTTCAATTTCTTCCAAGCTCTTCCCTTTGGTTTCCGGCAAACGGAACACAACAAATATTCCTCCAGCCAGGCAAATCAATCCATACAACCAGAATGTTCCGGCAGCTCCCAAACCACTATTCAGCATTGGGAAAGTATAGGTAAGTATAAAACAAGCCGCCCACAAAGCGAAAGTGCAAACAGACATAGCAACTCCACGAATACGATTCGGGAAAATCTCTGAGATAATGACCCACATCACTGTAGCCAAAGTCATGGCATAACAAGCAATGGCCATCACGACAATAATCAATAGAACAACTCCTGTGATATGAAAATAATAAGCGGCTCCCATAAAGGTATAAATTACTGCCAAGCCAAATGATCCGATCAATGTCAATGCCTTACGTCCCCAGCGGTCTACCACAAACATAGCTAGAATAGTAAATATGACATTCGTAATACCGGTCACCACAATATTCATCAAAACATCAGACACGCCATAACCTGCTGCCATAAATATTTCCTGTGCATAGTTAAAAATAACATTAATGCCACACCATTGTTGCAAAATAGCCATGACAACACCTATAGTCAGCACTTTATACATAGCAGGATTCAATAATTGACGAAAACCTCCTTCTTGCGTCTGACAGGCTGAAGCCGCTTCTATGGCCGCCAACTCAGTAACAGCATATTCCTTTCCTCCCATACGGGTAAACACCTTGAGTGCAGCCTCCCGCTTTCCCGAAAAGGCTAACCAACGAGGACTCTCCGGTAATATAAAACTAAAAACAAAGAACAAGGCGGCCGGGACAGTCATTGCCCAAAACATCCAGCGCCATCCCATCTGTCCGTTCCATGATTCACGGATCATTTCATGAGTAGCTCCTAATGCCACAGGCTCGGCTATCTGCCAATTAACAATCTGAGAAGTCAAGATACCTAACACTACCGTCAATTGATTGATAGATACAAACCGTCCGCGCAGATGCGCCGGAGCTATTTCTGCTATATACATAGGTGACAAACTGGAAGCGATACCGATAGCAAAACCTCCTATCAGACGAAATACATTAAATAAAGTAAAGGAATGGACAGCCCCCGTACCAACAGCCGTACAAATAAATAATCCTGCCGCCAGAATCAAAATAGGTTTGCGCCCCAGACGTCACTCAGTTTGCCGGCACTTAGCGCCCCAAACAAACAGCCAATCAAGGCACTGCTCATAGCCCAACCCTGCATGACGGGATTACCGGCTATACCGAAATATTGTTCATAGAAAGGTTTGGCTCCTCCGATTACGACCCAGTCATATCCAAACAGGAAACCTCCCATAGCGGAAATCAAAGCAATAAGGAATAGATAAAAATTAGATTGTGTTTTCATGGTTATCAACTATTAGTTATTTTTTATAATGCAAAGTAACAAAGATTCAAGGGTTTAAGAAATAGAAAAAATTACTTGGGACATGGACAATATTACTATTTTTATTTTGCAAGTTACTTTATCATAAAACAAGGACTACACCTCAATATACTGAGATGTAATCCTCAATCAAGCTATGCAAAGCAATCTATTTTTTACAACAATTCCAGCAAATCTCCACGTTTCATATCCACCGTTATCAAACCTTTTGCATCAGGATTTGCAATTGCCTCCTTACTATTTAAAAGCACTCTATATTTTTTCCCTTGAGGAATTTTCACTTTTAAAACCTGATCAGCAGTAGCTTTTAAAGAAGCTTTATTTAAATGACAGCATTCGTCCACTCAGCAGTCGCTTCAGCTCCTCCCTTTAAACATAGACCTTTAAAACCACCATCTTTCCATTCAATAGGCAAACAAGGTAAGAATTCTACATAACCCTCATGATTCTGTATTAGCATTTCTGCCATACCAGCTGTACCGGCAGGATTCCCATCAAACGAATAAATATCACCTTCCGCCCCAGCAATGCCACCTGGAGATACAGTCATTAAATTTTCACGTGAAAGCTTACCTTGTAATAATTGGACGCTCTTATACGCTTCCTGCGCATCTTTCAACCGGGCATACATACAAATCATATTAGCACGACTCCACTCTGTATCTTCCCAGTTCTCGGCAGACAAGCGATTTTCAATGGTCTTGCGGGCAGCTTCCGCCAGTTCAGGAGTCTTCTCCAAAGTAATCTGAGAGAAAGGATACAAAGCCAGCAGATGAGAGGTGTGGCGATGGTTGGGATGTGCTTCTTCGAAATCTTCAAACCACTCGCGGATAGCGCCATTGGCACGCAACTGGATGGGAGGAAGTTGGACAATAGCGGTACGCAGGCTATCGGCAAACTCGCGGTCGGTATCTAATATTTCTGAAGCCTGAACACAATTCGACAAGATCTCGTAGGCCAGTTCACGGTCACAGGCAGGCATCATGGAGGCAACCATTTCTTCACCGCCTACTGTACGGAACCAGTTTTCGGGTGAGATGCTCGGCCCTGTCATCAGATAACCACTCTTCGGGTCTTTTGCCAAGAAATCCAAAATGAACTGTGCATTACCTTTCAAAAGCGGATAGGCAGTTTCGGCCAGATATTGCTTGTCCTGTGTAAATTCGTATTGTGTCCAAAGATGAGAAGCAATCCATGAGCCTGCCATAGGAAACAGTCCCCAAATAATCGTGCTGGATGCAGGAGTATATCCCCAAACATTAGCGGTGGTATGGGCAGTCCAACCTTTACATCCATAGACCACTTCGGCAGTCTTTGCACCGTGATGCGCCAAATCCTTAATATAGGTAAACAGGGGGGCATTACATTCGGCAAGATTGCCGACATTGGCTGCCCAATAATTCTGTTCTGTATTGATATCCAGATGATAGTCATTGGTCCAGCCCATGTTGCACGCCTTGTTGTCATTGAAGAAACCCTGCAAGGCAATGGGCAATGGAGAGTTTTCACGAGAACTGGCAATGGTGAGGTAACGGCCATACTGGAAGAACAAGGCATCCAAACCAGTATCAGTCTTGCCTTCCTTCACTTGTTTCCAACGAACATCCGTAGGCAACGCGCGGTTAGCGTCCTGCCCGAAATGAATAGAAACACGATTATACAACGTGTTATAATCCTTTATATGCGCCTGCTTCAATTCATCATAAGATTTAGCTATAGCCTTCTTCACGCCATCAGCACAAAGCTTCTTGTAATCAGGACTTTTATAATCGGTACGCACATCAACAATCAAAGTCACGGCATCAGCTTCTTTTATACCTACTCCAGACTGTTCCATCTTTACCTCTCCATTATCAGCCAAAACGGCTATTCTTCCTTCAAAACAGACTCCGCCCGGACCATGCAAGGGAAAATCTACTTTCCCGGTAAATACCAATTGGTTATCTTCTACAGAAAGATCGGCTTGACGCATCAAATCCAATCCCATATTCATAGTAATGGACTTTTGCTTATCAGCGGTCAAGCGGAGTACGAGAACATTATCCGGGTTTGTAGCAAAATACTCACGTTTATAGTTCACACCGCCGGAGTTGAAAGAAACGCTGCTGATAGCCTCATCCAAGCTTAACGAACGGCGGTAGCCGGTTACTTTACCTTCGGGGTAAATGAATTGCATCTTCAAATCTCCAATGGGAAGATGAGTTCCGAAAGAAGTCTGGTTGCCATGAAGATTATCTCCGGCTATACGGTTTCCTTCCGATAGTTTTCCCTCAAAGAACAACTTTCTGAGCTGGTTCATTTTCTCTCGCCCGAAAGGTTTGTTCTGGTTCTCATTGTACTGGCCGGACCACATTGTCGATTCATTCAATGCCAGTTTCTCTTCCTCTATTCCACCATAAGTCATAGCTCCCAAACGCCCATTACCGATAGGTAAAGATTCCATCCAAACTTTTGCCGGTTGGGCATACCACAATTCTGTAGTTCCACAGGAATCTGTTGCACTCTGGCATCCGGAAAGGGCCAAAGCCATTGCTGCTAAATAAGTCTTAAAATGTTTCATATTTTTCATGATTAATAGTTTCTTCTGAAACAAAAGTAGATATACCTCTCCCATTAGGTAGAGAAAAACTCGCCATTTTTAGACTCTTTTGCTTCAATCGTAACCTATAAAAGGGAGTTATTCAACATTTAGAAATCTTTCCCGGCACAAATTCCAATACTTCACCATTTGTTATCATTTTCCCGGTGAGGCAGTCATTACAAACTCCAACGTTCCGCCATTCATAATATCCTGATGAGTAATATAATTCTTTGTATATTTCTTGCCATTCAGTTTCATGGAGCGGATATAAATCTCATTGTGCTCTTTGCGTGGGGCCTTAATGGTAAAAGTCTTTCCATCAGGCAACTGAATAACCGCTTCCTCCAACATAGGAGTACCGATAATATACTTCCCGCTAACCGGATTTACCGGATAAAAGCCAAGTGCGCCAAACACATACCAGGCAGACATTTCCCCGCAATCATCATTACCGGCATAACCTGAAGAGGAATCATTATACAGTTCATTCATGATATGTGCCACATATTTTTGTGTTTTCCAAGGTTCTCCCGCACACGCATACAGATAAGCCACATGATGGCTCGGCTCATTGCCATGCGCATATTGCCCTACAAAATCGGAAGCATTGTCATTCAGTTCACCACTTTGGTGATTGACTGTGAAAAAGGTATCCAACTTTGCCGTAAAAGCTTTGTTTCCCCCTGTCAGTGAAATCAAGTCAGGTATATTCTGGGGTACATACCAGAAGTATTGCCAGGCATTCCCCTCAGTGAAAGGGTAGCCGCCATTGGCTCCATACTTATAAGGATCGAAAGGCTCCATCCATTCTCCTTTCTTATTTTTCGGTTGAAAGAATTTTGTTTCTGCATTAAATAAATTCCTGTAAAAAGCAGAACGCTTCATAAAACGCCCATAATCCTCCTCTTTCCCTAATTTCCGGGCCAACAGTGCAACACACCAATCATCAAAAGCTTGTTCTAAAGTAATAGAAACAGATTGTGTTTGAATATCCTCAGGCATGTATCCATATTTCTCCCATACTTCAAAAGGAGAGTTCGGATGAGATACGATGGAACTGCTATGAACCGCTTCATAAGCCTTTTCCGCATCCACTCCTGCAACACCTTTCAGCACAGCATCCACAATGACAGGAATGGAGTGATTACCAATCATACAATAATTATCCTGCCCCCATAATTGCCATACAGGCAAATAACCATAATAGTCATATTGCCTCATCATGCTTTTAATAAAAATCAGGAATGCGGTCGGTATGCAGCAAAGTATAAAAGCGGATGAGCTGCTCTGAATGTATCCCATAAAAGAAAAAAGTGGAATAATGAACTTCATTATCGGCTACCTTACGTGTCGTATAATCGGCAGCCATATATTCACCATTTACATCGCTCATCGTATTAGGTTGTACCATAGTGTGATATAAAGCTGTATAAAAAATCTTTTTTCTGCAAACCGGTACCTTGGATGATGACTTTCTTCAATTCTTTCTCCTAGCTGGCTTCGGCAGCAAAAGCAATATGTTCAAAGTTCCATCCGGGAACCTCAGCTGCCATATTCAACCGGGCATTTTCAATGGAAACTGAAGATAAAGCGACTTTACATATCAATTCATTATTCCACTTCTTGTCGAAACAGAATAATCCACACAGTTCTGTACCATTAATGACAGGAGTATTCTCATTCCTCCGATTGCCATCATGTAACTGACTGGATAAGATTGGTTGGGAAAATTCAAGATGGAAATATATTTTCCTCAGTTTTGCCCATCCTGTAATAACACGATATCCTTCTACTACTGTAGGAGAAACTACACGGATTTGTGATTGAATTATCCGGCGGTTCCAACTCTCCTTATTTGCCGAATGATCTAAATCCAACCATAATTTCAACTGACCGCCATCAGAATAGATATAGCGATGTACCCCTACATGCACAGAAGCCGTCAACTCCGCTTGAATCTTCTCATCCGTTAATAATACTTGATAATACCCCGGACGCGCCTGTTCGTTTTGATGAGTAAAAGACGATTTCCTTTTATCACTCATGGTAGGAAATAGAAGGATATCTATAAAATCGGAAGCACCGGTTCCGCTTTAAACGTGTATGACTGAAACCATAAATAATAGAATCATTATAATCATATCCCGAAGCTTGTGCCCAATCAGGCGCTTCACGAGTATCGGGACTCAGCTGCACCATACCAAAAGGGACAGTAGCTCCTGGATAATTATTCCCAGAAAGACTGGATTGAACAGCACCGGTTCCAATAAACGGATTAACCCAACGAGTTAGATTTTGGGCACTAATACAATTTACAGAAAGAATAAAAAACAGCCAATAAATTTGCAAATCTTTTTCATCATAGATTTAAGTTTTCATTTTATTGGCAAAAATTAGTATATCCACACTCCCCCACACAGATAAAATTCTCGTCTATTTTTAGCTTCATTTGCTTCATAAAGGCAAGTTTCTTGCCTCATCACCACTAAATATTACCATTATTCCGTTCATCCCAATTCATTTACCGCTAATAATGATTATCCCGACATCTCCAATCCCTCTTAATGTAAAAAAATCATAAATTCAGGAATGTTACTCCAATTACCGTATTCTTTTCACCTATTTTCTTATATTTGTAAATTATTCCATCACACAAACGTAAAAACAAATGGACCAGACCTTACTAAAATACTGGAAAACTTGTCTTCAAGATGCAGAGCGCAAAGCTATTGCTCTCAAAGGACCACGAATCACCCTAAACATTGATGACAAGATACTTAAATTCATTCCTCTCAAAAGTATTCCTGTTATTTTCCCTGATTGGAAAGCAGAAGACAGCAATGAAAAACAAAAAGTAATGATTGCTCCTTGTATTCTTTTGCCCGAATTTGAAAACGGCTGGACTTCCCAATCAGAAAGACCGGAATATCCCTTCTTGATTACTGCCACCATGTTGCCTGACGGCAAACTAACCGTATGCGAGAACGAATCAGACAGAATCCCAATATTTATTCGTAAATTTTTGGAGCCTAATGCAGCCAATGACCGCACTATAGCTTCTCTTTCAAAAGTAGATCAACTACTATCCAATTTTAACACTGAAGAAACAAAATGGGAGCCTATTGGCAAGCATGCGAGCAGCTTTTCAAGAAAGCAACCGGCAAAACTTTCAGCACAATGAATTACTATGATAATCCAGAAATCATTATCATAAAAGCCTCCGAGCGCAATATGGCACAGCCCATAATCACACTATATGACAAACTCTTAAAAGATGACAATACCACTCCACATCCCCTGTTGAATTTATTAATACAAACAAAATCTGCTAACGCTCTTCCTATTCCAACTAACCGGAAAGTATATTGCAACCAAGAACACTGGGCACAAATGAGCAGCGACTTTCCTTTGTCCATATCTCAACGCGAAACACTAGCAATGTACACAACACCGGAATGTGCTGATATTTTTGTCGTCAACGGTCCTCCGGGAACAGGAAAAACCACTTTTTCTGCAAACTGTCATCGCAAACAGACTTGCTCATAACATTCTAAACAATCCGGAAGAGCCGGAAATTATAGTTGCAAGTTCAGCTAATAATCAGGCGATCACCAATATCCTAAAGGATTTCAAAGCGGAAACAACCAATGACACAACACATCCCCCGGTTGTCCAACCGCTGGCTACCCGAACTGGATACATTAGGCCTATATCTGTCAGGGAAAAAAGAGCTGCAACAACAGTACAAAATGATGTTCAACCCCAAAGGGGATGGATTTCCGGCAGCATACGATACACCTGAACGTCAAGAAGAGTACAAACAATTCTATCTGCAATGCTCAATAACTTTTTCAAGAAAAACTATCAAGACGAAACAAAAATGCCGGCAATTTCTCCGTAAAGAAATGCAGCCCTCCAAAAAAAGATTATTCTCTGTATCCAAGCTGCCGAAACAACAGAATACGGAAACCGGAAGGAAAACAATATATTACAGAAGTTTATCCGCAAATTCCATGAGCCATTACCCTCCTATGACAAAGTAATAGAACAGTGGACTTTGACAGAAGAATTCAAAGAACGTTACGAAAAAATAAGTTCCAACCCTGAGTATGGCAACTTGCCTTATACAGAAGACATGGCAGTAAGGCTGGATATCAGCTATCGGTATCAAATGTTCTGGTATGCCATACATTATCGGGAAGCCGAGTTTATTCACCGGTTAAGCAAGTGCGATGAAGGCAAGCAGCGCACACAAGAAGCCTATACCCAAAGATTAAAACGTTTGGCTTGCGTAATGCCTGTTTTCATCTCTACTTTCCATTCTCTACCCAAGTATATGACCTATGCGGAGAACGGAAAATGGGATATTCCTTTATACAATGGAATAGATCTGTTGATTGTAGATGAATCCGGACAAGTTTCACCCGAACTTGCCGTTCCCTCCTTCAGTTTGGCCAAACAAGCGATTTTAGTAGGCGATATTCAACAAATAGAACCCGTATGGTCCATTTCTGATGAATATTCATTCATTAATTTAAAGAATCTGGGCATTGTTTCCAACCAGTCCTCGGAAAAATACCGTTTCTTGGAGAACAACGGTTTCCTTTCTTCTTCCGGAAGTATAATGAAACTGGCAACGTAAAAGCTGTAAATTTTACAGTAAAAGGTTGAAAAAGGAGCTTTTCTGACCGAACACAGACGATGCGTAGATTCCATTATTGCCTATTGCAATGATTATGTTTACCACGGCAGGTTACTTCCTAAAAAAAGGTAACGAAGTAAAATACAAGTCCCTCCCCTCTAAAGGATATGTACACATCAACAGTTACAGCAGCCCTGGAAAAACAGGAAGTCGCCTCAACCGGGCTGAAGCGGAAGCCATTGTCTGTTGGCTGGAACTGGAAAAAGATAATCTGGAAAAGACCTATAAAAAGCCTATTCATGAAATTGTAGCCGTAGTAACTCCTTTTAAAGCCCAAGAAGCCGAAATACGGCATCAAATACAAAAAATATCAGGAAATGAGAAATATAAAGATATGATCATCGGCACAGTACATTCCCTGCAAGGTGCCCAATGTCCGATTGTTCTTTTTTCAACAGTCAACTCTCCCGAAGACCATTCTCTTTTTATGGAGCGTGATGGAAAATACAATATGCTCAATGTAGCGATATCGCGCGCTCAGCATCATTTCATTGTTTTTGGCAACATGAATATTTTCCATCCGGAAGAAAACACCCCGGTAGGAAATATGGCTAAATGGCTTTTCGATGATCCATCCAACGAGATTTCCAACAACTTTATTTACCAACAGGAAGTTCCGCTGTGCACCTACCACCCCACCCTTCGTCTGTCCACCACAGAAGAGCATATCCAGGTTCTGCACCAAGCTTTTGAAAAAGCAAGAACACCGTCTGCTGATTGTATCTCCATTCATATCTATCCACGCCATAGAAAACGACCAGTTGGTTCCGCTGATACGCCACACGGTACAACGAGGAGTGGATGTCACAGTCTACACCGATTCGTCTCTAGATTATGATACGAAAACCAATCAGTTGCTCAGCCGTGCCGAAGAGGGACGGAACATATTAATAGAAAATGGCGCAACCCTCATTGAAGTAAAAGGTATCCACAATAAATCATTGGCCATTGATAACCATACACTTATAGAGGGTTCTTTCAACTGGTTATCCGCCAACCGCCATAAAGAATACTCCCGCCACGAATGTTCCATAGTTGTATCATCTGTTCAAGCCGATGAGTACATCAACAATCTGATAAAGGAACTAGAAAGCAGAGAAAAAACCTTTCAATCCCTATCTAAGCCTACAATCAATCTTGACATTGACCAAAAATATCCGGGGTTCTTTACAAAAGAATCTTTTTAATGATTGTACAGAAGAAGATATTTGCCGTATAAAACAAAAAAGTCCAAGAGTTAGGCATTCAGAAAACAGTCCTTCCACCTTATATCCATAAACAACGTGAAACTTTCCCACGTGCTTATGAACCTTGGTGCACAGAAGAAAAGGAAATTATATGTGAGTTGATGCAAAAGACCAATCATCTTTCTATTTTTATAGAATGTCTGCAACGTACAGGACAAGCAATTCAAATTCAGATAGAAGGCAAAAACAATTGATTATAATCCTGAACTGATATCCTTTTTATGATATTCGGGAAACTTGGAAAACAAGAATCAGTCCCTATACGAAGAGAGGAAAAGAACAAATTACTTTTCGTCCTTTTCCTTCTCTTCCGTATAGCATATGCAACTCCTGCCCAGAGTTCCTTATTTTTGGAATACATCCAGGTCCATTTATGCCAAAGACTCTCTAACGGTCCCTGCTTATGTCCTTTCAACCACCATTTGCAGAACTGTACTTGCAACAAAAAGAGTACAAAACCAACCAGCAAACTCAACGTATATCCACAGTACGGAGCCAGATAAAGTCCGAAAGGGAAATAAATAATAGCTCCGGCAATAGATTGGGTGATATAATTAGTTAGACTCATCCTACCATAATAACGAAGATTTGATACAAAATTCTTGAACCTATCCCGTTGATAAAGCAATACAAAAGAAGCAACCAGTACAAATGTAAAAGCGAACTTTTGCCACATATCAAAAGCAGTTCCGGCAGTCTGGCGAATGAGTTCACTGTCACTAGCCATAATCAACTCTTTCAGTTGGAAAAGCGGAGCAAAAGAGATAGCGGAAATGATAAGAGCCTTCACCCAAAAACGAGTATGTTTTTCGGAAGTTACAAATAATTGTTTCGTCCGATATACAACCCCATCAAGAACAAGCCGGCAGTCTGCCAAAAAACGCCCTGCTCCCAGAGCCCAATATAGACTGGCTTTCTGACCAAAGGTCATATTCTTACCCAAAAAACTCCCACAAATTCCCCTCTTTGGTATATTCCGCCACTTCTTTATACATCGCCCCACTCCCCAATCGGGCAAAGTATGAGAAGGATCAAACAGACCTACTATATAATGATACCACTCAACGGGCTGCAATAAAAAACAAAATAGCCGTAACAAGTATGGCACAGTCACTCCACTTGCGCACCACGAACAATACGATTCCCACTACCGAGAACAGCAACAACACATCTCCTGCCGGAAAAAAAGCTGCATTCAGCGTAGCAAAAGCTACCAATAACAGCAAACGCCACAGAAAACGATAACCAAAATCTTTTCCTTTACGCTGTTGGTTAGCCGACTGAATATAAAATGTAAATCCAAACAGCAAAGCAAAAATGGCATACGATTTTCCAGCCAATAAAGTAAATGTAACATTGAATACCCCGTCATTCAGTATATTCAACCATGCAGGCTGGTCTACCGGATAAACCGGAAAGATGAAATGCTCCAAACTATGCACTAAAAGAATTGCCATGACTGCAAATCCCCGTAAAGCATCCACCACCTCAACGCGTGGCAGTTTTTCTGATAATTGTTTTTCCATGAACTAGTTATTATTGTTTATTTAAAATTCGTTTTACCCAGCGGTTGGCCGGTTTCTCAAAATAGTAATAAGAAAGCAGACTCAGCCCGATAGCGACTGCAAAGATAAGCGGAATACTGATATACAGACTGATATGCCAATCGTATGTTTGCGCCAACTGCACATAAGCAAATAATATCCACTATACTCTCCTCTTCGGTGCTATTCCTGCTCTACATATCCGGGGGAGCGGTGAGCAACATTGGATAATAGACTACAAACAATATCATCAGAGTTTTGACAACTCTTACCAAAAACTGTATGTTAAAAAGAGAAACTGATTTCCTACAATATTTCCTTTAAATTCCAAGCCTGTATATGCCTGACCCCTTCATTGGAAGGGAATTGTACCTCATCCATGGAAACGACATATTTTTCATAATTATCACCTATCGTCAGCAAAGGAGCATATTCCCGTTCCATGGTTTGTGCCGTTTCCAACATGTAAGTTGCTTGGAGATAAATCACTCTATCGCCTTCATAGCAACAAAATCAACTTCTTTATCCCGAAAAAGAACCTGTATATACAATATAGCCTAAAACGACGAAGTTCCAAATATACTGCATTCTCCAACAAATACCCCGACTCCATAAGCAAAGCCCGGATAAAGAAAATTCTTAAAGGACAAGTCATTCAGATAATACTTGCAATTACCTGCCACCACATCCTTTCCTTTTATATTGTAACGTTCTGTTTTATAAGCAAGAAAAGCTTCTTCTATATAACCTAGATAATTAGATAAGGTATCATAACTCACCTTCCGGTTCTTGGATTTAAAGAAATTAACAATATGCTGAACGGAAAACAGATTGGACGCATTATTCACCAAATAAATAAAAATATCATCCAATAACCTTACATCACGAACGGGTTTACGCTTCACTATATCACGCAACAAAATCGTATCTTTCACAGAAGCGACATACTGTTTTTCTGACTCGACAGTGGGCAGGTTGTACAATTCGGGCAAACCGCCTTTCTGTAAATAGGCCAAATAAGAAGCCCGACCGGCAGGTTGCTGCATCAACTGTAAATATTCAGCATAACTATAGGGGAATATATGAAATTCTACATAACGACCCCACAAAATTGCCAATCTTGTCGGTATAAGATTTCCGTTCCAGTCCCAATTGATACGTATTTCCACCCCAAAGGTTATACTTTTCTAAAGCGTTCCATTTATCGTCCATACTCGAATCTTTTCCCACAAAGATAGTTTTTTCGAGTATAATCGAAAAAAAAGCACTGTTTATTTCTTTTTTCGAGTATAATCGAAAAAACGTATCTATCTCAAACTGAATTAAAGAAAACGAATACAATCCGGCAGTATGTAAAATTTAACAAATTACTTAAACAAGCAAACTATTATTTTCCTACATTTGTTACCAGTGAAACTTTAAATACGAAAGAACATGAAAGCAAATCCTGTATTTAGTTTGTACATCCCTACCAAATTAGTATTTGGTTGCGGAGAAATCAAGAAATTATCCAGTGAAAAATTACCGGGAAAAAAAGGCACTGGTCGTCATCTCATCCGGAACTTCCATGCGGAAATATGGATACTTGGAGAGAGTACTTGCCCAATTAAGACTGAATAATGTAGAAACACTGGTTTACGATAAAATCCTTCCCAACCCCATCAAAGAACACGTCATGGAAGCAGCCGCCATCTGCCGGGAGGAAAAGTGCGACTTTGTAGTAGGACTGGGAGGCGGAAGTTCCATCGACTCAGCCAAAAGTATAGCTGTTATGGCCTGCAACGACGGTGACTACTGGGATTATGTATCAGGGGGTAGTGGCAAAGGACGTCCTGTTACCAAAGCACTTCCCATTATCGCCATCCCTACTACCGCCGGAACCGGAACAGAAATGGATCCATGGACAGTGATTACCCACGAAACGGCTCAAGAAAAGATAGGCTTCGGTTGTCAGCTGACTTTCCCTACCTTATCTATTGTAGACCCGGAACTGATGGTTTCCATTCCTCCGCACCTCACCGCCTATCAAGGGTTCGATGCATTCTTCCATGCCGCAGAGGGTTTTATCGCCAATTGTGCAACACCCATCAGTGATCTTTACGCCTTAGAAGCCATCCGTCTGATCTACAAATATCTGCCAGTAGCCGTAGCCGACGGAAAGAATTTGAAAGCGCGTGCCAAAATTGCTTGGGCCAGCACCTTGGCAGGCATGGTAGAAGCCACTTCAAGCTGCACTTCCGAACATTCATTAGAACATGCCATGAGTGCTTATTATCCACAACTTCCTCATGGAGCAGGACTCATTGCCTTGTCTGAGGCATACTTCGAAACTTTCCGGCATGACTGTACAAAAAAACGTTACATGAAAATGGCTGAATGATGACCCAGAAAAAGAGCAACCGTCCGTCCGATTTCATTGATGCATTGATTACACTGCAAAAAGAATGTAAAGTACATTCTATCAAACTGAGCGAGTTTGCATCCAATCCGAAGATTTCCCCAAATTCCTGCAAAATGCAAGAGATACGATGGGAGGACTGTTCACTCTCGACCCACGCCCGATTACAGACGAAGAAATCCTGCATATCTTTAAAAATTCTTATAAATAATGGATAAAGAACTAGACCTTGCCGTAACCTGTTACGGCAAGGTAAAACCATTGAAATATGATTTGGTCCTCCTCCCTTGGGGGGCTACCGAACCGCATAATCTGCACCTGCCTTATCTGACAGACTGTATTCTGAGCCACGACATCGCACTAGATGCTGCAAAACTGGCAAAAACACATTACGGTATTCGTTGCATGGTCATGCCTTACGTCATTGCCGGTTCACAGAATCCGGGACAACGCGAGCTGGATTTCTGCATCCATTATCGCTATGAAACGCAAAAAAGCGATTTTTAAAACGACCTAGTTGCCTCTCTATACGCCCAGGGATACCGCAAAATGGTCATTATCAACGGACATGGCGGCAATACATTCAAAAGTATGATACGTGACTTGTCACTGGACTATCCCGACTTCCTGATAGCCAGCAGCGAATGGTTTGCCTTTGTCCCTGCTAAAGAGTACTTTGATGAACCGGGTGACCATGCAGATGAATTGGAAACTTCTGTTATGATGCATTATCATCCGGAATTGGTAAACCTGGATGAAGCCGGAGATGGAAATTATAAGAAGTTCGCTTCGCAAATGCTGAATGAAAAAGTGGCATGGATTCCGAGGAACTGGCAAAAAGTTTCGCAAGATACCGGTATAGGCAATCCTAAAAAAGCAAGTGCCGAGAAAGGTAAGAAATACGCCGAAGCAGTCGTCGCAAAATATGCATTACTGTTTGAAGAGTTGGTACATAAAGAACTTTATTAATGCCTCATCACTCAAGAAGATCATCTGACCTTTTTAAACGATGGTCTTCTATGTTCATATCACCTCCGCTTCTTCGTTATCAGATACATTTTCAGCTACCTTAGTTATACTTGCCATTTCAAAGTCCATACATATCCATATAAATATATGTATAACCATCGACTATGAAAAGAATAAATGTCCCCATGTGCCCATAAACAAACCACTCCCTGCACTATCTGCACAAGGATACTTCTCCAAATAATTTATTTCATCTCCAAAAGGCTGAAATAAAAATTCATTTAACAAAATAAAGAGATTTCCTTTATAGGATAAGTTCTACCAGAACTACATTTTTTAAATTAAGATTATATCACATCGCAAATATAGGATATTTTTTTATTAAATCAACTTTTAATTATAAAAATTATTTTTTTGATATACGACACAAAAAAGTACAAAACGGTCAATATTTACGGATAAATAAGCTAAATAAAAGTATATAAAAAGGGATATCTTTTATCTTTTTCCGCCTCAAAGTAGCATAACAGTAGAAATTCAGTAGAAAAATCCTTTTAAAATTCCTTCTTTTTCAACATCATCACAAATATAACATGCATGTTGCTTTACTTCATCACTGCCATTTTCCATCACAATAGGATAACCTACGACATCTAACATTTCAATATCATTATGTCCATCACCAAAAGCCATTAATTCTTCTTTTTGATAACCAAAATGTTTTGAAACAGCTTGTATAGCCGCTGCTTTTCCACCTGTTTTGGGAACAATATCATAGGCATAGTCATGCCATTTGTGACTTTGACATGTTTGGTATTTTTTATAATTTTCTTTTATTCCTTTTCATCTACATAAGGATCTACTTGGGTAAATGTTGTCTATATTGATTTTGATTACTTATTGGTGGAATCATTGTTGAAATAGATGCTTGAGCATCTATGACACTTTTGATTTACATGAGTGATATACATTTGATTACTTTCAATAAATAAACAAGGATAATTGTTTTCTTTTACAATCTTTACAATTTCTTTTAAATCCTCTTGAGGTATTTTATTATCATAAATAATTTGTGAACCTATTGTACAATAGCCACCATTTAATAAAAAGATAGCCATCAAATTCAAAACTGTTCAACAAGTTTTTAATTCTTCTAGCTCTAACATATGTCTTCCACTGGCTATAAACAATTGAATTCCTTTTTTTCCTTACTTG
>ENA-OQAR01000226-OQAR01000226.1-human-gut-metagenome-genome-assembly--contig:-NODE-226-length-16163-cov-3.226615_pt1 | contig 16163 bp, 24 predicted proteins | sample MGYA00242738_ERZ504533 | MGnify/ENA primary metagenome ERZ504533 (study PRJEB26092, sample SAMD00036276) | human gut metagenome | host: Homo sapiens | study: EMG produced TPA metagenomics assembly of... | reverse complement strand
GTAAAAATTGGAAATTTTTAAAAAAACTTCGCAAAGAAAAAAGGCATTACACAGGAGCAGGTTGGCAGAAATATTAAATGTCTCTGGAAGGACCGTATCCAGATGGGAAACCGGAAACAATATGCCGGATATCAGTATTCTTGTGGATATTGCAGATTATTATGATATCAGCATTCCTGAGATTATCAGTGGAGAAAGGAAAGCGAGATGATGAACGAAGAAGAAAGAAAAATTGCTAAAACAATGTCAGATTATGCAACTACAGAGAAAGAGAAGATTTTTAAGGAAATGAAGCTCCAAAGTGTCATGGGAGGTTTGTGCATTGGTTCTATACTGGATTCTGCATGAAACAGGTGCATATATGTATAATGATGTGTTAGGAAAGCTTGCCGGCTATTGTGAGACCTTGGTATCTGTGTCAGTCATAATGATGGCAGCATTTACGACAGGATCTTTAAGCAAGGTGCGGAGCAAGAGTAGGAAAGTTTTTTGTGTTCGAAAATTTCCCAAAACCTATGCAATTAGTTGTAACTGCAGTTGTTGCTTTTGGTGGAGCTGCTGTGATCAAGCTGGTACTGGTGTATTTTTTCGGCTTATAAGTATTTTCAAATTCGTATTACATACTATGGAAAAAAGAACTTTTTGACATTCTTACAGATGCGTGATAATATGCTTATAGAAAAAAGAGTGCTACCGATAGACGGTTAGTCCGTTTTACTATTTAGAATATCTATCAAAGATAACCGCTTAGTTTGCAGACAGGGCGGTTATTTTTGTGGTTTATGATTATCTTTGCCTAATGTATATCTGATACTAAAGCAGGTTAAGCCGAAGCTCACTACTGCTATGAAGTCAACAATACTCATTGGCTTAGTTCTTCTTTCCATTGGATTCCTTTACAGGTTTCTATGTAATCAGAAGGTCACAGGTCTCCGTTTCACTTCGGTCGTTGCAAAACGAGTGCCACTGGCACTCTGCAACCCTCTGGAGAAGGACTAACCGTTTACCGTTATGGTAGCACCCATGTTCTGATTATAACCGTCTGAAACTGTCGGCGCAATATGAAGTTGACAGATGAGAGTAGGGCAACTGTAGAAAAGAATCTTTTCGACCAGGGATTCCGGTGCCAAAACGGTGCCAAGAAATCAGGCAAATAAAAATAGATGGTGCAAATCAGCCGTTTTTCACTGTATTTTGGATAGAAAACCATAAAAAATATGAGGTAAAACGGGATTAAAGTATCGCGAGGGTGGACGTACTGTAGGATCAGGACGTGTTGCTACAGTTATCGAGTAATCCTTAATTAGTATAACATCCTAATTTAATATATATTGAGTACCGCAAGGTACATTGTGTCCAAACGTAAGATACCCCGGAACCGTAAGGTTTCCGGGGGTATTTTTACGAAAAATATTCATAAAATTTCTGTTTTATGGATTCAAGAAATACCAGAATTCATGCCCCTGGCATACGATATATCTTCCAGCCATTCATTAAAAGGGATATTAAAACGATCAGTATCTGGAGCTGGATAGCATAGGTAATCGTCTCTGCCTTCTGATACAGCCTGAAGATCCATGGTTATATCGCCGATGTCCTGTAAGCAAAGAACAGGAAGATGATATGTAAACTCCGGATCAGATAAAATAGGCGTACTATTCCAAGATTCCTTTTCTTTGAGCGCTCTTTTTAAAGAATAAATGGTACAGCTGACTAAAGAACTGCCTTCCTCTCCGCAAAAAAGTTCCATGCCATTTGAGCAGGATAAAAAAGCTTTGTATGAGGCAGGAAGTTTCATATTGGGAAAATATTTTTCAAACAGCTGAAATTCTTCAGGTGTTACAGGAGGGTTAAATTTATGAGTTACTTTTATAGGTTCATCGCCTAAATGCCACTGATAGACCCATCCATTATTTTCCATTTCATATTTTAGATTGTTGAAAATTCTGTAGATTGCACGGATGTCTTCCATTACATATATGCTCCTTGATCGATGTGATATTGTAAAGATTCATATGTCTGCTTTATTTGATAACGGAGAGTAATTATAGCATGCTTAAAAGTTTTTTCAATGCTTTTTTTGTGCAGAATTTACCAAAATCCTCTCGACTTTATACCACGTTAATGCTATACTTATACAGTTGTTTAACGTTTTAAAGCAAAAAATAAAAGTGAAAATACAGGAAAGAAGATAGAAAATGAAGATCGTTGTATGTATGAAGCAGGTACCGGCAACTTCCAAGGTTGATATCGATCCGGAAACCGGTGCCATGAAACGAATGTCCGGTGAGACAAGGACTAATCCATATGATCTGTTTGCATTGGAAACAGCCCTTGCGATCCGGGAAAAAACAGGCGGAACTGTAACCGTTCTTACTATGGGACCGCCTCAGGCGGAAGAGATGATCCGGGATGCTTATACCATGGGTGCTGATGAGGGCGTGATCCTTTCAGACCGAAAATTTTGCGGGAGCGGATGTTCTGGCAACCTCTTATGCGTTAGCACAGGGAATCCAGGTGATCGGCGGTGCAGATCTGATCATCTGCGGAAGACAGACCACAGATGGTGACACGGCACAGGTTGGACCGGCCATTGCAGAGCATCTGACCATCCCACATGCTGCATGGGTAGCTGAGATCATGGACGTCAATGAAAAAAGCATTCAGGTCCGTCAGGATCTTGTCAGTGTTTCCCAGGTTTCCGAGATTCCGTATCCATGTCTTTTAACCATTGACAAGGATACCTGCGTGCCACGTCTGCCATCCTATTTATTAAAGAAGGCAACTTCAGACCGTCCGGTACGGATCTTAAGCTTTGAAGATATGCCGGATCAGGATCTGAGCCGTTACGGACTGATCGGTTCCCCCACCTCTGTGGAAAAAATGTTTGCGCCGGAGGAAAGTGAAAAACAGGTTTATCTGGAAGGAACTGCAAAGGAAAAGGCAGACAAGCTTGTTGCTCTCCTGACCGGAAAGAAGATCATATAGGGGGAAGCGGAACATGGAATTTTTAAAATTTGATATAAACAAATGCGTACTCTGCGGAGTATGCGTGGAGAAATGTCCTTTTGGGGCCCTCACCATAGAGGGAAATGGAATTGTTGTAGGCGATGCCTGTCGTATGTGTGGGCTTTGCGTTCGTAACTGCCCGGAGAAAGCCATCCGGTTTGAGCAGAAGGCAAAATCCTTTGACAAGGATAAATGGAAAAACTTTCTTATCTATGTGGAGCAGGAGAGAGGAGAGATCCATCCGGTTACCTTTGAGCTGATCGGGGGAAGCGAGAAAGATGGCGGTCAAAGTCGGTTATCAGGTTAACTGTGTGATCGTCGGAGGAAAAGGAACAAAGGAAAATGCGGAAAAGCTTCTGCCGTATGGCGTAGACAATGTGTACGTATATGAGCATGAAGGCTTCGAAGGCTTCCGCGCAGACTGTTATACAGACGCAGTTGCAGACTGTATCGCAGCAAACAAACCAAGCTCTGTGCTGATCGGAGCTACTGCGCTGGGGCGTTCCCTTGCACCGAGGCTTTCCACCAGATTCCATACGGGACTGACTGCAGACTGCACAACTCTGGATATCCGTTCCAACACCGATATGATCCAGATCAGACCGGCTTTCGGCGGAAATATCATGGCTCAGATCGGCATCACCAAATCACGGCCACAGTTTTGCCACGGTCCGTTATAAGGTTATGGACAAGGCAGAAAAAATAAAAAAAACCCGCATGGTCAGGTGGTCGTATGTCCGGTAAATGAAAAAATGGCAGATTCCAGGATCAAGATTCTGTCATCCAGGGTCATTGATAAGGTAAAGAGCCTTGAGGAAGAGGATGTTCTGGTAGTAGCAGGCCGTGGTGTCCGGAATGAAAAGGATGTGGAAATGTGCCGGGAACTGGCAGATGCCCTTGGCGGACAGCTTGCCTTCACCCGCCCTATGGTAGAAAACGGATTCGGAGATGTTGCACATCAGATCGGACTTTCCGGAAGAACTGTCCGTCCGAAGCTGATCATCACTTGCGGCGTATCCGGTGCTATCCAGTTTACCTCCTGCATGACAGGATCTGACTGTATCGTAGCGATCAACAATGATTCGGAGGCACAGATCTTTAATGTTGCAGATTACTGCATCGTGGATGATCTGTATCAGGTTGTACCGGAGCTGACAGAGCTGATAAAGAATCGGAAGGAGGATTAAGTCATGGCATATCCCTATAAAAAAATGACTTCAGAAGATTTTGACTACATCCGTTCTGTGACTGCTTCAGATCGTGTATGGGTCGGCGATGAGATCGCAAAAGAATATTATCGTGATGAGATGCCGGAGTACGGAGTTTTTCCTCCGGAGCTTTATGTGGAGGTTTTAAATAAAGAAGAGATCTCAGCATCATGGCTTACGCATATAAAGAAAATATCCCGGTGGTATGCCGTGGCGCAGGAACCGGACTTGCAGGCGGAGCAACCTGTAAATATGGTGGAATTATGCTTTCTGTGATGCGCATGAACAAGATCTTTCCGATCGACAGAAAGAACCAGACCATCACAGCGGAGCCGGGAGCACTTCTCATCGATATCCAGGCAGCCGCTGCAGCAGGAGGACTTTTTTATCCGCCGGATCCGGGCGAAAAAAACAGCTTCCATCGGCGGCAATGTTATCACAAATGCCGGTGGTATGAAGGCGGTACGATATGGACTGACCAGGGATTTCGTCCGCTGTATCGAGGCAGTTATGCCGGATGGTTCCATCATGAATTTTTCATCCAACGTTGTGAAGAACACAACGGGATATGATGTAAAAGATCTGGTGATCGGCTCAGAGGGAACCTTATGTATCCTGACTCAGGTAACGCTGAAGCTTCTTCCCGCACCGACCTGCACCTGTACTCTTGTAATGCCGTTCAGGAGTCTTGAGGAATGTGCAGACATGGTCCCGAAGGTTCTGGAGCTGCCGTTTGTGCCAACAGCCATCGAGTTTCTGGAAAGAGAACTGATCGATATCGTAGAACGTAATCTGAACAAAAATGTTCCCAGTAAAACAAGGAGAAGCAGTGCTGATCGTTATGTATGATGCTTCCAGTAAGCAGGAACTTGACAGCGCAGTAGAGGCAGCAGCGGAAGCAGCCCTGGCAAACGGAGCCCTGGACTGCTGTATCGCAGGCACACCGGAGCGTGCCGGAGCCGTATGGAGTGTCCGGGGCGGGATCTGGAAGGAATGAAAGCAGATTCTATCGCACAGGAGGAGTGTGACGTAGTTGTTCCGCGTGCAAGGATCGCAGAGTATGTAAAAGCAGCCAAAAAGATCGCAAGTGCACATGGCATCCGTGTAGAGCCCTGCGGACATTGCGGAGACGGAAATATCCATACAGAGATGCTCCGTGGACCGGAAATGAGTGACCAGGAGTGGAAGGAAGCCACTCACGCAAGTCTGGTAGAGCTTTATGCACTGTCCAAGGAACTGGGCGGACAGCTTTCCGGTGAGCATGGCATCGGAAACGGACGTCTGGAATTTCTGGAAGAATTTGCGGGACCGAGAATGATCGCTCTTTATAAAGCCATCAAGCTGGCTTTCGATGATAAACTGATCCTGAATCCGGGAAAAGTCATCGAATATAATAAATAAAAAATGGGGGAAAGAGAGATGAGTCAGAATAAATCATTACAAAGTAAAATGCCTCTGGCTATGGGACTTGCGTTCGTCGCATTTACCACACAGTTCGGAGGAGGATTCGCGTCAGGAGCGCAGATCTATCAGTACTTTATCAACTATGGTATCTGGTGCCTGATCCTGCCGGCAGTGACACAGGGATTATATGCACTGTTTTTCTGGTATGGAATGCGCTACGCTTACAAACATAAAACCTACGATTACAGAAGCTTTTCCGACAGCCTCTATGGAAAAACAAAACCGGTTATGTCAAACCTCTATGAGATCTGTTACCTGATCATGATCGGAACTGCATCAGCAGCAGCCTTTGCAACCGGCGGTTCCACACTGCAGACACTGTTCGGGATCCCATACTGGCTCTGCACCGTGATCATTGCAGTATTTATTTTTGTGATCGCTCTTTTTGGTACCAATGTTGTAAGAAAATGTGCATCTACCTTAAGTGTGCTGATCATCATCGGCCTGGTGCTCGTACTGGTTCCGAACATCATCGCACAGTGGGGCGATATCACAGCTTCCATCCATACCATGTCCTCCGGAGAAATGACCGTACTTTCCTCCGAGAGCGGAGCTTTTGGACCGGCTCTTTATTCAGCAGTCCTTTACTTTTTCTTCCAGCTGGCTTCTGTATCCGTTATGTACCAGCACATGGAAGATGTAACTGATGAAAAACAGATCAACAAAGCAGCGATCTGGATGTTTGTATGCAACTTCTGTGCAATGGAACTTTCCATTCTGGGACTTCTTGCAATTGCCTATGTTGGTGAGCTTGCATCTGCATCTGTACCGATGCTGGTACTGGTCCAGAACGGTGTAGGCGCCGGTATCCTGACACCGATCATTTCTCTGCTGATCATCCTTGGAGCTATTTCCACAGCAGTAAATATGATTTCCGGTATTGTGACCCGCTGTGTAAATGCAGTGGAGCGCCGTATGGACAGCTCGGCAAAAAAAGCGCAGGGACACCTTGGAAGAAATGCAGTTTTCACAGCGATCTTTACATTCCTGGCATTTGCCATCGCACAGTTCGGTCTGATGACAGTTGTTAAAAAGGGATATGCATACCTTGGATATGCGGCGTTTATTACATTGTTTGTACCGTTTGTAGTACATGCCATTGCGACAAAGGGAAAAGAGATCTGAAGAATAAAAAGCTGAACAGAAAATCCCCCGTTGATCCGTATGGCAGGATCATCAGGGGATTTTGTCAAAGTTCACAAAAATATTATAAATATTTTATTAAATATTCCAGATAGACAACATATATTTTTTCTGATATTATTACGTACAGTTATTAAATAGTTACGAATCAGAAGGATTGTTACTGAAATATTTATTTATCGTCAGGCAAGACTTATAGTAGTATAGGAATAGGTTTTCTATATACTGTAATGGTCTTTTTTTATTTGTCTGGCAGCGGGGGAACAGGAATATGGTTATCCATAAGATTTTGAATAATAATCTGATACTGTCCAGGGATGGACAGGGACATGAAGTTATTGTAAAGGGCTGCGGAATTGCCTTTCAGAAAAAGAAAGGACAGCAAGTGGAGGAGTCCAGGATCGAGAAGATCTTTACTGCGGAAAATGCCCAGATCAGCAAGGAGATACAGGGTTATCTGACTGCTATTCCGGAAAAATATTTGGATTTTGTGGAAGCTTTTGTAAATGAAGTGAAGGAAAAAGAGGGGATGAAATTAAATGACAGTATTTATTTTTCCCTTAGCGACCATATCATGGGTGCGATCTCTAGACTTGAAAACGGGATCCGCCTTCAGAATATGCTGCTTCTGGATATCAAGCAGCTTTATCATAAGGAATATGAGATCGGCTTGGAATTACTGAAAAAGGTAAATGAGATGTTCGAGGTAGATCTTTCTGCAGATGAAGCAGGATTTTTTGCATTGCATTTTGTGAATGCGGAAGATGGCGGCAAGACGGACAGCTATCAGATTTCCATTATCGTACATCAGATCCTGGACATCGTGGAGAAGTATTATGACAATATGGAATTTCAGGAGGATAATCTGTATTATCAGCGGTTTCTCACGCATCTGAAATATTTTGCCCAGAGATTCCTTCATAAAGAGCTTCACTATGATGAGAATCAGGAGCTTTTCAAGATCATCAAGGAGCAGTACAGAGAAGCTTACGGCTGTGTAAAAAATGATCTATCTTATGATGGAAGAGGAATATAAATACGCTATGACTGAGGATGAAATGCTGTATCTGACGATTCATATCCAGAAGATCACAGAAGACCATAAAACGTCTGAAAAATCTGTGAAAAGAGATTGTTTTATAAATTAGGTGTTAATGGATTGTTACTGAAATACGTGCCATGTGCGTATCTTTTCAGGCAAGACCTTTTAATATAAAATTTCAATATTTATTATTAAAGGAGGTCCCCAAATGAAAAAGGACTATGCAAAAACTGCAGACACACTGATTGCAGCACTGGGCGGAAAAGAGAATATCACCCGTCTGTTCCACTGCATGACAAGGCTTCGTTTCTATGTGAAAGACAGATCGAAGATCAACGAGAAAGAGATCTTAAAGCTTTCTGAGATCTCCGGCGTTAACTGGCATGAAGATCAGTTCCAGGTTATCGCAGGAAATGAAGTGAACGCTGTTTACAAGGCATTGGAGGACAAAGGTGTTCCTACCGATGATGCACCGGCAGCGAACTCTGACAGCTCAAAGAGTGTTGTTTCAAAAGTTATCGATGCCATCACCGGATGTATGACCCCGATGATCCCTGCCCTGACTGCAGCCGGTATGATCAAAGTTGTACTTACTCTGCTGACAACTTTTCATCTGGTATCAGAAACAAGCAGTACCTACCAGGTGATCAGTTTTATCGGAGATGTTACGTTCTACTTCATGCCGTTCCTGATCGCAGCAAATGCTGCCAAGGTTTTCCGCGTGAACCAGTCACTGGCGCTGTTTATTGCCGGTGTTTTACTTAAGCCCTACCTTTGTAACTATGGTAGCCGGTGATGCAGCCATCACAATGTTTGGCCTGCCGATCACAAAAGCAACCTATTCTTATTCCGTTATTCCGGTTATCCTGATGGTATGGATCACACATTATATTGAGATTCTGGTTGATAAGATCACACCGAAAATGGTAAAACTGATCCTGAACCCGACACTGGTAATTCTGATCAGTGCACCGATCGCCCTGATCGTAGTTGGACCGATCGGAACAATTATTGGTAACGGACTTGCGGTAGCCATCAACTTCCTGTCCGTAAAACTTGGTTTCATTATTGTAGGTATCCTTGCAGCAACCTTCCCGTTCATCGTTATGACCGGTATGCACCATGCGCTGACACCGATCGGACTGAATGCCATTGCAACCGGTGGTACCGATACACTGATCTTTGTATCTCAGGTATGCTCTAACCTTGCACAGTCCGGAGCTTCTCTTGCAGTAGCTGTAAGATCCAAGGACAGCAACATGAAACAGCTGGCAAGTGCAGCCGGTGTTTCCGCTCTTATGGGTATCACAGAGCCTGCTCTGTATGGTGTTACACTGAAACTGAAAAGACCGGTTGTAGCAGCTTCCATCGCAGCCGGAATCGGTGGTATCGTAGGAGGACTTCTTCAGGTTTCTCTTTACATTGCACAGAATTGTATCATGGCGATCCCGGCGTTTATCGGTGAGAAGGGATTAAGCAATCTGCTTTATGGAATCATTATGATCGTGGTATCTTTTGTAGCTGCTTTTGTTCTTACGCTTATCTTCGGATTTGAGGATGTAAAGGCTGAGACAGAGGATGAAGTACAGAACACAGATACAGAAAAACAGCCGGCACAGCAGAACGCTCCGCTTGTAGAGAAGATCGAGCTTTGTGCACCGGTAGCAGGAACTGTAAAAGCACTTTCCGATGTTCCGGATAAAACTTTTGCTGATAAGGTTTTAGGTGACGGAGCAGCAATCGTTCCATCAGAAGGAAAGGTTTATGCACCGGCAGATGGCACGGTGGCAAATATCATGGACAGCAAACATGGAATCATGTTTGTGACAGAAAGTGGAGCAGAAATTCTGATCCACATCGGACTTGATACTGTAAATTTAAATGGTAAATATTTTAAATCCCATGTTTCTGATGGAGATAAGGTAAAAAAAGGAAAGCTTCTTGTGGAATTCGATATGGATGCCATTAAGAAAGAAGGATATGATCTGATCACACCGGTTGTTGTGACCAATATTTCTGATTATATCAAAGCAGTATGCATGGAAAAAGAAGATGCAGCTGTAAATGCAGGAGATAAATTCCTGACTATTGTATAAGAATAACAACGAAACATCAGGCGGAGATAACAGATCCGCCTGATGTTTGTAAAAAGGAGAAAACTAAAATATGAAAAATATAATCGTATGCCGGAAAACTTTCTCTGGGGCGGAGCAACTGCTGCAAACCAGTATGAAGGCGGTTGGGATGAGGATGGCAGAGGCCCGTCCATTGCAGATATCCTGACAGGAGGAAGTGTGGATAAGGAACGTCGTCTTACACCGCCGGCACGTTACCGGAAGAATTTTATCCCAATCACCAGGCGACTGATTTTTATCATCACTGGAAAGAGGATATTGCTCTTTTTGCAGAGATGGGATTTAAGGTATATCGTTTTTCTATTTCTTGGTCCAGAGTGTTCCCAAATGGGGATGAGGAAACTCCAAATGAGGAAGGCCTTAAGTTCTACGACAATGTGATCGACGAACTGAGAAAATATAACATTGAGCCGCTGATAACGATCTCTCATTATGAGAATCCCCTTCATCTTTCTCTGGAGTATGGCGGATGGAAAAATCGTAAGATGATCGATTTCTATCTTCGATTTGCAAAGGTTTTATTTGAGAGATATAAAGGTAAGGTAAAATACTGGCTGACTTTTAATGAGATCAATATGCTGACGCAGGACTTTGGTGCGGTATTCTGTGCAGGAATGCTGGACCCGAAGGATGTATGTGAGCAGAGCCGTTATCAGGCAATGCATCACCAGCTGGTAGCAAGTGCACTTGCAGTTTCCATGGCTCATGAGATCGATCCGGAGTTTATGCTTGGCTGTATGCTTGCTTATCACAATGGTTATCCATATACCTGCCATCCGGATGATATCTTATATGCACAGCAGTTTGGGCAGATCCACAATTCCATTGCCGGTGATGTTCATGTAAGAGGATATTATCCGGGATTTGCAGCGAGATACTTTGAGGAGCACGGAATCCAGCTGGAGGTTCTTCAGGAGGATAAAGAGATCCTCAATAAGGGTACGGTGGACTTTTTCACTATCAGCTATTATTCCAGTAGCTGTGTCAGCGTGACAAAGGACGGAGAGAAAACGGCCGGAAATGGAAGTGACAATCTGAAAAATCCATATCTGAAAGCTTCCGACTGGGGCTGGCAGATCGATGCAACTGGTCTTCGCTATGTTCTGAACCAGATCTATGACCGCTATCAGATTCCGATCATGATCGTGGAAAATGGTCTTGGGGCGGTGGATCAGCTGACAGAGGATGGAAAGATTCACGATGATTACCGTATTGAATATATGCGCCGCCATATAGAGCAGATGAAGGAAGCAATCCATGACGGAGTAGATCTGATCGGCTACACCTGCTGGGGCTGTACAGATCTTGTCAGTGCCTCCACTGGAGAATTCAAGAAGCGTTATGGGCTTATCTATGTAAATAAAAAATGATGACGGGGACCGGAGACTTTTTCCAGAATCCGCAAAGATTCTTTTTTACTGGTACAAAAAAAGTGATTGAATCCTGCGGGGAAGAGCTTTAACTGAATCAACTGCGAAGCAGTTATCTGGTGTAGAATTATGTAGCGAATGCGGTTGCTTTTATCCGGTTGACGACAAAATCCTGGAGTATGACAATGTACTCGGGATTTTTTTGGGAAGGTTGACTTTTACACGGTAAAGTGTAATACTTATTGTAAGTGACGAATGTGAGGAGTGTTTTTTTATGCCGGATGAAAAAGTACTGCAGGTGGCAATACTTATATGGGGGATGTGCATTTTGCGCCATAGCAGCATTATGTATATTTCTGAGCAGTAATTATAACAGGGAAAAGCGGCGGTATCTTGTCCTGATGGAGAGTTTTGCTTCCCTGTTATTGCTGATGGATGCCCTGGGGCATATTTTCAGCGGATATCCCGGAGTTCCGGGCAGTGTGATGGTCCGTATTTCGAGTTTTCTCGTATTTCTTTTTAAGTGACGTAGTCCTGGTGTGTTTTTCATATTTATGTGTGTGTTTATCTGTTTTCGAAAAAAGAGCGGAGAACATTAAAAAGAGTAAAAGCCGGATATGTTATTGCTGCCGTGGAGGCTGCTTTTGTGGTGCTCTCACAGTTTACTCACTGGTATTATTACATAGATGGGGATAATTATTACCATCGGGCACCGTTATATATTATGTCAATCCTTCTTCCGGCAGCAGGTATGTTCATTGACCTTACACTTCTGCTCCAATACAGAAAGAAAGTCAGCCGGAAGCTCCTGTTCTCTATGCTGTCATGCATTGTACTTCTGGCAGTGGCGGCAGCTGTGCAGGCATTCTGGTATGGAATGTCGCTGATTGAGTTTTCTGTTGGTATTTCCATGATCATTATGTTTATCGTGACGATGACGGAGCTGAATCAGGAAATGTATCAGCTGATAAGCAGAGAGGGCAAGATAAAGGAAAGACTTGAGATCGCAACGATACTGAATAAATGTATTGCGGAGCTGATATCAGGAGAAGATGAAGATGCGGCGATTTCCAATCTGCTGCGTATTATCAGCGGGTATTTTGACGGAGATCGCAGTTATATTGTTCAGATCGATGAAAAGAGGAATGTCTGTACAAATACCTATGAGTATGCCATGAACGGAGTGACTGCTGAGAAGGATAATCTTCAGGAGGTTCCCATGGAAATGCTGGATATCTGGATGGACAGCTTTCGGAAAAATGGCCTGTATTATATTCCGGATATTGAAGAGGAGCAGGGGCAGCCGTATTATGAGACTCTGAAGATGCAGGATATTACCAGGCTGCTGGCCGTTCCTTTAAACAGTGACGGAAAGATCATAGGATTTCTCGGGGTAGATAATCCGAGACTGCATTATGAGGATCATACGCTGCTGTCATCCATACAGTACTTTTTAACGGACAGCCTGAAAGCCAAGGAGCGTAAGGCGTGTCTGCAGTACATGAGCTACCGTGATATGCTGACGACCTTGTATAACAGGAACAGGTATATTCAGGTTTTGGAAGGCATGCAGGCAAAAACAGTGATAAAAACAGGAGTAGCATATATTGATATCAATGGTCTGAAACGGGTGAATGATCTTTACGGACATGAGGCCGGAGACAGGCTGATCATAAATACAGCGCGTTCTATGCTTGCGATTCTGCCGGAAAATGCTTACCGGGTAGGTGGCGATGAATTTGTACTTATCTGTTTTGACATGGATGAGAAGATTTTTCGGAGTAAGATCCGGGATATCTGTGACAGCATTGCTGCCAAAAGGATCAGTGTTTCTGTTGGCGTTGTCTGGGAGGAAAGCTCTTCGGAGCTTGAGACAATGCTGAGAAGAGCAGATGATCTTATGTATGCGGAAAAAAAGAAATATTATGAAAAGCATGGAACGATGTGAAGGTATGCAGCAGAGTGTAAGAGGAGGTCAGAAGAAAATTCTGATAATGCTGTGCCCGGTATTTTTATACCGGGCATTTCGTTTGTGCTAAAAGAAAACGCCGGAATAAAAATATCGGACGAATTTTGAAAGATTTTCTGTAACGTTTTGAGATCAGTGCGTCTTATAAGTGAGAAGGGAGGAAAAGAAAGAACCGATGAATATTGAGGAACTTTACCGGACATATTTTGACATTGTATATCGGTATATCCGTTCTGTCTCACAGGATGGATCACTGGCTGAGGAAGTGACCCAGGAGACATTTTTTTTAAGGCACTGAAAAAAGCAGATCAGTTCCGTGGTGACTGTGATGTGCGGGTGTGGCTTTGCCAGATTGCAAAGAATACGTTGTACGATCATCTGAAAAAGCAGAAAAAGCAGCTTCCCGGAGAGGAGCAGCCGGAAACAGCAGAAAGCCATGGCGGAGAAATTTTTGAGGAAAAGCTGGCACAGCGGAGTCAGGCTATGGAGATCCACAAAGTGTTGCATGGCCTTTCGGAACCGTATAAAGAAGTTTTTTCCCTGCGGACATTCGGAGAGCTGAACTTCCGTGAGATCGGAATGCTTTTTGGAAAAAGTGAAAACTGGGCGCGGGTGACTTATTATCGTGCAAGAGTAAAGATCAGAGAGGAGCTGGAACATGAAGATCACATGTGATGTAATACAGGATCTGATGCCGTCTTATATAGATGGGATCTTAAGCGAAGACAGCAAGGCGCTGGTGGAAGAACATATGGGTACCTGTCAGGAATGCAGAAAAATGTTGGAGATCATGAAAGAGGAGCAGGGAAAAGAGCAGGCTCGGATAAAATCATCTGCAGCCTCCACAGCAGGATATGGAGCCGGCAGGACGGAAAATACTGAAAGTAATGCAAATGCCGGAAGCGTTGCCGCACTGAAAAAATTCGAAAAAACTTCTGGTACGCAGAGTTCTGACAGCAACCGTGGCAGTTATCCTGACACTCATCGTTGCGGCAGCAGGTTATAACCACTGGTATTTCAATGAAAAATACATGACTCTGGAAGACAGCGGAATGTACGTAAAAGACAACTGCCTGTATTCTTCCAATAATCTCATCAACCGAATGAAAGTACAATACACAGAAGATGGAAAAACAGAGTTTGTCTACACCATTGATGCTCCATATGCAGGAACTCTGGAACTGAAAGGTGATGACATGCTGCTTCAGGATTTTCCAAAAAGACAGAGGAGCTATCACCGGAGGATGACAGCACCCCGGAGACGGTAAAAGAAGTTTATTATATGAGCGAGGAAGCCCAAAAGAAGAGCCTGGAATTAACAGAGCTGGAAGCAAAAGGGGATCTGGATGCAGCGGAGAAAATTGTGGATGAGATGAAGCAGGAATCGAAGCTGATCTGGGCGGAATAACAGGATAGAAAAACATCAACATCTATGTTAAAATAAACCTCAGACAGCACTGGGAAAAAGTTCCATAAAAATTCCATATTCCATGCTGTAAGTAAAAAACAGACAGTAGTGATTTCCATATTTACTGCCGAAGAACAGGGGGACACAACATGTTATTTGTATGCTATCCAAAATGCAGTACCTGCAAAAAAGCTCAGAAATGGCTGGACGAGAGTGGCGCAGAATATACGCTGCGTGATATTAAAACGGACAATCCAACAGCGGAGGAACTGAAAACCTGGTGGGAAAAAAGCGGCCTTCCGCTGAAGCGTTTTTTTTTAATACCAGCGGAAATATTTATAAAGAGATGAAACTGAAAGATAAACTTCCGGAGATGAGCGAAGAGGAACAGCTTGCACTTCTTGCAACAGACGGAATGCTTGTGAAACGTCCGATTCTTGTAGCAGAGGATAAAATTCTGGTCGGTGTCAAAGAAAAAGAGTGGGAAGAGTATCTGATGCCATGAAAAAGAAACTGAATTATATAGATATTATCAAAGAAACGGTGATCCTGACCGTGGCAGTGGCGATCATCGCAGCGGCGGTATATTTTTCCTGGTACCAAGCCATACATCAGTCAGCAGTATTTCCGGTCTTGGAATCGTGCTTTCCAACTTTGTGCCGCTGCAGCTGTCGGCGATTACCATGATTCTGAATGTGGTGTTGTTGATTATTGGATTTTTTACCTGTGGAAGAGAGTTTGGAGTTAAGACGGTTTATACCAGTGTGATGCTTCCGCTGTTTCTGGGACTTTTTGAGATCATTTTTCCAAATTTCGGGTCCATGACAGACAGTCAGGAACTGGATGTTCTGTGCTATATCCTGGTGGTCAGCGTGGGTTTAAGCATTCTTTTTAACAGGAATGCTTCTTCTGGCGGACTGGATATCGTGGCGAAGATCATGAACAAATATCTTCACATGGAGCTGGGAAAAGCCATGTCTCTTTCCGGCATGTGTGTGGCACTTTCCGCAGCACTTGTCTATGATAAAAAGACAGTAGTTTTGAGTATTCTGGGAACGTATTTTAACGGGATCGTTCTGGATCATTTTATTTTTGACCATAACATCAAGCGGCGTGTCTGTATCATCACAAAGAAAGAAGAGAAACTGCGCCAGTTTATCATTCATGATCTGCACAGCGGTGCAACGATCTACGAAGCCATCGGTGCCTACAATATGGAAAAAAACGCCATGAGATCATCACCATCGTAGATAAAGGTGAATATCAGAAGCTGATGAAATTCATAAACCAGGAAGACCCGAAAGCGTTTATCACGGTTTATAATGTGTCGAATATGCGGTATCAGCCGAAGAAATAAAATATTTTGCTGAAATAAAAAAAAAAACTCCCGGGACAAACGCCCGGGAATTTTTTTG
>ENA-OQAR01000225-OQAR01000225.1-human-gut-metagenome-genome-assembly--contig:-NODE-225-length-16169-cov-1.792358_pt1 | contig 16169 bp, 18 predicted proteins | sample MGYA00242738_ERZ504533 | MGnify/ENA primary metagenome ERZ504533 (study PRJEB26092, sample SAMD00036276) | human gut metagenome | host: Homo sapiens | study: EMG produced TPA metagenomics assembly of... | reverse complement strand
TTACATTCCACTGCTACTTGGAAGATTTTCATGATACAGTTTCTTAATATAGCCGGACTGGGACCTATCTTCGGCGCCATCATGGGAGCCAAGTTCGGCACGGCATCCTATCTGTGGATTGTACTTGGCAGTATCTTTGCCGGTGCAGTGCACGACTATCTTGCCGGTATGCTCTCCTTGCGGCATGACGGGGAAAGCCTGCCGGAAATCATCGGACGTTATTTGGGGTTGACCACTAAGCAGGTGATGCGTGGCTTCACCGTTGTCCTGATGATATTGGTGGGAGCTGTCTTTGTGGCAGGCCCTGCCGGACTGCTTGCCAAGCTGACCCCCGACAGCTTGGATACCACTTTCTGGATTATTGTAGTATTTGCTTATTATATTCTGGCTACCTTGTTGCCAGTAGATAAGATTATCGGCAAGATATATCCGTTGTTTGCCATAGCCTTGCTGTTTATGGCGGTGGGGATTTTGGTGATGTTGTTATGGAATCATCCGGCATTGCCCGAAATTACGGACGGGCTGCATAATACCCACCCTGCCGGATTACCAATTTTTCCTATCATGTTTGTTTCTATTGCTTGTGGGGCAATCAGTGGCTTTCATGCCACACAATCTCCGTTGATGGCACGTTGTATGAAGAATGAGAAGTATGGCCGTCCTATTTTTTATGGAGCGATGGTGACCGAAGGGATCGTGGCATTGATTTGGGCTGCTGCCGCTACTTGTTTTTTTCATCAAAATGGTATGGAGGAGAGTAATGCTTCGATTATTGTGGACAGCATAACCAAGGAATGGTTGGGTACGATAGGAGGTTTATTGGCTGTACTGGGGGTAATTGCCGCTCCTATTACCAGTGGAGATACCGCTTTACGTTCAGCTCGTTTGATTGTTGCCGATTTTATGCATTTGGAACAAAAAGTATAGCGAAACGTTTTATTGATTTGTATTCCTATTTTTGCGGTAACTATCGGTATATTGTTGTACAGTCAGCGTGATGCGGCAGGATTTGATATGATATGGCGTTATTTTGCCTGGTGTAATCAGGCTTTGTCTGTGTTTACTTTGTGGGCGGTCACTGTTTTTCTGGTACGTGCGAAAAAGAATTATTATATTACCTTGTTTCCTGCCTTGTTTATGACGGCTGTATGTTCTACTTATATTTGCATTGCTCCCGAAGGATTGGCACTTTCTGATTATGTATCTTATATAATCGGTGGTCTTTTGCACGTTGGTAGCCGCTATAGGGTTTGCAAGTTTGGTATAGGAAACAAAACAGCATAGTTTTATGAAAAAATATAGAAAATCGATTTGGTTGCCTGTAGCTTTATTGGTCTATACTACAGCGATGGCCGTTTTATTTTATTCCGCGCAATACGGAAATAAGTGATACGGAAAAGTATCTCACAGTAGGTTTATCCTATATGATTATAGCGTTGTTATGGATTGTCCTTCGTAAGAAAGAAAAGGCGGAGGAAAGACGTGAACGTGATTTGGAAAACAAAAAATAACTATTAAACGACAACATTATGAAGAAAATTTTAGTCAGCTTGATGCTGTTGGTAATGACTGTACTGAGTGCACATGCTCAATTTGAGAAGGATGTATGGTATGTGAATGCTTCATTGACAGGGCTTGACCTATCTCATAGCAAGAATGAGGGTACAAATTTTGGTTTCGCTTTGACCGGTGGTGCGTTTGTAGCCGATAATGTGGCTGTATTGCTGAATTTTAAGGGCAATTATGTAGAACATGGAATGGATGAAACCAGTATTGGTGCACAAGGACGTTATTATTTTTCCAGTTGCGGTATTTATGGAGGATTGGGAATGGCGTATAAGCACCTTTCTTGTGTAGGATTTAAAAAGAATCTGGTTTGTTTGACACCGGAAGTCGGATATGCTTTTTTCTTGGGCAGAAATGTGACTATTGAGCCGTCTGTATATTATGACTTGAGTTTTAGTGATATTTCAGAATTTAGTAAATTAGGCTTCAAGATAGGGTTCGGAGTTTTACTTCTGATTGATGTAATTCCACCACAGATTACGCAGATTATTGAATGGGAGAATTCATTGAAATTCAATCTATGTAAATCTGTATAATCTGTGGTGGAAAAACTTTTTATGTGAGATTAATGCGCATAGAGATGCGTGAACGGAATTTCTTTACCATCACTACCTGTTACTTTTAATTTCAGTTGTCCTCCGTTTTGGTCGAAATAACGTAATTCCATTGGATGATATCCTTTCGCCAATGCCTTTTGTCCCACTATTTCTTTAGGTCCGTGAGGTCCGTCATTGTCTACTATCTGTTCACTGTCTATGGTCAATGTACTACCATCGTCGGACAGGAGTGCAAAAGTGTAGATATCGTCTTGAGGAGCATTGAAATATCCTTTGATAATCAGTCCGATATTTCCTTTTACTTTTTTAGGAATCATAACGTCTTCCACTGGATAAGTACCATTGACCGGAGCTTTTTCTATTTCACTGCATTTATTTCCTTTAAATTCGTGCCATGTAGCTTTCAAACCCGGATTGGAAGGAGCGGCAGTTACAGAGGGGGTATATTCACTTTTGATGAAACGTGTCTTGGCTATGTCACCTTTCTTTCCATTAGGGCGGAAGGTGCAGAAAGTAAAGTCTGTGGTTTCAGTCACTTTGATGGGACCTTCATATACGGGAGATTGTAAAGTAGGAGTACTGCCATCAGTGGTATAGTGAATTTCCGCAGTGGGGTCAAGGCAAGTTACATTAATGGTTCCTTCACCGATAAAGGCGTTGACGGCATTAAAGCCTTCCAAATCGGGTATACGGTAATTGATACCCATGATATTGAGATGTTCAAACTGATCAGACAGGCGTTGTTTGAAGGCATTCCAGTCTTTTTGCTCCGGTTTGCTCCAACCTAATTCGGCAATAGCCAGCAAACGTGGAATGGCCATATATTGCATACGTGCGTTGGAAGGAATCCATTCGCACCAAATATTTCCCTGCACTCCTAAAATCAGCGACTGCTGCTCGGAGATCAGGTTGTCTGTCGTATCCAGATTATAAATACTTGCCATAGAGTTCTTATCTTCTGCATAATCCAAATAAAATTGTCCGTTAGGAGTGAAAATGACAGGGTTGCCTTGTGCCGTTGCCTTGGTCGCTGCATCTTTTACCCAGCTGCGCCACCACATTACGGTAGCTGTTTTAGACAATCCGCCTTCAATGATTTCATCCCAGCCTATCATTTCTTTGCCTTTCCCGTTAAAGAATCTCTCCATGTCATGAATGAACCATGATTGCAGTTCTTCTTCGGTTTTCAGATTATTGTCATGCATACGTTTTCTGGCATCCGGACATTTTTTTTTTCCAATTTGGTTTTTCTACTTCGTCACCTCCTATATGTACATACTTATAGGGGAAAAGGGCTATCAGTTCTGCATAAACATTCTTGCAGAACTCCAATGCAGAGTCTTTCCCCGGACAAACAGGTGAGGAGAAGACGCTTCCCCAACCGGTTTCGTTAAAACAGGAAACACCTTCATAGTTACTCACAGCTGCCAGCATGTGTCCCGGCATATCAATTTCGGGAATAATATCTATGCCTCGTATTTTGGCGTATGCTATGACATCCTTGATATCTTCCTGAGTGTAGTAGCCTCCATATAGGGTGTCACCTTCTACGATGCGTATCTTGTCTTCGGGAATTGCCATATCCGGATTGTTATCAGTCTTTGACTGACGTATGCATTCGCGGTCATGGGAATTGAATTTGCGCCAGGCTCCTTTTTCCGTCAGTAAAGGATATTTCTTGATTTCGATACGCCATCCTTGGTCATCGGTAAGATGCCAGTGGAATTTATTCATCTTGTAAAGGGCCATGACATCCAGTAATTCTTTCACCTCATCTATTGTGTAGAAATGGCGGGATACGTCCAGCATGATGCCTCTCCATTCAAAGCGGGGGGCATCTTGAATGTTAACGGCCGGTATGGCCCAGTCTGTACCTTTAACAATTTCTTTAGATTCTATTTGCGGGGGAAACAGCTGTCTGAGGGATTCGATACCTGCAATGACACCTCCGTAAGAGTTACCTGTAATGTTGACCTTATCGCTCTCGGCTGTCAGGGTATAGGCACCTTCTTTTCCTTGAACATCCCCCAAGGCAAGGGTGATGGTTCCTTCGCCTTCTTTTACTTTAAGGTCGTAGCCTGTGGCACTGGAAAGCATATCGGCCAAATACTCGGCTGCGGGAATTAGTTCGGCGTCAATAACACCGATGGAGGTATTACTTTTCAATACAAAAGCACCGTTTGTTTCCTCCAGATGGTTGGTTATGGGTACAATGGATACCTCTTTTGTTACAGGGGGAGTACCGGTACATGCTCCCAACATCAATGTGCCTGCTAACATACAGGCGGTCATTAACTGTTTATGTGTACATTTGGTCATAGGATAATAAATTAGGTTATTGGACAAAGATAACAGAAATATTGGGAAAAACGATATTATTTGGCGGGATATTGGAAAGTAACCAGTACTCCTTTATGGTCTGTAGGCCATACGCCCAATGGTTCTATAAACTTGTCTTTAGATGTTTCCTGAACACGCTGTGCACGGACTATGGAATTTTTCGGACCGAAAATGGCGGCGTCTTTCACTTTCAACCCCTTTTCGGGATAATACCAAATGTAATCTATACGGTCGCGTCATCTGCTTTGGGAGCCCAGGTTATTTTGTCGGCGGCTTTGCCGGATTATCCGAAGGATAAGTGAAGCCGGGATAGTTTAATACATCTGGATAGAATTCTCGATAGGCGTCTTTCAATCCGGCTTCGTCTAACAGGACAGGAACTGTCCAGGGGATTACAAAGCCATGATGGTCATACAGGTCTTTGGTCTCTTCAGTCCAATCTTGATGTGAAGGTTCATTAAAATCTCCTCCTAAAATGATGGTGTAGCCGGCTGCACGATCTTTTTTTGCCTGTTCAATGAATAGTCTGATGGCGTCATCGCGTTGTGAGGCTACATTTCTCTTTAATACTTCTTCTACGGTAGTGGGGATAGGGATTTCTTCCCAAGTAGAACCATCATATCCGCGTACATTATAATAGGCGTCATCCAAATAATCAAGATGAGCGGTGTAGACTGCTATTTTCTGTCCGTTTATATCGGCTGTAAGGCGATAGATACTGCCGTGGTCATTCTTTTCGGGAAAAACGGTTAATGAATCAGTGATGGGGTATCGGCTTAACAGACCTGTATCATAGGTATAGAAGGAGTAATAGGTTTCTCCTTTTTCCTTTAATGATTGCACTAGGCGGGCAGTGAAATTGGTGTTTTCGTAATTACGTACTTCGCTCAATGTGACGAAGTCCGGACGAAGACGGGCTATTTCATTCACAATAGCGTCGTAACCACCGGGAATTACAGTTCCTTCTTGCCAAATGTTCCATTGAAGAACGGTGAATTCTTTCTCTTTTTGTGAACATCCCAATAGGAAAGGGAACAGCAAGAGTAGTAAAAAAGTTTTTTCATATTCTGTTGATTTATAAGGTTATTAATTCAATTCTAAATTTACTCATATTTTCGTTTAGATTTAGATTGACAATGCGGAAAACATTAAAACAGATTTTTTAGTAAAATGATTCTGCAATCATACCACAAAATGCTAAATTTACAGAACGGAATAAATCACTTTTAAATTCCCATTTATCATCTAGTGGTATATTGCGTATAATCATATTTAATAATTTGTGTCAGTTTGGACAATCAGCGGTGAATAAAAAATCAATCAGGAGAATCCATCGCCAGTTTTTCCTTCAAAAACTGTCCCGTATAAGATGCCACACATGCTGCAACCTCTTCCGGAGTGCCCGCAACTACCAGATTTCCTCCCATATTTCCTCCTTCGGGCCCTAGGTCAATCACATGGTCGGCACATTTTATCACATCCATATTATGCTCGATAATGATAATGGTATGTCCGCGGCTGATTAAGGCTTCAAATGCTTCCAGCAGTTTCTTGATATCATGAAAATGCAGACCTGTGGTTGGTTCATCGAATACAAAAATAGTGGGTTGTGCTTTCTCTATGCTCAGAAAATAGGCTAGTTTTACGCGTTGATTCTCGCCACCGGAAAGAGTGGAGGAGGCTTGTCCCAACTTTATATATCCCAATCCCACTTCTTGTAATGGGGTTAGTTTTTTCACTATCTTTTTTTGATTGTATTCGGCAAAGAATTCAATGGCTTGATTCACTGTCATTTCCAGAATGTCATAGATGCTCTTGTCTTGGAATTTTATTTCCAGCGTGTCGCTCTTGAAACGTTTTTCCATGACAAGACTCACATTCTAGTACCAAATCTGCCATAAATTGCATTTCAACGGTTACCGTACCGTCACCTTTGCATTCTCACAGCGCCCGCCTCGGTATTGAATGAGAAATATCCGGCAGTATATCCCATTTGCTTGGCAAGAGGCTGTTCGGCAAAGAGTTTTCGTATTTCGTCGTATGCTTTACATAGGTTACCGGATTGCTGCGTGATGATTTTCCGATAGGATTCTGGTCTACAAATTCAATATCTTTCACCAGCTGTACATCTCCTTCCAAAGAGATGAACTCACCCGGCCGTTCGCTAGCTTCACTATATTCGCGTTTCAATGCCTTGTAAAAGACATCACGTACCAACGTACTCTTCCCCGAACCGCTGACTCCCGTAACTACCGTCATTACATTCAGTGGAAATTTTACGTCAATGCCTTTAAGGTTGTTTTCACGCGCACCTTTTATTTCTATATAATTGTTCCACGGACGATGGCATCGGGGAATCTCTATGTTTTCTTCTCCCAACAAATAGCGCACCGTATAACTGTTACTGTTTCTTTGAAGATCGTTCATGTTGCCTTGATATACTATTTGTCCTCCTAAACGTCCTGCTTGAGGACCGATATCAATGATATAATCGGCAGCACGGATTATTTCTTCATCATGTTCTACCACTACTACGGTGTTTCCCAGCTCCTGTAACTGACGAAGTACTTTTATCAGCCGGTCGGTGTCACGGCTGTGTAATCCGATACTGGGCTCGTCCAGGATATAGAGTGAACCTACCAAGCTGCTGCCTAATGAGGTGGCCAGATTGATGCGCTGGCTTTCACCGCCGGAGAGCGAGTTGCTGAGACGGTTCAGTGTAAGATATCCCAAACCCACATCCATGAGGAAGTTGATGCGGTTGGTAATTTCCGTTAAGATCCGTTTGGCGATGGCTGTGTCATGTGCATCTAGTTCTAGAGTGCGGAAGAATTCTTTTAAGTCGTGAATAGGTAAGTCAACCAGTTGAGAGATGGATTTTCCACCTACTTTTACATAACCGGCTTCTTTTTTCAAGCGTGTTCCATGGCAGACAGGACAAATAGTTTTTCCCCGGTATCGTGCCAGCATCACACGATATTGTATTTTATATTGGTTTTCTTCCAGCATTTTGAAGAAAGAATCTATACAGGCCTTATTTCTAGGGCCATGCCATAAATAATCTTTTTGTTCCTGTGTCAGTTCATAATAAGGGGCAAAGATGGGAAAATCGTGGGCGGGAGCTTCATGAATGAATTCTTGTAACCATTCCCCCATCTTTTCTCCGCGCCAGCAGAGGACAGCTCCGTCATATACACTCAGAGCACGGTTTGGAATCACCAGATGTTCATCTATACCTATCACTTTACCGAAGCCTTCGCATTCGGGACAAGCTCCGAGAGGGGAATTGAATGAAAACATTTGGTCATTCGGTTCTTCGAATTTAATTCCGTCGGCTTCGAATTTAGTGCTGAAAGAGAATAGCTGCGTACTTCCGTCAGCAGAGTAGAAGCGGAGGAGGCAATTCCCGTCTCCCTCGTACATGGCCGTTTCGGCAGAATCGGTGAGGCGGCTGATACTGTCTTTGCTATCATCGGCTGTCATGCGATCTACCAGCAGATAGATGTTTTGTTTTTTATCTTCGGCAGCTGTTTGTTGCAGAAAATCTTCTATACGAACTATTTCACGGTTAACCTCTACACGGGTGAATCCTTGTTTAAAGTCCATTTCTAGCTGTTGACGCAGTGTACGGCCTTCACGGGGCATCATAGGAGTGAGAACCGTGTATTTCGTTCCTTTAGGAAAGGAGAGCATACAGCTTACAATATCTTCAATACTATGCTTTTTCACCAGTTGCCCGCTAATGGGAGAATAAGTCTTCCCCACGCGTGCATAGAGTAGTCGCAGATACTCATATATTTCGGTGGAAGTCCCCCACGGTGGAACGTGGATTGCGGCTGTTCACTTTTTGCTCTATGGCGATAGCGGGTGGTATACCTTTAATGAAATCACACTCAGGTTTGCTCATACGGCCCAGAAATTGGCGGGCGTATGATGACAGGCTTTCTACATAGCGTCGCTGACCTTCAGCGTATAATGTATCAAAAGCCAAGGATGATTTTCCGGAACCGGATAGTCCCGTGATGACGACCAGCTTGTTGCGTGGAATGTTTACATCGATGTTTTTGAGGTTGTTTACCTTTGCTCCTTTTATGGATATATAGTTACTTTCTGACATTCTTTATTGAATTTGGTTTAATATGCAAAGATAATTATAAGTTTTCTTATCTTTGCAAGCGTATTAAACAAGAATAACAAAATGAGAGCAAAAACTATTCTTCTTTTATTGATAGCACTACTTTTTACTTCTGTTGTCAGTGCTCAGACACGTTATCCTAAACGTGAGTTCCGCGGTGCATGGATTCAGTGTGTGAATGGACAGTTCCAAGGGATGCCGGCAGAGAAGATGCAGCAGCTATTAATAAATCAACTAAACAGTCTGCAAGGCGCAGGCATTAATGCGATAATTTTTCAGGTACGTGCAGAAGCCGATGCCTTGTATAAATCTTCTTATGAGCCGTGGAGCCGCTTTCTTACGGGAGTGCAGGGTAGAGTGCCTTCACCTTATTGGGACCCGATGCAGTTCATGATTGATGAATGCCATAAGCGTGGAATGGAGTTCCATGCCTGGATTAACCCTTACCGTGCCAAGACAAAGGGAACTACTGCCTTATCACCCATTCATCCGTATAATAAGAATCCGGAACGTTTCGTGAATTATGCTGGTCAACTTTATTTTGATCCGGCTTTGCCCGAAAACCGTAAATACATTTGCAAGATTGTGCGCGATATTGTTACCCGTTATGATGTGGATGCCATTCATATGGATGATTATTTTTATCCTTATCCCAACCCGGGCGAGGATTTCCTGATCATGTCAGTTTTGCGCAATATGGTCGCGGATACAGTAATAAAGCCGATTGGCGCCGTGACAACGTGAATGTGCTGATAAAGGAAATTCACGAAACTGTGCGCGAGTGTAAGCCGTGGGTGAAGTTCGGTGTTTCTCCTTTGTGATCTATCCGCAACAAGAAAAATGATCCGAATGGAAGTGATACACGCGGTCTTCAGAATTATGATGATTTGTATGCAGATGTGCTGATGTGGATTAATAATGGTTGGGTAGATTATAATATCCCTCAGATTTATTGGGAAATAGGTCATCCTGCTGCCGATTATGACAACTTGATACATTGGTGGGCAAAACATGCCGCTTCGCGTCCGTTATTTATCGGTCAGGATGTGATGCGTACGGTGAACAAGGCGGATGCCCGTAATCCGTTACAAAACCAGATGCCTGCCAAAATGAAGTTGCAACGGTCGCTTCCTACCGTGCAGGGAAGTTGTCAATGGTATGCTGCTGCAGTGGTGGATAATGCCGGCAATTACCGCACTATGCTGGAGAAGGAGTATCATCGTTATCCGGCTTTGATTCCTGAATCTCCTTTTTATGGACGATAAGGCTCCAGGTAAAGTAAAGAAGGTGAAGATGGTATGGACGTATGAAGGTCCGGTACTCTTCTGGACAGCTCCGAAGGCAAAGGACGAGATGGACAAAGCTGTACAATATGTGGTTTATCGCTTTGATAAAAAAGAAAAAGTCAATTTTGGATGATGCTTCCCATATTTGTAGCCATTACCCGTGACCATTTTTATCCATTACCTTATAACGATGGAAAAACGAAAGTACCAGTATGTAGTGACAGCGTTGGATCGTTTTGCACAATGAGTCAAAGGGGTACTAAAAAAAGAAAAGTAAAAACTGTAAAGAAAGCGGGGAGTGTTTTCTTTAAATTTTTAGATTTTATTTTTTACTGCCACTGCCTGGGTATTATATTCACGTCCTATCGATGAATAAAGAATTCCGGGGCAGTGGCAGTTGATTTGTATGCCGCCTGTTTTCCGGGTGCTATATTGTTTATGTTGAAATCAGGAAAAGGTTATAACATCTGTAATCCATCTATTGCGGCTTTATCTAATCAGTGATGACAAAGAGTTGATGATTATTTCCGGAGCCGATCATACGGATTTTTTTTTTTGATGATTCCATAATCGTCTATTCTCAGTAAAGCAGGAACCCTGCCACTCCGCAAAGTATAATCATTAATATAGGATTGATTTTGTATTTCCGTGTACCTATAAAGGTTACTAGAAAAATAATTATACTGATGATGAATTGATACAAATCTATTTGATAGCTACTGAAGTTTTCAGCATTCATCAAGACGAGTGCAGCTGCTGCCAGCAGACCTACTACTGCCGGACGCAACCCTTTGAATACGGCTTCTACAACCGGATGCTTTTGGTATTTCAAGAAGAACCGGCTGATGATTACCATTAATATGAACGATGGAAAAACTACAGCAAAAGTAGCTATGCAAGAACCGAATATAGCCCAGCTTTCATTGTAGCCTGCATTCAATACCGCAGTATATCCCACATAAGTAGCAGAGTTGATGCCAATGGGACCCGGTGTCATTTGGCTGATAGCGATGATATCTGTAAATTCGCTGGCACTGATCCAATTATATCTTGTTACTACTTCTCCTTGTATCATGGACAACATGGCATAGCCTCCTCCGAAACCGAAGAGCCCTATTTTACAGAATGTGTAGAATAAATATAGAAAAATCATTGGATGAATATTTATGTTTGTACTTGCCATATATAAAACCTCCCACGCCCGCTATTATGATAATGTAGACTGGAGACACGTCCAATACCCAGATAAGCAATGCGGATACTATTGGTATCCAGACAGTGTAACGGTTTATCTTGGCGGATTTTGCCATGGAGAAGTGGGAGCTGCAATAAGGGCTACTACCGCCGGGCGAATTCCCTTGAATATATTCTCTACAATTGGGTATTGTTTGAACTGTTGAAAGAACAAGGCAATTGCCAATATGATAAAGAAAGAGGGGAGTATTGTGCCTAAAGCCATTGCCAATGCTCCACGGAAATTACGCAATTTATATCCGATAAATATGGCAATATTTACAGCAAATATTCCAGGTACAGACTGAGCGAGGGCTAATAAATCAATAAAATCCTCTTTGTCAACCCATTTTCGTTTGTCCACTATTTCATCTTGAATTAGGGGAACCATGGCATATCCTCCGCCAATGGTAAATAGTCCTATCTTTAAGAAGATAAGAAATGATTGTAAATAGAAATTCATTTTTTTAATTTTGTTTCATATAAGTGCTTGGTGGAACTCTGTAGTATTTCTTAAATGTATCCGTAAAATATTTGGGATCACTGAATCCCATCATATCCGAAACTTCGGATACAGTATAACGTTTGCTTTTCAATAAAATGCTAGCTTCGTTCATACGTACTTTACGTATAAAGTCACTGGGCGAATCATTGGTTAAGGCCTTTATTTTATTGTATAACTACTCCGGCTCATATTCATTGCATCACATAGGTTTCTACGTTCATTTCTTTGTTTATACTACTTTTTATGATGTCGGTAGCTTTTAAAAGAAATTCCTGTTCCAAACTGACCGTCGGATCATCTGATACCTCGTCTGCATTGAATTTGAATTGTGAGAAACGCTTTTTCATGATTTCCCTGTTCGCCAGAACGTTGGTTATGTTTGCTTTCAGTACTTCCATGTCAAATGGTTTGACTATGTATTTATCGGCTTTGGTCTGTAAGCCTTTGATAATACTTTCTTTATCGTTCAATGCGGTCAGCAATATGATAGGTATATGACTGGTTTCAATATTACTTTTCAATATATTGCACATTTTGTTTCCATTCATGATAGGCATCATTACATCCGACAGTATCAGATCAGGTTGTCGCTCTTTGATAAAATCCAGTGCTTCTTGCCCGTTTCCTACATCAGACACATGATAATCTTCCGATAGTGTATGCAATAGGAAAGTACGCAATTCCATATTATCTTCCACTATCAGAATGGAAGCGGCATGTGTTTTGACCGGCTTGTTTTTGATCTCTTTCACCAGTTCTTCCGGATTGCCTTCGATGACAGGCAGCGGGTCAATTACATCAGCTTTTTTGAATATACGGTAGTTGTATTTCCGACTTTTTGATAGGGAATGCCAGTTTTGAAGGTAGTTCCTACATTCTCTATACTGCTCATTGATATTTTGCCGGCATGGCTTTTTATCAGTTTTGTAGGTAAGCAGCATGCCGATGCCGCTTCCTGTGATTTGCAGATTGATGGCATTATTCCCTCTGAATAGGCTTTTGAACATTTTCTTTTTGTTCATTGGCGGGGATCCCGATTCCTGTATCTGTAATAGTGATGAACCAATGACTTTTATTTTTCTGAGTTTGCACAGTGACATTGCCCCCCTGACAGGTATATTTCAAGGCATTTGTCATCAGGTTACGGATAATGGAATCCATCTTGTTTCTGTCCAGCCATACTTCTTGGCTTTCGAAATTAGTTTCAAATATGATATTTATCTGTCTTTTGCGGGCATATAAATTGAACTGTTCCAAATAGTTTTTGATATAGTTGTTCAATTCGTATCGGGATACATATACAGTGGAGGTATACAGTTCCTCTTTTTCAAAATTAATCAGATTACTGGCTAACTCAGACAGATTGTCTTGTATTTTGTATAGCTAGGTTGATATTGATTTCTTCCCTGTTCGGACAGGTTTTCGTTTTTTAAGAATCTCTCCCAAAGGAGCTTTTATCAAAGTCAGCGGTGTACGTATATCATGTGCCGTGTTGATAAAGAACCGGATTTTTTCTTTTTGAATTGTTTCTGTCTTTCCTAAGCCACAAATAACGCAAAACAATTACTCCGACCAGTATAAAAATGATCAGATAAAGAATTCCTGCCCAAAAAAGTAGCCCACCAAGGTGGGGTTATGGTAATGAAAAGTGAACGTTCTTCTAACAAATGGTGGTCATCCATCAGGATGGCTCTCACTCTTAATTTATACTTACCGGGACCGATATTAGTGTAACGTATGCGGTTATCGTTCGTGAGTGAAGTCCATTCATCATAAAACCCTTCCAGTTTCCAGGAATAGACGATGTTGGAGGGATTATCATAATTAATGGAAGACACATCCAATGAAAAAATATTCTGGTCGTAATTCAGTATGATATGCCGGGTATCATCAATTTTCTTCTTTTAAAGGGGAACCTTTTTCACCGGGCATTACTTTCTGATAGAGCAGTCGGAAATTATCAAATACCATTTTGGATTTGAATTGATGAGGCAGCGTGACGGTATCTGCCAGTTCAATGGCTCCGTCTCCACATCCGAAAATAAATTTTTTATCGCGTGTATGTACTCCGGCAGCTTGGTTAAAGCTGGTAGACATCAACCCTTGTTCTTTTGTCCAGTTAGAGAATATTTTTTCTTTTGTTTTGAAACGGGTCAACCCTTTTTCTGTACTAATGATCAAATCGTCTTCCAGAGCAGACAGTATGCAATGAATATTATTAGATATCAGAGCTGAATTATTGACATGGTAATTAGTTACTTTTTCTGTATAATTGTTGTAAATCCATATACCGGAACCATGTGTACCAATGAAAGTGATGTTCTTTTTACTTTGATAAATAGTATTTATGCAGCCTAGTTCGGAGTCTAGATTCACCGCTTTGAGCTCTTGATTGACCTTATTGAACTGATACAATCCATTGATAGTTCCTATCCATAAATTATGGGCGTCCTTATTGGTGATATAGGTGATAGGGAAGTCCATATTGTAACAATGCATTTCCTTTGTATCCAGATCGTAACTTTTCAAGTTGTAATATCCTCCGGCCCAAATCAGATTATCCCAATCCTTATAAATACAACGAATATATTTATCCGGTTTTACGGTGTCATCATTCAATGTTTGGGGAATAAAATATTGTGTGGTCATGTTTTTCTTATCTATTTTGTACATTCCCGACATATATCCACCTACTAAAATAACTCCCGGTCGGGATTCACATATAGAGATAAATACATGATTCTGATTAGGCGTGTCATGCTGATAAGTTGATAATAAATTCGTCCATTGTTTGGTAGAAGGACTGTAGCAACATACGCCATTATTGGTTGCATACCAAATGTCTCCTTCAGAATCTTCCAATATATAATTCACTTGATTATCTATCAGTGAGTTAGGGTTGTCATAAGAGTGCTGTATCCATTTATATCCGGGATATTTCTCGGAATATACAGTGATGCCTATAGGATAGACTGCCATCCATAATTTTTGATCATCATCAATATAGATATCATTAATGATATTACCGTTCATTTATTGGAATGGTTGTGGTCGGCATTTAGAAAATTTGTCAATTCGTAAGTGCCCAAGTTTTAATTTATATACGCCTGCTCCATTAGTTGCTATTAGCACCTCGTTTTCATTTTCTTTACTTGCTATGATAGAGTTGACATTAATGTCTTGTAGTCCGTTGTGTACATCAATCAGTTGGCGGCTATGGATATTGTATAGATAAATACCATCCAGCAAGGTACCTATTACTAGCATTTGGGTTTCCGGATGAAAATAGATGTAGTTCACTATATGAAAATTATCCAGTTCCGGATGCTTGATTGTTTCTAATCGGCCATGATTCAGTTTTGCACAGTAAATCTTGTGGCTGGATGCCAGAAAATATTGGTTGTTCGTAGATTTTGCAATATATGTGATTTCTTCCTTGATAGGACTTTCCAGTTGAATAAGTTCATGGGTATCTATGTCGAAAAGATATTGTTTGTTTTTTAGTGCAAAGCAATATATTGTTGTCTTTGGAGTCAAGAAATGAAGCGGTGAGCGGCAGTCCGCTGTTGCTTTTGTCCTTACTGGCAAAATCGCAAACTAGTTCAAATTTATCTTGTAAGGAATTGTACCTGAATAGATGACCGGTTTTTCCTATCTCCCAAACCACTCCTGCCGTATCTGTTTGCAAAGTGTTCAAGTTAGGAAAAAAGTTCAATAGTTTTCCGTTGGCTGTTAAGCTATAGTGTGTGTATTGTTTTCCGTTGTACCTGTCTATTCCTTCGTGAGTGAGAAACCACATATAGCCCTTTTTTATCTTTTCGTATAGATAAAACTCTACGGCTGCTCAAACCATTCTGAGTATCCAGATACTGGTATAGTTGAGCAACGGCAGGTGTTACCAAAATAACAAAAAGGCATATAAGTAAAAGAATTCTTCTCATATTATTAGGAGGCAAAATCCTTACAAAGTTCGTAATTTCCCTTAACATATCAAAATCTGTTATATACAAAAAAAGCGGTAATCAGTATGACTCACCGCTTTTTTAGTAAATATAACAAAATCGTTTTTTATTTTTTGTTTCATCTCAATCCATTTTCCTAGCATTGACAAATGCTTCCATCCATGGAGTAATCTGATCGTTCTTTATTCTATCAGCCGGATAATAAGCATTTTGCCATGGGAAACAAGAGCGTTCCAGATGAGGCATCATGGCCAAAATGGCGACCTCAGGACTGGCCAGACCGGCTACGCTGTAATCTGAACCGTTCGGATTGCGGGATACTCATCGTATGAGTATTTCAATACAACATTGTATTTATCTTCATGATATGGCAGTGAGAATTTTACCTTCTCCATGGGCTACCCAGATGCAAGCTTGCTTCCGCTTAACGAACCGAACATGACGCTTCTATTCATAGGAACAGTAACACCTACAAACTTGGATTCGAAATTTATGTGAATATTTGTGCAGCATTTTTCGCTTTCTTGGTGAAGTCTGGGTTAATCAGGTTTAATTCTATCATCAGCTGGCAGCCGTTTACATACG
>ENA-OQAR01000224-OQAR01000224.1-human-gut-metagenome-genome-assembly--contig:-NODE-224-length-16216-cov-2.806327_pt1 | contig 16216 bp, 18 predicted proteins | sample MGYA00242738_ERZ504533 | MGnify/ENA primary metagenome ERZ504533 (study PRJEB26092, sample SAMD00036276) | human gut metagenome | host: Homo sapiens | study: EMG produced TPA metagenomics assembly of... | reverse complement strand
CTTTACATTTGTAAAAAAACAGAAAATGCAAATGTATATGAAAAAACACATTCTTATTATTGAGCTGGCTGATATTACTCCCCTCCGGTATACTGGCAAACCCCATCAAGGAAATGCTGGAAAGGATAGACAAGGGAGCATCGGACAAGTTCGTAGTCGAACTACACAAAAGCTCAAATGACTTTTTCGAGTTGGACCAAAAAAGGCGACAAGGTAGTGATACGAGGCAATACCTATATTAATATAGCAACCGGAATCAACTGGTACTTAAAGTATCATGCCGGAATCCACCTGTCATGGAACAGTATGCATGCCTCACTACCCAATGTTCTTCCTCCCGTCTTCCGTAAAGAACGCCACGAAACAAATCTGGCCCTGCGTTATGATTTCAATTACTGCACCTACTCCTACTCCATGGCATTTTGGGATTGGAAACGTGGGAAGAGGAACTGGATTGGATGGCACTGCATGGCATCAACCTGCCACTTGCTGCCGTAGGACATGAATGTGTGTGGCGTAACCTATTACTCCGCTTAGGATTTTCCAAACAGCAAATCAATGATTTTATTGCCGGACCAGCATTCCTTGCCTGGTGGGAAATGAACAATCTGGAAGGATGGGGAGGCCCTAACCCCGATAATTGGTATAAACAGCAAGAAGACTTGCAGAAAAAGATATTGAAACGAATGAAAGAATGGGGAATGCACCCCGTACTGCCCGGTTACTCGGGTATGATCCCCTCCAAACTGGATTTGGGAAAACGTATTGATGGTGGAAAAGAAGAGAAAACATTAAGCAACATCTCCTCGGAATCCGCCCAAAGCACTCTCAACAAATGGAACGGATTTGACCGGCCGGGAATCTTACTGCCCGACGATCCCAAGTTTACCCAGATTGCCAGCCTTTTTTTACGAAGAAACCGAAAAGCTGTATGGAACAAGTGACTACTACTCCATCGATCCTTTTCATGAAGCCAAAAGCTTGCCTGCCGGACTAGACTTCGGCAAAGCTGGCAAGGCTATTATGGATGCAATGAAAAAGGCTAATCCAAAAGCTGTGTGGGTGGTGCAGGGATGGACAGAAAATCCACGCCCGGAAATGATGAAAGCGCTGAATCCCGGCGATCTGCTCATCCTTGATTTATTTAGCGAATGCCGTCCCATGTGGGGCATTCCCTCTATATGGAAACGAGACAAAGGATACGAAGAACACAACTGGTTGTTCTGCCTGTTGGAAAATTTCGGTGGGAACGTGGGTTTGCATGGAAGGATGGACCAACTTCTTCATAATTTTTACCTGACCAAAGACAACCCACTGGCCGCTCAGCTAAAAGGCATCGGTCTGACAATGGAAGGCATTGAAAATAATCCCGTTATGTTCGAACTGATGTGCGAACTACCTTGGCGTGCAGAAAAGTTTACCAAAGAAGAATGGATAAAACAATACATCCGCGCACGCTATGGCACAGACGATGAATCTATCTGGCAAGCTTGGCAGATCCTGGCAAACGGTATCTACAACTGTCCGGCAGGCAACAACCAACAAGGTCCTCACGAAAGTATCTTTGGCGGCGCCCATCACTGAATAATTTCCAAGCATCCAGCTGGAGCAAAATGTGCAACTATTACGACCCCACTACCACAGCAGAAGCCGCACGATTGATGGTGAGCGTAGCACACAAATATCGCGGTAACAACAACTTTGAATATGATCTAGTTGATATCACCCGACAAGCCATTGCCGACCGTGCCCGAATAGTGTACAATTACGCTGTTGCCGACTTTAAAAGCTTCGACAAAAAAAAATTATGCCACACACACCCGACAGTTCCTGGAACTGTTAATGATGCAAGACAAGCTGCTGGGCACACGCAAGGAATTCAAAGTCGGAAACTGGATTCAACAAGCGCGCAATCTGGGAATCACATCTGAAGAGAAAGACCTCTACGAATGGAATGCCCGCGTACAAATCACCACATGGGGAAACCGTTACTGCGCCGACATCGGCAAGTTACGAGATTATGCCCATAAAGAATGGAACGGACTACTGCGCGACTTTTTTATTATAAAACGTTGGGAAAAATACTGGCAAGTACTGCAAGACCAACTGGATGGCAAACTTCCTGTACTGCCAGTAGGTAATTCATCAACCCCCACTGCCGATAATCCAGCCATGACCATAGATTGGTATGCCCTGGAAGAACCATGGACACTGGCAAAGAACACCTATGCGGCATCTGCCGAAGGTGATTGTATAGAAGTAGCAAAAGAGGCTATAGCATTGATAAACAATTGATTGTAAGATGAAAAAGAAAGAACTCGATACAGAAACCGCACAGCAGGCACTGCCCATTAAAAAGAGGCTTTTGTCACTCGATGCACTCAGGGGCATCACTGTAGCAGGAATGATTCTGGTCAACAATGCAGGAGGCAAAGTGTCGTATGCACCTTTACAACATTCTGCATGGAACGGACTGACACCTTGTGACTTGGTTTTCCTTTCTTTCTGTTCATCATGGGTATTTCAACATATATTTCATTGAACAAATTCAATTTCAACGTTTCCCTACAAGTGGTAACCAAGATATTGAAACGCACATTTCTTATTCTATGCATCGGATGGGCAATCGGTTGGTTTGACCATGTATGTGAAGGTGACTTCCTGCCTTTTGTCCATCTGCGCATCCCCGGGGTACTACAACGCATTGCTTTATGTTACTGTGTTATTTCTTTTACAGCCCTATTTATGAATCATAAGTTCATCCCCACATTAACCTTTATCTTACTGGTAAGTTACACTGTCATATTATGCATGGGGAACGGTTATACCTGCGATGAAAGCAATATTTTATCCATCATTGACAGGCAACTTTTCGGCGAAGCACATCTCTATCAGAAGAGCCGATTGATCCGGAAGGATTTGTAAGCACTCTCTCTGCTATCGCCCACACTTGTATCGGTTTTTCATGTGGAAAATGGATAATACAAAGCCATCAGACAGAAAACAAAAGTGCTCCGTTTGTTCTTGACCGGATTCATTCTGATGAGTATCGGCTATTTGTTGGCAGATGCGCTGCCTTTAAATAAAAGAATATGGTCTCCTACTTTTGTTTTGGTGACCTGCGGAGCGGCTTCCATGTCACTTGCCACACTAATGTATTATATAGACATAAGGAATAAACAAAAAATGGTGCCGCTTCTTCATCATCTTCGGCGTCAACCCCCTATTCCTCTATGTATTGAGCGAAGTACTTGCCATTATGATGGGAAGTACCGGATGGAAAGCGGCAGCCTATGCAGCCATTCATTCAGGAATAACCGACGCCTACCTTGCCTCAGCCGTCTACGCCCTCGTTTTCACTCTGTTTTTGGGGGGTATCGGTTATCCACTATATCTTAAGAAAATATACATCAAACTGTAACAACAGATTCACAATATATAGAGAACTATACAGTATTAAACAAGAACATATTAATCAAAACCAAAATTAAATTCTATGCTAAACGTACAATCTCTAACCCAAAGGACATTTGCACAGATAGTAGTCTTTGCATTACTCCTATTAAACAGTACACTGGCATTTGCTCAAAATCAAGTTAACGGTATTGTCACAGACAAAACCGGAGAACCCCTTATCGGAGTGAATGTAGTCGAAAAAGGTACTACCAACGGTGTTATCACTGACTTTAACGGACAGTTTACACTGAATGTAGCACAAGGAAAGACACTCGTATTCTCTTACGTGGGTTACACTACCCAGGAAATTACAGTAAAAGGATCTTCTCTGAAGATTATTATGGAAGAAGATTCTAAAACATTAGATGAAGTTGTGGTAGTAGGTTATGGCAGTATGAGTCGTAAGGATGTAACCAGCTCCATTACCACTGTGAAAGCAGACAAACTGAATGTAGGAGTTTATTCTGACCCTGGACAGTTGTTGCAAGGTAAAGTTCCTGGTTTGACGGTAGTACAAAGCAGCGACCCGACTTCTGGTACAGCTTCTATCTCTTTACGTGGGGCTTCTTCTCTGCGTACCGGTGCGGCAATGGAACCTTATTATGTTATTGACGGTATTCCCGGTATGTCATTAAGTCTGATTGCTCCCGAAGATATTGAAAGCATTGACGTACTTCGTGACGCTTCTGCAACGGCTATTTATGGCTCCAAGGCTGCTAACGGTGTAATCTTGATTACCACCAAAAAAGGTAGTAAAAGTGAGCACACTTCTGTAAACTACAGCGCATATCTTGCATTTGACAACATTGCCAAGCGTTTAGATATGATGACTGCCGACGAACTCCGCACCTATGCCAAGGAAAATAACATCACTCTTCCGAATGACAAAGGAGCAAACACCAATTGGAACGATGAAGTACTGCGCACAGCAATCAGTCATAACCACAACGTTTCTATCAATGGCGGTTCAGAAAAGACTCAATACAGTGCCAGCATGAGTTATCAAAACAAACAAGGTATCGTACGTGGTACAGATTTCGAGCGTTTCGGCGGCCGCGCATTCTTGCAAACCAAAGCACTGAATGATCGGCTCACCTTAGCCTTTAATGTGAATGCCGCACAATCAAAAGGTACCACCGTTGATTCCGCCAAAGATGGCCAATCCGTATTCGATGCCATGAATTATTATTCTCCACTAGTTCCTGTCACCAATGCAGACGGTTCTTGGTATAGCGACAAAACTATCTCCCAAAACTTCAATCCTGTATCCATGATCAATGAAGATACTTTTGAAAATAACAAGAAACTCCTTCAAGGAACAGCCAAAGGTACTTTAGATATCACTAAGGACTTGAAATGGAACTTAAGTCTTTCCTATCAAGACGAACAATATATATGGAACGAATACCATACCAGCAAATCCCAATATAACACCCGAAATGGCGAAGCTAAACGTATTGCAACAGAAAACAAGAAAAAAATTCTTGAAACATACATAAACTATGATCATACATTCGCCAATATCCACAAACTGGGCCTGATGGCCGGTTATTCATGGGAACAGAATGATGACAATGACAGTTTCGGTCTGGATGTCTACGACTTTTTACAATGATAACACCACCTTTTATAATCTGAACCTTGCCAATAAAATGGATTGGCAGAATGGCGGTATCACCAGCAATAATAACGGTCATTTGGAAACTTTACGTATGATCTCATTTTATGGACGTATCAACTACTCCTTCAACAGCAAATACCTGCTTCAAGCAACAATTCGCCGTGACGGCTCCTCTGCTTTTGGAAAGAACAACCGTTGGGGAACTTTTCCATCTGCATCGTTGGCATGGCGTATGAGCGAAGAAAAGTTCATCAAAGATTTAAATGTTTTCGATGACTTGAAGTTCCGTGTTGGTTATGGTGTTAGTGGTAACTCACTCGGATTCGGAGCTTATTCGGCTATCCAGACTTACAGTACTTCAGGTTGGTTCAACTATACAAACGCCAATGGCACACAGAATAGTTACCATACCCTGGCAGCCGCCTCAAATGCCAATCCAGACCTAAAATGGGAACGTACAGCATGTTGAACATCGGGCTGGACTTCAGCTTCTTTGGAGGCAGATTAGGAGGAACCATCGAATACTATGACAAGCGTACCAGCGACCTGATATACACTTACGAGGTTTCCACAAACCGCTATCCTTTCGGAACCATGCCGGCCAATGTGGGAGATATCAGCAATAAAGGTATTGAATTTACCATTAATGCCACTCCTATACAAACAAAAAAATTTCTCTTGGCAAACCAGTTTGAACTTATCTCATAATAAAAATAACGTAGAAAGTATATCCAACAGTGAATATTCCGTAGATTATATCCGTGCAGCCGATCCTGAAATCGCAGGTTATTCTTCAAATGCAGACGTACAGCGCATCATGGAAGGACATCCTATCGGCACCTTCTACACCTACGAATGGGCCGGCTACAATAACCAAGGAGTATCCATCTTTTATGTACACGATCCTGAAACGGGTGAGCGTACAGGCGAAACGACCACAGATCCTGAAACTGATAGAGACCGTACTATTACCGGCTGTGCACAACCTGATTTAAATTTAGGCTGGAGCAATAACTTCCAATACAAGAACTGGAATCTCGATTTATTCTTTACTGGTGTTCTTGGACAAGATATCTACAACGCCACTGCAGAACAATACTCTAATGTTTCTTTTGTGAAAGAAGGCCGCAATGTATTAAAAAGCGTAGCTACCGAACACCGTGCTACAGACACACAATCTCAAGCACCATCCAATCGCTGGATAGAGAACGGTAGTTATTTCCGTCTGTCCTCGGTTTCATTGGGATATACTTTCGGCAAAATTGGTAACTGGATAAACTCGCTCAAGCTATACGCTACTTGTAATAATGTATTCACCATTACCGGTTACTCCGGTCGTGATCCGGAAATCAACCTTGGAGGCTTGGAACCGGGTATGGACAGACGCACCAATTACTATCCGCGTACCCGTTCATTTATGATCGGTGTAAACATGAATTTCTAACCATATAATTGAAAACTAATATGAAAAATAGCATAAAATTAATAACCTGGCTAGTAGGTGGTCTGTTCACCTTCTCCTCCTGCACAGATCTAGATGTGGATCTTAAATCCACTTATACAGAATACCCGGATTCCGAAATTGCCAAAGAAGCGAAAATGGCAGGTTTGTATTATGGATTCGGCGGAGCATTAGGACGTCGTTATATGGAAGCTGCCCTGCTGTCCTCTGATGAATTCATGGCAGTGACATTTGGTGGTAACTGGTATGATGGCGGCAACTATATCCATTCCTCTCTTCATGCCAGCCTTCCAGGAGACGCACACGTGGACTGGGCCGGTGATATTCCGGCTGCAATCACAAAGTGCAATCAAGCAATTTTTGACTTGGGTGGAGAAGATGAAAACAATGCCGAACAGGAAGCCTTGATTGCTCCGGCACTTGCCATGCGTGCTTTCTATCATTTTATTTTTATGGATACATTCGGAGCAACTCCCAAATTAGACCACTTGATCGGCGATTCTGAAGCTATCGACCGTTCTCCCCGTTCCGAAATTACAAAATTTATCGAAAGCGACCTGCTTCGTGCTTTGGCTTCCGGCGGTTTAAAAGAAGATGTTGATGCTTCCACTTATGGCAAGCCAACCAAATGGATGGCTGAGGCTCTCCTTGCCAAACTCTATATAAACTGGGCTGTTTATACCTGTGATGATGTAGCTACTTATGATCCAAGCATGACTAATTCCAAATTGAATGATGTCATAAAATATTGCGATGATATCATCGCCTCTGGTCATTTCAACCTCAGTGATGGTTATCGCAAGAAATTCATGCCGGACAACGGCTATCAGATCAAAGATTTCATCTATGCAATGCCATACCAAAATAATGAAACATCAACCAGAGCCAATACTTACGCCCGTTTCCAATTCTGGCCTAAATTCAACAATGATGGTGCGGACGGTAAAGGACTGTTCGGCATAACACTATCCCAAAATGCCGGAGGCATTTTCATCGTTACTCCCGAGGCGGCAGACCGTTTTTGCCTGGAAGGAGATGAACGCAATGAGATCATCATGAAAGGTGCGATCAACTATTATGACATCAGCACACATACAATGGGAACAGAACCTTATATATACAACGGACAACAAGTTGTCCTCACCAAGAACATCACCATCTTGAATGACCAAATGGATCTTGGAAATGACTTGAACGCATGGTGCCAGGGATACCGATGCATCAAATGGGCTATTCAAGCAGACGATTATAACCTCTATAACCGGAATCAAAGCAATGATGTACCTATCTTCCGTTATGCAGATATTCTGCTGATGAAAGCAGAAGCTATTCTACGGGGAGCAACAGCTACGAACGGTGATACGCCACAATCCCTGTTCAACCAAATACGCAGCTACTGTAACGCTCCATTATTGGAGCATTCTCCTTCATTGGACGAGTTGCTTGAAGAGCGTGCACGTGAATTTTACGCAGAAACATGGCGTCGCAATGACCTAATCCGTTTTGGAAAGTTCGAAGACGACTGGGGATATAAAAATCAATATCATCCGGAAGCCAAGACCGAGAAATGGCGTAGAATCTTCCCTGTATCTGTCGACTTGATGAATTCAAACACCAACTGGAAGCAAAATTACGGTTATTGATAAATTAAATAAGTTTTTATAAGGGCTTGTTACGGCAAGCTCTTATAAAAACCTTTAAAGCAAAAATAATTCATGAAACGTCATCAAATCTTATTACTTCATATCGCGACATCCATCTTGGTATTATTCCCATTTCCTATACATGCCCATAAAATGATGTACCAGGACTCTATCGAAATCGTAGTACACAGAGGAGCGAACCATATAGCGCCGGAAAACACCATTCCATCAGCTCTAGCTGCATTGAAACATGGAGCCGGCTGGATAGAAGTGGACGTGCGCAAAAGTAAAGACAATATACTTTATAATCTGCATGATGAAACTTTAGACCGTACTACCAACGGTAAAGGCCCATTCAAGATATGCTATCCAAAGATATTGAAAAATTAGACGCCGGCAGTTGGTTCAGTTCTCGATTTATCGGCATTCACGTACCCCGTATAGCCGAAATGCTAGATACCCTACAAGGAAAGGCACACATTTTTTTTGATGTAAAACGAGGAACTCCGATAAAAGATTTGATTACATTAGTACGCCAAAAAGGATATGAAAATAAAAAGTTTCTTCTGGTTTGCAGACTCAGAAATGCTGAAAGAATTTATCAAAATCGCTCCGGAAATGAAGATTAAAGTAAATGCCTCCAATATAGCGGCTTTGGAGAAATGGATGAAAATATGCACCCCGGCCTATGTAGAAACAGATATCCTCAATATCACTCCTCAATTCAAAGAATTCTGCAAAAGCAATCATATCAAGATAATGGCTGCTATTCAGAATGCGAGTGAAAAAGAATATAAAAAAGCGATTGAAGTCCATCCCGATTTAGTCAATCTGGACCGGCCGGAACTCTTTATAAAAATACTCCATCAGGAGATTAAAAAATAACCCTTTTCCAAGAAGAGCTATGAAAAGTACCCTATCTTACCTGCTGATTATATGCAGCCTGTTTACTGCTTGTATCGGTCATCAGGAAGAATCCCTACTGTTCTACGTAGATACCCGTACGGGCACTGCACCAAGCGCAACCCACACCGCAGAACTTTTCGGCAAAAATACCGAAGAGTACGGGCAAACGCTGCCTGCTGTTCTAGAGCCCAACGGAATGAACTTTTGGACTCCCCAAACACAAGATACAGAAGCAAAATGTAAGGCTCCCTATTATTACAAAGATACGAAAATACAAGGTTTCCGCAATTCACATTGGATTGTCGGAGGTTGTACACAGGATTACGGTTCCATGACCTTGATGCCTGTATCGGGTACACTGAAATATCTTCCCCAAGACAGAGGAAGCCTGTTCTCTCACCAAGAAGAAACAGCAACGCCCGCCTATTACTCTGTCCTTCTCAAAGATTATTCCATCTTTGCAGAAATGACCGGACGTTCCCGTTCAGCCATTTTCCGATTCACTTATAACCAACCGGAAGATGCTTATCTCATAGTCAATCCTAACAGTGATGAAGGGAAAGGATATATTGAAATCGATACCATAAAAAAAACAGATACGCGGATACAATCCCGTCCACCGCATCTATCAAGCTGGGGAGAACCCGCCGGATACAACGGGTACTTTATCATTGAATATCAAAATGAAATAGAAGAATATGGTACATTCCGGCATGACAGTCTCTTCGCCGGACAACGACAGATAGCCGATGGAACAAGTATAGGTGCATATCTCCGGTTCAAAATACACTCAGAAGGACCCATATTAATCAAAGCCGCTTCCTCTTTTACTGACATGGAAGGCGCTCAAAAGAATCTGGACACCGAGATACCTCATTGGGATTTTGACCGCACCCGACAGGAACTGAACTCCATCTGGGAACAAAGGCTTTCACAAGTTACAGTACAGACAAACAACCGAAACGATAAAGAGAAATTTTACGGAGCACTCTACCGTGCCTCATTCCTGCCACGTACATTCAATGATGTAGACGGGCGCTACCCTTCTTTCTCCACAGGACACCCGTTCAGACAATCAGCCAACGGTAGAAATTACTATGAAGATTACAGTATGTGGGATACTTACCGTGCTCTCCATCCGTTAATCAATATCCTGACCCCAAAGAAAGCCGGAGACATGATGCAATCATTGGTGGACAAATATGAACAAGGCGGCTGCTGCCTATATTTCCTTGTTGGAACAGTTATACCGCAGCCATGATAGGCGATCATTGCATCTCCGCACTGGGAGATGCCTATATCAAAGGAATCCGTAATTTTGATATCAACAAAGCTTGCGAAGGAATGCTCCGGAACGCATTCAGGACTCCCGCCACCTATGAAGAATATAAAAACGGAATGGGACGGCGTGCTTTGAATTCTTATCTGAAATATGGATACATTCCTTTGGAAGACAGCGTACCGGAAGCCTTTCATACCTGCGAACAAGTGTCACGTACTTTAGAATATGCATACGATGATTTCGTATTGGCCCAAGTCCTGCAAAAGTTGGAAACATCAGATGATTACTTTCCTGATCCACAAAAAAACAGGACTTTATGATACATTAATGATACGTGCACGATATTACCGTAACGTAATAAACCCTAGCACCGGATATGCCCAAGGCAGATACGCTGACGGAAGTTTCCTCACCGATGCCGGTAACGCCTTTTCTTTCACCCGCTTCATCACCGAAGGAGCTCCCTGCCATTATACTTGGTATGCCCCCCATGATATATACGGACTTATGGAATGTATGGGCGGAAAAGAAAAATACATTGCCAAACTGGATTCCATGTTCAGCGAACACCGCTACTGGCACGGCAACGAACCTTGCCACCAGATAGCCTACCTCTTCAACTATGCCGGACAGCCTTGGAAAACCCAACGCGAGGTGCGTCATATTATGGAAACAGAATATCTGAATGCTCCCGGTGGACTGTCAGGTAATGATGATGCAGGGCAAATGTCTGCCTGGTATGTATTTTCTGCTATGGGATTCTATCCGGTATGTCCCGGTACACCTTATTATATAATAGGAAGTCCTTCTTTTCCCCCGGATGAGCATCCGCTTGGAAAACGGAAAGACATTCACCATATTAGCCCACAACGCCAACAAAAAATAATATATATATCCAGTCAGCAAAACTAAACGGAAAAGAATATGACAAGAATTACTTTACACACCAAGATATAATACAGGGAGGAACATTAGAGTTCCAGATGGGCCCGAACCCTAATACAAACTGGGGAGCATCCGCCCTCAGCCTGCCTCCCGACAATATGAAATAAGTACAAAAATAAAAACAAACCCAATATGAAGAATCAAACTATCATCAGCCTCTTATGCTGCCTCCTGTTGTTTGTGACAGGATGCAGTACTTCCCATCAAGGGAACACGTACGACATCATGACCTATGGAGCCAAAGGAGACGGACAAACAGATGATGCCGCCGCTATACAACGCGCCATCAATGCCTGTTCCGCTGCCGGTGGCGGAACCGTAATCATTCCTGCCGAACACACCTTTCTATGCGGTCCGCTATATTTGAAATCCTATGTGAACCTTCATCTGGAACCCAACTCCCGATTGCTGGCCAACCCCGATGAAAGCATCTATACAGAAAGCGCATTCCGCGAAAACCGTGGCGAAGGAATGATGTGGATCAGTGGAAAAGACTTAAAACAAATATCCAATTACCGGTACAGGAGAAATAGACGGAAACGGAATCGCCTTTATGGGCAAAGAGCTGGATGATTCCTACGAGCTGAAGCCCGTCACTGATTTTGACCCACGCCCACATGTGCTTACCCTTATCAATGTAGAGAAAACCGTTATCCGTGACATCACGATCCGGAACAGCGCCTATTGGACAATACACCTGATAGGCTGTTACGATGCCTTGATTGACGGCATCTCTTTATTGAATAATCTAAAAATACGCAACGGCGACGGTATTGATGTGGATCACTCCAAAAAAAGTACGTATAGCGAACTGCTTCATTGAATCGGGCGATGACTGCATTTGCCTGAAGAATCGTCGGGAATTTGAAGAATATGGCTCTTGCGAAGATATTGTAGTGACTAATTGTATCATGACTTCACGTTCATGCGCTATTAAGATAGGCTCGGAAAATATGGACAAGATTGATAATGTATTATTCAATAATTGCATTATCAAAAACAGCAACCGGGGCATCGGCATACAAAACCGGGATGAAGGTACTGTGAGCAATGTCATTTTCTCCAATATATTAGTAGACTGTATGTTCTATTCTGATGTATGGTGGGGTAAAGCGGAACCTATCTATGTCACCTCATACCCTCGTGCCGTAGGCAATCATAAAGATGCAGGCTGGCGTTTCCCCAAAGGTGCAACGAAAGGACACTCGGGAGAAGTCAGCAACATTTTCTTCAATCAGATTAAATGCACTAGTGAAAACGGCATTTTCGTAGGGGGAGACACTCCGGAGAAGGTGCACCATATCTATTTTGATGAAATAGATGTCAAGTTGTTAAAAACGTACCGGTTATGAAGGCGGTGTGTATGACAAAACGTCCTTGTAACGGAGATGGTTTTGTATATGACAAGACTTATGCTTTCTATCTGGACACCGCTTCGGATATCCGGATTACCGGCTGTAACATTTATTGGGCCTTCCCTCAATTGACACAAGCCGGAGGAGATATCAAAGAGAAGAATACAATACGTGTAAAAATAAACAAGAAATAATTATGACCCACATTCCATTCAAAGTTTCTTTGTTAAGACTGGTCTTCCTGCTGCTGCCCGTGACGGTCGCGGCACAGGAAGCCAGACTTTCTGATTACGTAGATCCCAGAATCGGTTCGGAAGGACTGGGACGGGTATTTATCGGTCCCTCCTGCCCTTATGGTATGGTGAAACCATCGCCCGATTGCACTGTCCATCCCAATAGTGGTTGGCTGCCTATGCCCGAACAAGTCAACGGTTTCTCCCAAGTACACGTCAGCGGGACAGGAGGAGGTCCTAAATATGGCAACATACTTGTCATGCCTTTTGGCAAAGGTATGGATCAGCTCAATCATATAGACTATCGCAAAGATGAAACAATCCGCTTGGGCTATTATGCTACCGAATTCCAGAGAACAGGCATATATACTGAAATAACAACTGCTCCACGCGCCTCATTCTACCGATTCACCTATCCCGAAGATTCCTTAAAATCCCTGTTGGTTGACGCCGGCTTCTTCCTGGGTGAACAACCGACCCCCGATGCCCGCGAAGCACAACAATTTGTAGGTTCGGAAATTCAAATCATATCCGATCACGAAGTAATGGGATATACCCGTATTCGCGGAGGTTGGAATAACGGACGTGCCTACACCGTTTATTTTTATGCAGTAACCGACCATCCCTTTGTACAAACGACCACATGGAAAGGAAACCAGATCAGCAATGAACGATACCAGCCAGACTCCCAACAAAAAACCGGAGCTTTGTTGCGTTTCCCTTCTTCTGCAAATACCATTCAACTGAAAGTCGGAATTTCATTTATCAGTTCTCTCAAAGCCAGAGAGAATGTATGGAACGAAATACCTCATTGGTCATTTGAGGACACCCGGCAAGCCTTATTGGCACAATGGGAAAACTTATTGCAACGCATTGATATAGCCTCAAATACACCCGAAAAATATAAGCGTATGTTTTATACCGGTATCTACCATACCATGTTAATGCCTGTAGACCGTACCGGTGAAAATCCATTATGGAGTGATCCGGAACCTTATTATGATGATTTTTATGCTATCTGGGACACCTACCGCACCTCAACTCCACTTATCACACTGATTGACCCTCAAAGAGAAACAGACATTGTACGTTCACTGATCAATATCTATAAACGGGACGGCTACATGCCTGATGCACGAAGCGGAAATTGTAACGGACGGACACAAGGCGCTCCAACGCCGAAATTGTTATAGCCGATGCATTTGTAAAAGGACTACCAAACATAGATTACCATCTGGCTTTGGAAGCTATGCTGAAAGATGCGACCATACCGCCCGGAGGTAACGAAGAAGCGGAGGGAAGAGGCGGACTGATTCCTTATCTGGAATTGGGATATATTCCATACGGTATTCCCCGAGCCGGAAACCGCACAATAGAATACTCCTATTGTGATTATGCCATAGCCTTAGTAGCAAAAGGACTAGGCAAGACAGACTTGTACCAGCAATACTTGAAACAATCTTCCAACTGGAAGAACTTGTGGCGGGCCGATTATGAACATGCAGGAGTCAAAGGATTCATACTTCCCCGGGATAAAGAAGGAAACTGGTTAGACAAAATACCTTTCGGAAACTCCCATATCCAGAAACCCACCTTCACATATACCCCCGTTACCTTTGAAGGCCCTTGGTATACTCCTTGGTGGAACATGTTCTTTTATGAAGCCTCCTCCTGGGAATATGCACTCAGCATTCCGCATGACGTACCCGGACTCATTGAACAATGTGGCGGAAAAGAGAAGTTTGACGAACGGCTGGATATTTTCTTTGACAAGGGTTTCTTCAATGTGAATAATGAACCCTCCTTCCTCACTCCCTGCCTATACCACTGGGTAGGCGTCCGGATAAAAAGTGGCGACCGCATCCATGAAATTATCCAGAAGAACTATAATGACGGTTCTGCCGGTCTTCCCGGAAATGATGACTCCGGAGCCATGTCATCGTGGTTGGTATTCCACATGATGGGGTTGTACCCCAATGCCGGACAAGACTATTATTTAATCCATACCCCTCTACTGACAGAGAGTCGTTTCCATTTACAGGAAGGCAAAACATTCACGATCAAAACCGAAGGGCTTTCCGAAAAGAACAAGTATATCCGGTCGATTTTATTAAATGGAAAGAATTATCCATATTCCACCATCCGCCATAATGATATCATCAAAGGAGGCGAGTTGGTTTTAAAAATGGGCCCTAGTCCCGGTAACTGGGGGGAGCAAACTATTTCCTGAATCTAAAGAGTAACATACGATGAAGAAAAAACTTTTTATATGCTTTCTGCTTATCGGCAGCCTGATGGGAAATGTTAATGGCCACAAGATATCATTACCAACCCTCTGTTATTTGTAACTTCAAACTGCATGGACAAACCCGAAAGTACCAATTTACTTTCAATCAGTCCAACGACGACCCTTTTATCTGCATTGGGGAATTGAAAGAAACACCCGATGGCAATCAGGCAGTTACGCCATGCCCCAAGAAGCTTTAAAAACGGCGGTCAGACTAAGCTTCTTACAGCCGGAAGACGGACAGCATATCTGTCTCCCCATTCAAGAAACCTTTGCCCTACTTTCAGCAACCGCTTTTCAGGAATTGAAAAGCCAAAAGGCATTTCATTATAATCAGACAGAATACCAACTGGCTGATACCAAGTCACAAGCTATGGGCTATTCCTTACTGCATGTAAACGACTCAGTAGACGGATGCGAAATGTGGATTATGGATAATCCGGATTTCCCTCTGATATGGGAAATACAAAATAATCCGCTCGGCATCAATTGGAAAGTAGCTCCCATAGATCTCCCCGCACACAATCTGAAAGAAGAAATCATCCAAAGCCCGGAAAAAATGGGTAGCATCTATTATGCTTATCCCACACCAAACGGCATACAAACTCCGGTACCCGAAGGTTACAGTCCTTTCTACATCAGCCATTACGGACGCATGGGTCCCGCTGGATGACTTCGGACGAACGTTATCTAGAAGTCATTCGTGTCTTTGATACGTTTCACAATAAATCAGGACTTACCGATTTAGGTGAAGATGTGAGGCTCAGACTCCAGAAAGTATGGGAAAATGCCCGTGGGCGCGGAGGAAACCTGACCCCATTAGGAGAACGACAACACAAAGCCATTGCCAAACGGCTTTATCAACAATATCCCCATATATTCCGGGACAGCGCCAACATATCAGCGCGTCGAGCGTTTCCGTACGTTGTATCATGAGCATGTCCGCATTCACAGAACAACTGAAAGAACTAAACCCCTCCCTCCAGATCACCCGCGAAGCCAACCAAAGACACATGGACTAGAGCC
>ENA-OQAR01000223-OQAR01000223.1-human-gut-metagenome-genome-assembly--contig:-NODE-223-length-16254-cov-2.585168_pt1 | contig 16254 bp, 22 predicted proteins | sample MGYA00242738_ERZ504533 | MGnify/ENA primary metagenome ERZ504533 (study PRJEB26092, sample SAMD00036276) | human gut metagenome | host: Homo sapiens | study: EMG produced TPA metagenomics assembly of... | reverse complement strand
TATTCAAAATACCGGTATTGAAATCATGTTGAATGCACGCCCTATCGAAACAGCTCAATTTTAGTTGGGATACTCAGTTGAACTTCTCTCAGAACAAGAGTAAGATTATTGAATTATTACCGGGAAAACCAGGTATGCAGTATGCTTTAGGAGGTTCTGACGCATTACAGGTTTATGCAGTTGCGGGAGGTGCTTATGGTGAAATCTGGGGTACCAAATATCAACGAGTAGAAGAAGGAGAATTTAAAGGACAATTATTACTCAATGAATCAGGACTGCCACAGGCCACTAGTGACAAGCATAAGATTGGTGAACAACAGCCTGACTTCCTATTAGGATGGACAAATACATTTAATTATAAAAACTTCACACTTAGTTTCCTGATTGACGGACGTTTTGGTGGCGATATTTTCTCATTCACTAATATGAACTTGCAACGTAGTGGTATTGCCGAATGTACTGCTCCAGGCGGTAAACGTGAGGATATCGTTGTAGCGGGAGTTATCAAAGATGGTAACGGTTATAAGGTAAATGATCAAAGTGTTTCTTTAGAACGTTATTACAAAGCTTTGGCTACAGGTCGCGCCGGCATTTCGGAAGCTTATATTTATGATGCTACCAACATCCGTTTGCGTAACATCGCCTTGAGTTACCGTTTCCCGTCATCTATGTTGAAAAAGACCCCGTTCCAACAGGTTAAGCTTGGTTTCACTGTGAATAATGTATGGATGATTTCAAGCCATTTGGATGGTATTGATCCGGAATCAGTATATGCTACAAGCACTAATGCAACAGGTTTGGAGAACTCGTCAGCTCCGACATCACGTTCTTACCTGTTTAATGTGACTCTTGGTTTCTAATCATAAAAAAGAAAAAGAACAATGAAAACAATGAATAAAATTATTTTTGGGGCTTGGCTTTTGCGCCGGATTAGTTTCCTGCTCTGACTTTGATGAAGTCAATACCAATCCCACAGCTGCCGGTGAGGAATATGTAAAACCTCAATATGCATTGAATAATTCTATAGGACAGGCACAGATGAATCCCGGTACTGCAGAACGTATAGTAGTCTATAATTGGGCTAGTGCTGCCAGAATTTGTGGAGAAATGAGTTTTCTGAACGTAGGCCGCTATAGTGATGATTATACATCTGCTTATTATTATCCTGATCTCAGCGCCAGTATTAAAAATGCGACGTTGGCTATTACAGCAGTAGAGAACCAACTCGAAGCGGCCACTACCACTGCACATGAAAAAGAATTTTTCCCGAACGTAAAGCAGTTTGCCCGTATTTGGCGTGCCTATCTTATCAGTGAGTTTGTCGATAATTTCGGACCTTATCCTATTGAAAGTTTCCTAGGGGAAAATCCTGTTTTCAACTCAGAGAAAGATGATTATGAATTCATTTTAAAGGAGTTGAAAGAAGCCGCAGCAGCTATCAACACCTCTGTCCTACCTGTTGAGGCAGAAGGTAAATGCGACCCGTTTGACAATGTAAAATATGATCCTGTGAAGTGGCAGAAATATGCAAATTCACTCCGTATGCGTCTGGCTATGCGTTTATCAAACATCGACAAGGCAACTGCGCAGACCGAATTTGAGGATGCGGCTAAAGGTAACAAGATTTTAACGGCTGATGAGATGTTTGCAGTAAAAGAAAATGATGGATGGGATGTCTTTTCCGGAGTATATACCCGTTCATTTGACGATCAGGTTCTTTCCTCAACAGTTGCTAATCTTCTGACCAATTTAGGTGGTATTAAAGTAACAGAACAACGTTCCGATTTGGCTAGTTATGTTAAACCAGCTAATTATTTAGGTATTAAATATGACAGACATTATGTTGCTAATACAGATAATCCTACTAAACAATATTGGCTGGATGGTATGCCGGAAAATCTTGATCCGCGTGCATTAAAGATATTCTGTTTACCTGATGATGAAAATGCTGAGAACTACATAGATAAATATAATGATAGAACAGCTAAAGATTTCGTTCTTTACACAGTAGACGAAAACGGGAATCCGATTCCTAATAAGGATAATCCTGGGGAAATAAAGATTGATGCAACTCGTTGTTGGAATGGTTATCCCGCTGGTTCGCGCGGTGGATGGTCGCCAACCTTGGCTTATAACCAACTGGTGACAAATGGATATGGCCCCGGCTGTACTCTTCCAATGTTGGGTAAAGACTATTGTCAGGGCAAATCTCGCATATTCTTTGCAGCATGGGAAACTTATTTCTTGTTAGCAGAAGCTTCATTGTATGGTTGGAACACTGGAACAACAGCAAAAGAAGCCTATGAGAACGGTATTAAAGCTAGTTTTGAATACTTTGGTGTTAGCGAATATGTGAATGATTATCTGAATTCCACCAACTATAATCGTGTAGGTACTTCAGTCAAATTTGATCATACCACTGAACCGACTGCTGAACAAATGACTTATGTGGATGGATACAGCAAAGAACAGAAAACTGTTACTTATGAATATCCTACAGCTTCTAAAACTTTATATGGAAAAGCATTGAATGACCACTTGACTAAAATTATCACTCAAAAATTCATTGCACAAACTCCGTATTTGGTATTGGAAATGTGGTCGGATTTCCGCCGTTTGGGATTACCATTCTTTGAGATTCCTGCAAACGAAAGTTCAATGACTGGTTCAGACATGGTTAATGCTTGGAATCCTAATTCTTGGAAAGACGGACAGAAGTGGGAATTTTTATCCACAACGTATGCGATATCCTTCCAGTCTGGAGAATGCAGATCCCGAAGGCTATAAACAAGCTGTAGAGTTGTTAGGAGGCTCAGATAATATCATCACTCCTTTATGGTGGACCGGACGTTAATGTCTTAACCTAGGACATTCATAGAATATAAGTTAGCCAGCTAATTCATACTTAAAGTATTGCGAATTAGTTGCTAACTTATATTCTATGAGTGTCCCTTATTATGCCCAAAATCATTTGATTTTCTGATGCCGGCAAAGCATATTACACATGGATCATAGAGTCCTTTAACATTCATAACTACACAAAAAAGAAGGACTACCTTCTCACGAAGACAGCCCTTTCATTTGCTATTAATAATCTAGTAATTTTCTGGTAAATTTTGAACGCTCTCTTATCTAAGAAACAAGCATTAACGCTCTTTTGTTTATTCCTCCATTATAAAACTTTTCAGTATTTTTTCGGCAATATTTTCATTTTCCTTGCTATAGATAATAGATATATAAAATCCACTACCTGCCGTCTTAGTCATCAAACAAGCATAAAGGCAATGATCTGTTTCGCAGCTCCCTCTTAAATAAGTACCGAAAAACTGTGGTAACTCAAACTCCTGCACTGCCGACTGGTCTTTCACCCCGTCATCATTGGCATAGTCTTTTAATACACTTTTCAAGTCACTTTTTGTCATACCATCCGAATCCAAAGACTGAATGGTGATATAAAACTTGGAATTGTTCAGAAGAAAAGTCTCCTCTGTATCCTCCTCCACCAAAATCCCTTTTGGAGCCTCAAAAGTCAGACCATAGGCTGTCCATGTAATAGGAACCAAAGCTTGCGCACTTACTGATAGCCAAGCCAGACTTAAAAACACAAGAAGTAAAACCTTTTTCATTTTTAATTATTTTACCAATAAAACTCCGATCAGTCCACAACTGATTATTTATCCTTTTCACGGATTTCCACGCGACGAATCTTTCCACTGATGGTCTTTGGAAGTTCTTCTACAAACTCTATGACACGTGGGTACTTGTACGGAGCAGTCACACGCTTCACATGATCTTGTAACTCCTTTACCAACTCAGGTCCTTCCTTACCCTTAAAAGTTTTAGAAAGGACAATCGTCGCCTTTACCACCTGACCACGGATTTCATCAGGCACACCGGTAATCGCACATTCCACAACAGCCGGATGAGTCATCAAAGCACTTTCCACCTCGAACGGGCCTATACGATAACCCGAACTCTTGATCACATCATCAGCACGACCTACAAACCAAAAATAACCATCCTCATCACGCCAAGCCACATCACCTGTATAATAAATACCATCATGCCAAGCATCTTCCGTTAATTCCGAAGCACGATAATATTCTTTGAACAATCCCAATGGTTTACCCCTATCTGTACGAATAACAATCTGACCTTGTTCTCCATCTTCAGCAGAACGCCCGTCGTGAGTCAACAAATCTATATCATATTGAGGATTAGGTACCCCCATACTTCCAGGTTTAGGCTCCATCCAGGGAAAAGTACCTAAAGTCAACGTGGTTTCCGTTTGTCCAAAACCTTCCATCAGACGAATACCTGTGATTTTCTTGAACGTTTTCATATACAGAATAGTTCAAAGCCTCTCCCGCCGTAGTACAGTATTCCAAAGAAGAAAGATCATATTTACTAATGTCCTCCTTAATTAAAAAACGATAAATAGTGGGAGGAGCACATAAAGAAGTGATATGATAATCCTGAATCTTTCCAAGAATATCTGCCGGTGTAAATTTCTCATGATCATACACAAAAATATTGGCTCCTGCTATCATCTGTCCATAAAGTTTTCCCCAAACAGCTTTCCCCCAACCTGTATCGGCAATGGTAAGATGAAGACTGTCACGATGCAAATTATGCCAGAAACTGGCAGTTACAATATGTCCCAAAGGATATGTAAAATCATGTGCCACCATCTTAGGTTCTCCTGTAGTACCCGAAGTGAAATACATCAATGAAGTATCTTCATTCGTATTAGGATGTTCCGGTTTAACAAAAGGAGTAGCCTTCTCAATACCTTTATGAAAATCTTCAAAACCCTCCGGAATATCCAGTCCTACACTGACCAACTTTTTTACTGAAGGACAATCGGGCATGGCATCTATAATATGCTTTGTTATCACATCTTCTCCTGCAGCTACAATCATCTTGATATCAGCAGCATTACAACGATACACGATATCCTTTTTTTGTCAACAGATGAGTTGCAGGAATAACCACAGCTCCTAACTTATGCAAGGCAATATAGAGTACCAGAACTCATAACGACGCTTTAAAAATAAGCATCACCATATCACCATGACCAATACCAAGGCTCTGAAAATAAGAAGCAGTCATATCCGTATACTTTTTCAAGTCTGCATAAGTATATTGTATATGCTCCCCTTTATCATTAGTCCATAACAATGCTTTCTTATCGGGTTCTTCGGCAGCCCAGGCATCTACTATATCATAACCAAAATTAAAATTTTCAGGGATTTTAATCTTTAAATTCTTTATAAAGTCCTCTTGTGAGGTAAATGTGGTCTGTTCTAAGAATTTTTCTACCATAATCTTATTCAATTAAAAATTGAGAACCAAAAATTAGAAATAGTTGCGGTCAATGACAACGCAGTCTTTTTAATCTCAATTTATTATAATATTACTGCCAAGAATTTCACAGTCTTATCGTCCAATGCCAGCATACCATGTGGAATAGAAGAATCAAAATAAAGACTGTCACCTGGATTCAAGATCAATTCTTTTCCATTTATATTAAGTAACATTCTTCCTTCAATAACCAAATTGAATTCTTGTCCCTCATGTGAGTTAAAATGAATCGGAGTATTTTCCGGTTTCGGTTCTACAGTCACAATAAAAGGATCAGCCTTACGCCCGCGAAAACCGGAAGCCAATGACTGATATTTATACGCCTTGGTCCGTTCTACCGACACTCCTGAACCACAACGGGTCAGAAAATAAGAACTCATCTTAGGTTCTTCACCAAACATTAATACATCCAATGCAATACCGTATTTACGGGCTATTTTCTGTAAAGCACTGACAGAAATATCTTTCTCCCCGCTTTCCATACCCAAATACTCTTCCACTGAAAGCTGGCAACTTTTAGCCACTTCATCAGGAGTCAGTTCCAGAACGTCCCTTAATCCCTGGAGACGCTCAGCTATTTGTTTTATCTGGTCACTCATAATCTTATTGTTTTATGCTTCAAAGATAATGAAGATTTAAGAATTCCTAGCAAAATTTCATTAAGTTTCGAAGAAAACCATCTGACAGACAACATTAGTTAAGATTATATGCAAAACGTTTACTCTCCGAACGTACAGCATCATCAGCACATTTGAAACAAGACAAGAACCACAAAGTTAGCTTCCGAAGCCCCTCATCCTTTCCACAAAATTCTGAATCACCGGATACATAGCCTCAGGCGATTCCAACTCATAGCAAAGAGTTTCCAAAGGACACCAACCTGTCCGGTTTCTGTTCCAAATACGAGAAACTATTTGAACACACTCCACCCTAATATTCGCCTTGTGCAATACAGCCAATGCAGGCTCACTGATGATATCCGTATAAACCTCCCGGACACCCCCCAGCACCATCAATGCGGCAGCTGCTTTTCCTACCACCTTGTCAGCAACCTGCGCTCCATGCAAAAAAAGACCGGATGCTGATTCAGCAAATCATATAAATCGGCTACCCCGCGTTGGGTAAAAGTACGGATCTCTTCCTTTCTGATAACACAGGAATAGCCGCCTTCATGCAACAATCTGATTTAATTCATCCATCTTCCTTTCTATTTCATTCAGATAATACGATGCATCTCATGACCTTCTACATAAATAGCACTAAACGGGCGGCTCGGACAAAGATTTTCACAAGCGCCACAACCGATGCAACGTTCTGTATTCACAACCGGTATCTTAAGTGATTTTTCATCATCGGCATCTTTAGGAACCATCAAGATAGCCCCCGTAGGACAATGACGGGCACAATTTCCACAACTTACCCCATCTGTGTTCACTATACAATTCTGAGCAACCCACACAGCATGACCAATCTGTACAGATGACTTCTCTGTCAGATCAGCCAAGTGAATAGCATCAGTAGGACATACTTCTGCACATTTCGCACACTCAGGACGACAATATCCACGTTCGTAAGACATCTCGGGCTGCATCAGATGTTTCAAATCACCGGACGGACGCAATACCTGATTAGGGCACACCGACACACAAAGCTGACAAGCCGTACAGTGCTGCGCAAAAATGACGGAAACTCAATGCTCCCGCAGGAACAATAGGAGTGGCACGCTTGGGAACTTTCTTATCTATAAGAGGAGCCAGACCGCCATCCACTTTCTTTTCCTGAGCTTTTACGGCAACACTTGCAGCAATCAAAAGCCGAAACCTAAAGAACCCACGCCGTGCAGTATCTACCTTTTCTTTGTTTAAAGACGCCTGAGAAACCTGTTTGCCAATTCCTTCACTTGCCGGAGCCTGTTTCTTCAGAAGCATCTGCCCCGATACATATTTTATTGCCCCTTGGCGGCACTTGCCTAGACAATCCATACAAGCAACACAACGGGAATAATCAATCTCATGTGCTTTGGGATTAATGCAGGAAGACTTGCAATTACGAGCACAAAGTCCGCAACCATTACATTTAGACGTATCAATAACCGGTTTAAAATAAGAATATCTAGATAAGAATCCCAATACTGTACCCACCGGGCAAATGGTATTGCAATAAGTTCTTCCTCCACGCCATGCCAAAATAAAAAGCACAATCACAGTACCCACTGCAACTGCAAAAGTAGAAAGACCTTTCATCCAAACATCTACCGAATAAAAAGCATAAACTGTCCACACGCTCCGCCCATAGGGCAAGTACATTGTTCCCCCACTGATACAAAGGTGTCAGCAGGTTAGAAACGATACGGCCGTATGCACTGTAAGGAGCAATCAACGCCGCCAATGAAACCGCCCCTGCTACCAAAGCGACGACAAACACTGCCAATACCCCATAGCGTAACCACGACAAAGCAGGCGAGTAGCGGAAACGATTCTTCTTTACCTTTCCCGAAACCCAGGAAATGATATCTTGAAACACCCCTAACGGACAGATAACCGAACAATAGACACGCCCCAAAAGCAGAGTCAACAAAACAAGGGCTATCACCACCCCCACATTCAATGCCAGCACGGCAGGAAGGAACTGTATTTTCGCCATCCAGCCAAACCAACCATGCACAGTTCCTGTAAAATCCAAAAACAGCAACGTGATCATTGTAAAGAACAAAAGGGCGGCGGCAAGTCTTATTTTACGTAACATAAGCATTCGTTATTTTATCATGTTTATCCATTCCATTATAAAGTCTCTTGTTTCAACTGTTCCACATATGCGTCTATGCGATGCAGTTCTTTGGGAATATCAATGCTTTGAGGGCAATGCGGATTACACTGGTTACATCCGGTACAATGGCTTGCCTGCCGCAGTTTGGGCACACTACGATCATAACCTATCAGGAAAGCACGCCGTGCACGGCGGTAATTCTCATCCTGACTGCTTTTAGGCACATTTCCTTCGTTGACACATTTATTATAATGCACCAGAATTGCCGGAATATCCAACCCGTAAGGACAGGGCATACAATATTTGCAGTCATTGCAAGGAATCGTAGGGAACTTCAGCATCAATTGGGCTGTTTCTTCCAAGAACTCTTTTTCTTCCTCATTCAAAGGTTCCAAGGGCGAATAAGTCCGAAGGTTATCCTGCAAATGTTCCATATAAGTCATTCCACTCAACACACACAACACGTTGGGATACGTACCGGCAAACGGAACGCCCACGATGCCACACTGTTCTCCGGGCGACGCTGCTTCAAGCGCGCCACCAGGTGGTCGTTCAGTTTAGACAAACGTCCTCCCAACAGCGGCTCCATAATCACAGCCGGAATTCCACGCTTGGCCAACTCTCCATACAAATATTCCGCGTTAACATTTCTACCCGAAGCATGGCGCCAATCTACATAGTTCATCTGAATTTGCACAAAATCCCATTTCACATCCAGCGACAGCAAATAATCAAACACTTCCACCGATCCGTGAAATGACCATCCCAAATTACGAATACGGCCTTCTTCACGCTCTTTTAGTAAAAAGTCAAGAACTCCATTGTCAATATAACGGTCATGGAAAGTCTTGATCCCTTCCCCTCCACCTACGGAATGAAGCAAATAATAATCCAGATAATCCGTCTGCAATTCTTTCATCGACTGATGGTACATCTTGATGGAATTCTCACGAGTATAGTTTTGGAAATTGGACATCTTTGTCGCAATCAAGAGCTTTTCGCGGGGATAACGTTTCAAGGCCGCACCGGTGGCTCTTTCAGAAAACCCTTGGCAATAAACAGGAGATGTATCGAAATAATTCACTCCGTGAGCGATAGCATAATCCACCAGTTCATTCACCGCATCCTGATCTATCACATTTCCATCGCTGTCCGGTGCAGGTTTCAACGGCCAGCGCATACATCCATATCCTAAAAGTGAGACACGCTCCCCTTTGGGAGAAAACGCGATACGTCATTTTATCCACAGGCACTTCGCCCAACACAGAAGCCTCGGATGAAGCCGGTTTCCCTTCGGATGCACAACCATACAGGGCTGCCGCCGATGCAGCCGCACTGACGCCTACTATCTTCAGAAACTTCCTGCGGCTCATTTCCTCTTTTATCTCTCTTTTCCATAACCTTTTTTTTATACTTTAAGCACTGATTACCAATATTCGCAAAGATTAAAAAGATTCCTTGATATTTTATTGCGGAAAAGCACCTCATAATTACATAAAAATGTGCACATAGTGCCACATGAATAATATTCTATCATAAAAATGCCAAAAACTTCTTTCATTTTTGCATAATTCCAAACATACAGATCATTATTCTTCAAAAAAATACCATCCCATGAAAAAAACTACTTCCGGCAAACTTATGCCTCTTCTCTTCCTTTCCGCTCCGGGTATAGGAACAAGATATTCTGATAGCTACTCCGAACACCTCCCTGCCGTTGCCCGTTCCCGAAAACGTGAAGCCATTATTACCTACAAGAAAATCCGTCCGATGATACAGCTGGACAATTTATCATACCGTCTCATCTCACCTTACAATGATAAAGGTGTTTCCTCACTGATGCTCTACACCCCACAGAAAAAACATGCCGTGTTCTTGCCTACAAGATTCAGCATTATTGCAATCAGATTGTTCCCCGTTTCCGCATGGACAGGCTGAAAGCCGACAAGCAATACCGCATCACGGAACTAAACCGGAAAAGATGCCCGTCCGCTGCCACTGGACAACAAAATGTTCTCCGGAAGAATACTGATGAAACAAGGTGTCGAGCTACCGCTACAACATGAGTACGCCAGCCGCATACTGGAGCCGCCCGAAGTGAGCTAAACCTTCCGGTTGATATTGACAGACAAAAAGAGGATGTCAAAACTCTGTTTTTGAAAATACGAACTTATAATCTGGCATTTGAACATCCTAAAAGGCTAAAGAAAGGGCCGTATCATTACTCAATACAGAGCTTGATACGACCCTTTTTTAAGTGTTATAAATACGATCTGTAACTTTGCGGGGTAGCCATTTTAGTTTTGACACATTTACCCTTTTTGTCTATCAGTTCATTCCGATACGTTTCATCAACTCATCATATTCCTTCTCTTCCCTGCACAACGGCCTGTACCAGGTATATTTCAACACCACGGTGGTCACCACCAGCAGCAACACCGACGCAATGAGTCCCCCCCGTACCGCGCACCACCAGATACATGGGCACAATAGTGAGACAGCACTGCCACACGATACCAATCGCCACATTGAACATATCCCGCTTGAAATGGCGGTTGCGCGTCACCTGCGGATAGCGTGCTACTGCCTTGGCCGCCACCGGTTTCCACCACCCCCACGGACATACCCGGATATAGAAGTTCACCAGTGTCTCCTCGTCAGCAGGAGGTGCCGAGTACGTACCCACGATACAACCCACCAGCGAAATGCCGAACAACACGGGGAAAAAATAAAGTACCAACGAATCGGGTACCGTGAACTTCATCACAATGGCAGCCACCACACCCGAAGTCATTCCCCAGAAATACCCTTCACCATTAAACCGCCACCAGTGCCACTTCAACACATTGGCGGCAATATATCCGCCGAACAACGCGCCCACAATCCACTGGAAAATCTCGTTGATGTCCTTCAGAAAAAAGCCCATCACCGTACTGATAACCACCACCAGTACCGAAACGAGGTAACTCGCCCGTATCTGTGTCCTGACGGAAGCCCTTGGGTTGATATACTTCAGATAAATATCATTCACCACATAAGCCGGTGCCGCATTCACCGTAGAAGCGAATGTAGACATGAATGCCGACAGCAATCCTGCCAGTAACAAACCCGCCAGCCCCACCGGCACATACTTCGTAATCAGGTGAGGAAGAATTGTTTCGAAATCCGTGTGGACAGCCGTCATCTGTTCCAGTCCTCCATCCACTTTAAAGAAATAGATAGCCAGCAACGCAAACCCCATAATCATCAGATAACGCGGAATCAGCAGAATGACCGATACCGAACCGCTCATCAGCGCCGCCTCCTTGGGTGACTTGCACGACAGGATCTTCTGCATGTCATAGTTCGGAGCAGGTCCCGCCATACTCATAAAAATCCCTTTCAGCAACGCCATCATCACAAAGACACCCATCAGGCTGTAAGGCTCGTCCGCCATGCGTTCCGTCAGCAAACTCATCCGTTCACTCCAGTCAATGTCCAGCGTCCAGCCGAAGAAAGGCGACTCCCACCCTGCAGGCACAAATTCCCGGATCATTTCAGGAGCCACCATGTTCATCCCGATAATGGCAATGACCACACCCGCCACCGTCATGATGAGGAACTGCACCACATCCGTCCACACAATGCTGAGCATACCGCCCAGCATCACATAGAAGGTAGCAATGGCCGTAAAGAAAAATGCCGTAAAAATGAGGCACATATTGTATCGGAATATCCCAGGGCACATACTGCGACACTACCTCCCACGGAAAAAAAAGATCTCCATGAACTTGCCGATTCCGATAAACCCGTAGCTCAAGAAGCCCAGCACGCTGAGCAGAGCAAAGACAATGACAATAGTATGCGAGAGCGTAGCCCCCCGCCCCTGCCCGAAACGGGTCTTTATCCATTCGCGCCCGTCAGCACATTGCTCCGGCGGAGCCACACCGACAGATAGACCATCAGGAAAATTTGATTGAACACGGGCCACAACCATGGAATCCACAGACTTTTGAACCCATAAGCAAAAGCCCAATACACCATCAGCATGGTGCCGGTAATATCAAACATGCCCGATGCATTCGACAGCCCCAACATATAAAACGGCAACGACTTTCCGCCCAAAAATAAGAATCCATATTCTTTGCCGCCTTCTTTTTCAAAAACAACCCGATGGCGACAATAACCATCAGATAAGCACAAATAATCAGAATATCAACGATATGCAATTTCATAGTATCCGCTTCATCTTTTATTCAAACACCTGTGTCATGGGGCGTCCTATCCACACCTGCGGTTGCTCCAGATTGAAAACAGATGCTATAGTAGACGCACAGTCAAACTGCATCATGCTCTCTTCGAAAGCTCCCCCCTTCTTGATGTTCTTTCCGGCGATAATGAACGGCGTTTCCATCTCCTCCATGGTCTTTCCGCCATGTCCCTTATTGATTCCCCCATGATCAGCGGTGACAATAATGATGCTGTTTTCATAAATACCCGCTTCCTTGATGGCATCCACAATACGGCCCACATAGCCGTCCAGTTCTTTCAGTTTGGCATAATAAGCCGGAGTATCGTGTCCGTCACCGTGCCCTACGTGGTCAGGGTTGTCGAAACAGAAAGCACTCAACACGGTTTCTTCTGCATAATATACTCACAGGCCATGTCACACAAAGCCGTAGGATGCGTGTTATAGTCGGGTGCCTGCGCATGATGGTTCAAAGCCAGCGTATCTACCAGATACTTGATGCCATCCCATTCATACAGTACGCCCATCTCGGCATCGGGAGCCGCCTTGCGCAACTCGCTGAACACGGTGGGGAAAATGCCATGCTCGTTCAGCACACGCGAGGGTAGTTCGGGCGTTCTTGATCCCCACTCCGTGTACCCGTGCAGTTCAGGACCTGCCCCCATAAACATGGAAGCCCAATTTACAGCACTGGATGAAGGAAGTACACTGCGTTTTTTCAAACGTGTAGCATCCGGCATCCATCAACGCCTTCACGTTCGGCATATCCGCCTTTTCCACACTGTAGGCGCCCCATCCGTCCAAACCGATGACAAACACATGTTCCGCTTTCCATTCCGGAGCCTTCCGGCAACCCGACAACACCATTACGGCTATGCACATAGCCCATAAAGCAATTCTTTTTCATACAATATCTATTTTGGGTTTTATAATTACAAAATTAGCCATTTATTCCCTTTCGACAAGAAATAAATGGCATTATCCACTTCTCTTTCCACCTAAAAAACAGCCATTCCGCATTAAAAACGACTTTATCTTATCAATGCCTTTATATTCCTTCTATTTTACCCGTTCAGAAATGCCTCGTTGCGATCTATCAACGCGTTCACCGCCGCCACTGAAGCTGCGGAACGCAATCCGTCGGCAGGCGTGTGCAGACAGTAGTCCACCAAGCGATCCACCGTAGAAACCGCCACGTGCATCCGCGTGTCGCTGGAGGCATAATAGATGTATACCGTACCGTCGTCATCGGCTATCCATCCGTTCGAGAAAAGCACATTGGACACATCGCCCACCCTTTCCCCCGCCAGCGGAGCCAGCAGATAGCCGGCTGGTTCAGCTATGACGCGCCACGGTTCATCGGCTGCGGTCATATACAGATAGAGCACATAGCGCAGTCCGGCGGCACATCCGCGTACTCCGTGCGCCAGGTGCAGCCACCCTTGGGAGGTGCGGATGGGGTGCGGTCCCTCTCCGTTCTTCACCTCTTTGATCGTGTGATAATAACGGTGGTTTATTATCATTTCGTCCTTCACCTCCGCCCGGGTGATGTCGTCTATCAACGCCCATCCTATTCCTCCCCCATTTCCGGCATTAATAAAATCATCCTGCGGACGGGTGTAGAGGGCATATTTCCCATTCACAAATTCGGGATGCAACACCACATTGCGCTGTTGGCTCGCCGCTTTCAAGTCGGGCAACCGTTCCCAGTCCACCAGATTGCGCGTGCGTACGATTCCCGCCTTTGCCACCGCCGCCGACAGATCTCCCGCCGGTGCCTTGTCATCATGGCGTTCGCTGCAAAAGATACCATAAATCCATCCATCCTGGTGAGCGGTAAGACGCATATCATACACATTGGTTTCCGCCGGATCCACATCGGGCAATACCAGCGGACGTTTCCAAAAGTGGAAATTGTCCACCCCGTTAGCTTTCGGCTATGGCAAAGAACGACTTCCGGTCTGCTCCCTCCACACGCACCACCATCAGATACTTTCCGTTCCATTTCAGGGCACCACTGTTCATGGTAGCATTAAAGCCGATACGCTCCATACAACAAGGGTTGGTGGCAGGGTTGAAGTCATAACGCCATTCCAGGGGAATATGCTGGCGTGTCAGTACCGGATAAACATAACGGCGGATGACACCGTTCGTTTCTTCCTGCATTTCATTAGGACGTTGCAACAACGCTTCATGGCGTTGGCGCAATGCTTCTATTTGTTTTTTGAAATATCCGTTCATATCTTATTTTCTTTTCATTGTTATCAATCCATCTTTTACAGTAAAAGAATGCTATCCAAGCATCTAGAATTATACTATTTTATCAAAAATCAATCATATTCTATACAGTGTTGTTATTGGTTCTCAGGATAAAGAGACATACGGTAAACCCGCTGGTAAATCGCATCTTCCAATTCCAATTCAAACACAACATCCTGTGTTTCAGGATCTACTTCTGTCACGCGTGCACCACGATTGCCCATTGCTAAGCACATTGCTCATTCCCGGACAAATTAATCTGTTACCCGTTTGTTCCAAATATTGCACCCCGGAACGGGCCGGAGTAAAATATGCGGTACCCCCGTTCTTTTCCATATTGCCAAAACTTGACGAACCGTACGGTTTACTTCATCCACTTCGTACTCTATTCCACAAGTATAAACATTTTTTTCTATCCGTAAAATCAAGCTTGAAATTTCGTCCATAGCCATTATTGAAATAAAAGATATGTCCATTAGGCAACGGAACAGCAGTATGGCACCCCCAAGGCCATTCAAAATCATCACAATTCTTCGTTCCGGCTATCACATCAGGATCAGTAATGGGAGTTCCGTCGGCATGAAGAGGATTTAATAATAATTTCAAATATCTATCTCTCCAATACCCATGAGGTGATATAATCCACTCAATGCCTCCGGCTTTATTAAATTTGAATATTCCTTGATAGCGAGCTGTAGCCAAATAATCATTTCCCCATTCCACTATACCATTATTATGCGCCCAATTACTGGCATTTTGCGCATAAGGATCAGCGGTAAGATTATAATCGGTCATACCATACCGTGCCGAATCCAGCATGTGCACCAAATCCCATTCTTGCAATATTTCCCCTTTTTCGGGATCCATTCTAATAATGAAATCGTTTATCCGTACATCCTTTCCATTGGCTATTTTAGCGGAAGTCTTGCTCACCGTAGCTAATATATTGCCTTGTTTATCTTGAGATATGGCATGATGCATAGTATATCCCCTTTCCAGCATATCCCAATTATGAATTGTATTTCCCATCATATCCACTTCCACCATCCGATGATGGTTTCCGTCACCGGTCATATAATGTCCGTTCTGCATCCGAATCAGTCCGCACCCGATTCCGATATATCGATGTTCATCCGACTTCTCCCAATCAAGAATCCAACGGATTTCTCCGTCAGCATCTACCATATAAGGGATAGAAGTGTCTGTTTCATCCTGTCCGGGAGAGTTAACTAAATTCATGCCTGGCTCCATACGGTCATATTGAGCCTTTACCACTCTGATTTCCTTGGGCAGTCTTCTGCTTTCCAATGTTTTTGTCTGAAGCTTTAGATCGGACCGAGCACGTTCATTTCCTTGCAAATCTGTATAAATTAAAAGTGACCTGATTATTATAATTGGGATAAAGTCCCAATACCGGGATATTCTGTTTTAATTCCACACTCTTAAAATGCATATTCCACGTCAGGTGTATGCTTTCCCGGTTTGCTGTGTACAATCAGTTTAATGCGTCCCAATACAGGCAATTTTACAACTACACTGGCCGATAATGGATTGCAACCGAAGGATTGACTGTAGAACTCAATATCAAGTTGTCAATCGAAGTGCCTAAGGTAGGTATAACATAAGTGCTTCCATTG
>ENA-OQAR01000222-OQAR01000222.1-human-gut-metagenome-genome-assembly--contig:-NODE-222-length-16275-cov-3.705908_pt1 | contig 16275 bp, 20 predicted proteins | sample MGYA00242738_ERZ504533 | MGnify/ENA primary metagenome ERZ504533 (study PRJEB26092, sample SAMD00036276) | human gut metagenome | host: Homo sapiens | study: EMG produced TPA metagenomics assembly of... | reverse complement strand
ACTTTACTTGATTCAGTTAAAACATATACTGACATCACAGATTTCACTTTTAGTCCCAACTCTCATATTTGGTCCAAAAAGCCCTACACCGGATGTAACGATATTATGCATATTTCCTTTCTTCAGATAACCACAGGGATTTTCCCAGAAGAATCTGATCACAATATTTCCCGGAAATACCTGTCCGTCATGGGTATGTCCGCAGAGATCTACGTCCACACCTGTATCCGCCAGTTCCTGAAGTTCTCTCGCTCATGATCGATAACCAACACTGGTAGTGACACATCCATACCCTCTGTGATTTCCTGCGGAGTCTTTCGTTTATCAATCCCCCGTCCGGGACGCTCATAATCCGGTCTGCCATACAGATAAAAGGAATCATCGATGAGCACATATTCATCTCTCAGAAGCGTAATCCCCGCTTTCTCCAGAAACTCATCCATCTCCGGGGTACTCTCTTTCTTTTCCTTACTGCCAAAGGTAAATCCCGCCAGAATCTTTTCCTGAATATCGTGGTTTCCGTAACATGCATACACACCATACTTTGAGCGGATCCCTCTCAATATCTCTGCCAGTTTTTCCGGATCATCCAGTGCCTCATATTCATTGTCAAAAATATCTCCTGCCACTACCACCAGATCCGGTTCTGCTCATTGATCTTCTCTGTCATCTGCTCCATCTGCTTGCATCCAATATTATATCCCAGATGAAGATCTGCGACCAGAACCACATTTAACTCCTTCATATTTCCTGCCTTTTTATCAACAGAAATATTGTACTTCGTTGTATGTATATTTCCGGCACTGAGCACTCCGTAAATACTGACTGTTGAAATGATCACCGCACAGACAGCTCCCACAACAGCAGTTCCCATATTACTGAAAAGCAATTCTCTCCCCGGAAAGGCAAAATTTCTAAGAGGATATTTCAGTAACAGTCTCAATCCATCCGCGATTCCCAGAGTCATAAGTGTATGCATCAAAACACCGAGCCAGTAATTACTCAGAAGCTTCATAAATCTCCTGAATCCTGATGCAGGTGCCATAAATGCGATCAGTATACTAAACACTACAAATAAATATACAAGTCCAATCCCCCTGCACACCCACACATTCCGAAAACCGTATGCAATACCTGAAACCAGTGCAGCTGCGAAGCAGGATATATACACACACCAACAGATAAAACGGTGCCAGATATATTGCAGCCATATAATATGTCTCCTTTCCACCTCTCATTGCCATAACAATTTTATTACTATAACAATTCCAGAAAATCATAATTGCTTCTTATTATACAAAAAAGAATCCTCAGCCGCCACTATAAGCTGCTGAAGATTCTATTAATTTTACTGTTCCATCTGTCTTCCCAGAAATCCGCTTGCCGTTCTGATGAGCATCTTCTCTGATTCACCCATCACATCCCTTTCATTCTTTCCCAATAAAAGTACCGAACCTACTGTATCTCCTGCACTGATAATAGGCTGCATGATCTGGGAATACAAAGGTTCTCTCTGTTCCTGAGTCACAGGTATCCTGCTTTTGTCATTTCCGTTGGCAAACACAGAGCTTCTCTCCGTAATTGCATCTTCCAGAGCTTTGCTGATAGGTTTTCCCACATATTCCCTGCTTCCCCTGTCCCGCAGCAGCCACTACCTGATCGTGATCTGTGATACACGCTACCATCCCGCTTGACTGCGCCAGCGCCTCTGCATATTCCTTTGCAAAAACATTCAGTTCTCCGATAGGGGAATACTTTTTCAGAATAATCTCCCCCTCCCGGTCAGTAAAAATCTCCAGTGGTGTCCCCTCTTTTATCCGTAGCGTTTTTCTGATCTCCTTAGGAATGACCACACGCCCCAGATCATCTATGCGCCGAACAATTCCTGTCGCTTTCATGCACTTTTCTTCCTCCTGTTTTCCTTTTATCGAAGTTTACTGTCTTTGTACCCTTCAGTTTCCATATCATGTGTTGTATGGTTATTATGTGGAAAACAGGGAGAATATACATTTCTGCATTTACAAAAAATGCCATTTAACTGCAATCAAGCGGTTATTTCCCGGAAAGTAATTCCATCAGTTCCTCTTTTGTGAAGCTGCCTCCGTTAAGCCCTTCGCCCTCCAGGATCTGATCTGCCAGTTCACGTTTCTTTTCCTGCAGTTTCAAAATATTTTCTTCAATCGTATCCTTCACGATCAGCTTGTATACATTCACTACATTCTTCTGACCAATTCTGTGTGCTCTGTCCGTTGCCTGATTCTGCACTGCCAGATTCCACCATGGGTCAAAATGGATTACAATATCTGCTGCCGTCAGATTCAGACCGGTTCCTCCTGCCTTCAGAGAAATACAGAATACCTGTGTGTCATCTGTGTTAAAGTTCTCTACCATCTGTGCACGCTTCTCCTTACTTGTAGAACCAGTCAGCATATAGTAACTGATCTTCTCCTCTTCAAGGCGCTTCGCAAGATGGTCAAGCATTGTCGTAAACTGCGAAAACAACAGAATCTTATGTCCGCTCTCCACTGCATTACTGATCATATTCAGGCACATATCCACTTTTGCAGAATCAGCTTTATAATCTGCAAAAATAAGAGACGGATCACAACAGATCTGGCGCAATTTTGTCAGCTCTGCCAGAATTGTAATCTTTGAGGTCTTAAATTCTTCTTCGGACTGCTTATCCAGCATCAGCATCATCCGTTTCACATGTGCATCATAAAGCTTCTGCTGCTCTCCTGTTAGCTGTACAAACATATTCTCTTCCAGCTTATCCGGCAGATCTGTAAGCACTTCCTTCTTCAATCTTCGGAGTACAAACGGCCGGATCATTTTCTGCAGACGTTTCATTGCATCTTCATCTGAATTCTGAACTGCCGGAATTTCAACTTCTTCCCTCGAACTTCTTATAACTGTAAAGGAAACCGGGCATCAGATAATCAAATATACTCCACAATTCACTCAGGCGGTTTTCCACCGGAGTTCCTGTAAGAGCCAGCCTGAAGTCTGCCTGAACCTCTTTTACTGCTTTCGCAGCCTGAGTATTTGCATTCTTGATATACTGAGCTTCATCAATAATCTCACATCTGAACTTATATCCTTCATATTCGCTGATATCCCTTTTCAGCAAATCATAGGAAGTCAGAAGAATATCCTCAGAATCTGCTTCTGCCAGGATCTGTCTTCTCTCTGCTGCAGTCCCGGTCACCATCTTTGCTGTAAGCTCCGGTGCAAAAACGTTGAATTTCACTGCTCCAGTTATACACCAATGATGCAGGGGCTATAATTAATGTGTTTCTTTGCAGCTTTCCAGTTTGTCCATCTGCCTTCTTTCCATCAGCTTTCTGCGCCTCTGCTGCCTTGCACGCCTGTTCCACTATCTCAATTTCACTCTGCATATTTAACATTGCAGTTTCTTTTACTGCTATATTTTCAACAACAGTATTCCTTCTTTCCAGAAATTCTGACAGTAGAAATGCAATCACCTGCAACGTTTTTCCAAGTCCCATATCATCTGCAAGTATTCCGCCGAATCCATTATAATTCAATGTCTTAATCCACAGAAATCCCCGTTTTTGATACTCCCGCAGAACTTTATCCAGGCTCTCCGGCACCTCAAAATCATTATCCTCAATGGTCTTCATATTTCTTACCAGCGACTTAAAAGATTTACCCTTTACTGCCGAAACAACCGGATTCTCTTTCAACTGTGCATCCAAATACAACGCACGGTACTTCTGTACTTCAATCTTATCCTGCTTCATCTGCTTATCCGTCAGCTGAAGCCCTGCCCTGAGTTCTTCCACTGTATCCAGACCCGAGTCTGCTGCATTTACAAAAGCTCCGTTTTTTCAGACGATAGAACTTTTTTCTTCTTATTATATCTGGAAAGAATGTCAATCAGTTCTTCCTTTGAAATATCTCCTGCTGTCATACTCAGCTCCAGTAGATTTCCACTCAGGGAAACACCTACTGTAACCTTTGGCGAATTCCGGACTTCAATCCGTCTCAGCGCATCAGAAATAAATACTTCTCCCACTGCCTGCAGTGCCTGAATTCCTTCTGTCAGAAATTCATATTCCATCTCTTCATCATCCGCAATTACCGCACACTGTTCAAATGGATTAAAAGCATTCGAATATTTATGGATCACATTTCTGACAACTGTTTCTCTATTCATATCCCTTGCTGCAATATCGTCCGTTGTATATAAAGAAAATTCCCTGTCTCCATACTTAACAGTCGCCTTACATGTAACCATATTTTCCTGCGGTGCATCCAAATAAAATCGAAACTCCGGTTTAACCATTCCATAATTTTCCGGATGAAATTCAACCATTCTGCATTTAAAAAACTTCTGGATCACCGGTAAAAGTTCCTGACAGAATGCCGGTACATCTTTATTTTCTATAAACGCTTTCTCACCGGGGATCAAAGACAAACTGTCCAGAAAATCCTTAACAGGTAAAAGCTCTTCTACATTCTCAATATAAATCTTTTTATCATAAAAACAAATTTTATACTGTTCCGTATTTGCTGCACACGTAAATTTGCTTACCTTCAGTTCAATTCCCTGCTTTGCACCTGTTATGGTCATTTTTCTCGGAAGATGTTCTCTGGTTATTTCCCAGGTTGTGTTTCTGGTTCCTATAGATTCTCCCTGCAATGTCTTTCCTTCCATCAAAAGCAAAAATTCTGCCAGTTCATTTCCTGACAGCTCCAGATGCCTTACCTTTTCCAGAGTTCCCATATAGTATCCATAATAGGAAGAGGATCTATGAAATTGCCTGTTGTTGTCTGCCCATTTACAGATAAATTTCGCAAGCGGTCTGGATTCCTCGGCAAAGGATTCTATTGTATGAACAAACTGAAGATTTTTCCCATATTTATAATCATCCTGATTTGCTATATGAACATCAAAGGAAAATGCATCCTTCAGTACGTACATTTTATTAATTCCTATTTTAAATTCTACTGTAAATGTTCTTCCGTCAAAATTAAAATATGGTTCCAGCCTTACTTTTCCATAAGTGCTTCCCTGAATCAGTGGAAGAGACTTCGCAACTGCCTGCTTCTGCAATAATGAAGCCAATTCCGGCGTGGTATGCATCTGCACTCCTTTTTCTGATCGTATGGGTCAGACCACCTTTTACAATTTTTTTCTACAGATTGTCCGTAATCATAACTATCCATATCATTTTCATAATCATTATATTGCAGAAGAACCGCTACACAATGTTTACAAAGTCCACCATATTCTGCATATGCCCGACATTCACAATAGCAGGTATCAACTTCATCATTCTCTGTATCGATTGATACATCTACTTCATAGATATTTCTTCCACTGCCTTTTACAGATGCAACAATTTCATCAAACGCACCCATATTTTTTACATCCATATCCAAAACTTTTTCCTGTTGCATAAAGTTCTGCACCTTTACTGTATGATGAAGAATTTGCCATATATCTGATCTGAGTTTTTGAAATCATATTTCTATACCTTTCCTGATACAATTAAAAAACTTTTTTGTATCATTTTCCCGGTTAAACCTGAGTAAAAAAGAATCCCTCCACCTGGCAGTTTCAATCTCTGCTCAAAGTGAAGGGATTTCCTCATCCATCGTTATTTATTTTACACGATAACCTTCGCAACTGCAAGACCATAAACTTTAAGTTTATCGCTGCCATTGCCATAAATCCAACTGATCTCGCCTTCCGGTACGGGAATGCTTACAGCTTCTGTTCCGAAATTCTGATAAATATAATATTTCTCATTTTCATTCTCTCTCACTGTAATCTCCAGTGCGTCCGGAATCTCTTCTTTGATTCCGCAGGAAACGCCGCTGTCTTTGAGCACTTTTTTCAAGGAAGTCTCCATAGAATTCCTTATCAGCATCTGCTGCCACATACCATGCCTTACCTTTGCCGTATTCATTCACTGTCAGGCAGGAATAGCCTTCATAGAAATCACTTCCGTAGGTCATTAAAGTACGTGCTCCGCGAAGCTCCACAAGGTCGCACAGATATTTACATGTATAAGTCTTATCCAGTCCAAGTTCATTGCCAGCCACAGGAACAAAAGAATTTTCTTCCCAGTCATAGAGTCCGTCAATTTCTGTGCTTCTGATTCCCAGCACATCCATCAGACCATGAGGAGTTCCTTCCAGATAACACCTGTCTGTGTCATCTGCAATTCCGGACCAGTAACTTGTGATCAGTGTACCGCCGTTTTCCACAAACGCACGAACCTTTTTGGCAAAACCTTCCTTGAACATATAAACCATTGGAAGAGCCAGTACTTTATATTTGTCCAGTTCACAGGTCATATCGATCACATCCACATTCACGCCCTGCTTCCGGAAACCTCTGTAGAATTTCAACATTGCTTCCAGATAATGAAGCCCTTTATTTCTGGGTCCCTGGCTGTCCTCCATTGCCCACTGGCTGTCCCAGTCGTAAAGCATGGCAACCGAGCTGTTCACAGTTGTTCCTGCCAGTTCTCTTATTTCTTTCAAAGTTTCTCCAACTCTGGAAACTTCTTTAAACACTCTTGTATCATTTCCACCGTAATGATCGATCACTGCTCCGTGGAACTTCTCAGAAGCACCTCTGCTCTGGCGAATCTGGAAATATAGAGCACCTTCTCCGCCATGTGCAATTGCCTGCATGGACTGTGCAAAAAGCATTCCCGGTTTCTTTAACTTGCTCACACTCTGCCAGTTTGTAGAAGCCGGGCAGGATTCCATCTGGAAGAACGGCTTTCCTTTCAGAGAACGCATCAGATCATGGCACATACCATTGTCATAAGCTGTATCAATCACTGCTTCTTTATGCCATGTCGGATAAGTATCCCAGGAAACCACATCAATCTCTTTTGCAATCTTAAAATAATCTAAACCACCAAAATAATACATCAGATTAGCAGTAGTCGGAAGTGTGCTTCCTCCCTCTCTCAATGCTGCAATCTCATGATGAATGAAATCCGCTGTCTGATGAGTAACAAATCGTTTCCAGTCCAGATTCAGTGCATGAAGCTGTGTCTCACCAATCTTAGACGGACTCTCGATCTGGTCAAAGCTGTTATAAGTATGACTCCAGAAAGTGGTGCACCACTTATCATTCAGATTTTCAATAGTCTGATATTTCTCTTTCAGCCAGTTACGAAATGCTTTCTGGCACAGCGGACAATGACATTCTCCTCCATACTCATTTGAAATATGCCATAGGATCACGCCCGGATGTGTGGCAACCTCCTGTGCCAGTTTCTTATTGATAATATGTACCTTCTCTCTGTAAACAGGAGACGTATAACAATGATTATGTCTGAATCCAAATAATGCTCTGCGACGTGTCTCATCTACACGGAGCACCTCCGGATATTTATCTGCCATCCATTTGGGTCTTGCACCTGAAGGTGTAGCCAGAATTGTAGAAATTCCTCTTTTATGAAGCTTATCAATGATTTCCTGCAGCCATTCAAAATGAAATACACCTTCTTCCGGCTCCAGTGTGGACCAGGAAAAAATCCCAAGGCTTACTACATTACAGCCAGACTCCTCCAGCATATCAATATCTTTTTCCAGAATATCCGGTCTCTTTAACCACTGTTCCGGGTTGTAATCACCGCCATGGAGCAGCTTATCTGTTCTAAAGTCCATACTTGTTCTCCTCTTAATTCTCTATTCTCAGTCGTTTTCTTTTTCACTATCATATTTAATACTCTATCCAATTTCAAAACACACTATTCTCGCTACTTATTACTTTTCTCAGTCAAAGCAGACGGGATCTGATTTCATTCTTCTTACAGGATATAGTTTGCAATTACTCCAAGTTTGTTTGCGCAACCGATTGTTCATATTTTTAGTATATTCCTTTATATTAATAAAGTCAATTAGCCATTATTATCTAATTTCGAATCTCTTTTTTGTCATATCACACAATTCATGACTGATTTTTCCATTTTTCAAACACACACACGAATCCTGCTTGCAGGATTCCTCCGCCTGTGGCGAGTCGCTTCAGCGACATAATTCCTCTCTTCCACAATGCGATCCTGTCCGGGAACTTTTTTATGTTACAGAAAGATTATGAAGTAATTTCCCATGAAAAAAATCCTCTGATTATTGATTCTCCAATAATTACAGAGGATTTTTCATTTTTCTACTGTGTTGACTCACGCAGCATCACCTGATAATTCAGTGTCAACGTATCCTCCAGTGGCTTCTCTCCCAGGATGTTCAGTAATTTCGCACATGCCATCTTTCCCAGTCTTACCGTATCAAAGCGTATACTGGTAATCGGTGGATTATTATATTCCAGATTCTTACTGTCATACATACTGGCTATTTTTATTTCTGCAGGAACCGATATTTTCTTTTCCCTCAGACTGCTCAGACACATGCTGCAGATCACATCATCCATACAGACAATACCATCCGCGCCTTCTTCAAGCAGTCTCTTCACAGCATCAGATACTGCTGCCTGATTATCCGTATCCATGAAGATCAGATTTTTCGTTAACAGAAACTCCCATTTCCTCATGTGCTTCCAGAAAACCCTGATATCTGCTTCCGGTAACATTGTAGGACTGATTTCCACCCAGAAGTGCCAGATTCCGAAAACCTTTCATCAACATAATACTTGTCAGTTCTTTTCCGGCTTCCTGGTTCTTGTTATCTACAAACGGAACTTCCGGATCTGAAGATGGGCCGATCAATATATATGGTTCCTTACAGTTCTTCAGATATTTCTGTACCTTGGAACTTACCACTGCTCTGCTTACAATGATCCCGTCAACTTTTCGATTTGCCTCCAGTCTCTGTATCTGCGATACATCTGCTCCATCAATCATAGAAATAATAATATCATACTCATAGGAGGAAGCCATCTCACAGATTCCATTCATACAGTCTTTAAAAAAAAGAAACTCTGTGGCAACATAATCCTTCGGCATCAGCAGTGCAATATTATAAGTTTTACGCTGTGCCAACCCCTTTGCCACAACATTGGGTCTGTAATCATGTTCTTTTATAAATGCCCGTACTCTGTCTCTTGTAGCCTGACTGATTCTTCCCTTTCCTGAAATAGCACGTGATACCGTAGTCTTACTTACCCCAAGCTCCCGGGCGATATCTTCTATGTATATATCTTCTTTTCTTCTGTTTCCATAAAATACCCCACTTTTTGCGCAACCACTTGATTATATTCTATAAAATAACAAAATACTCAAGCACTTACAAGTAACTTTTAAAGAAGATATACCGGCAGTTCCTCATTAATATGAACAGAACCTTTTGCTGTTTTTTCTTTTCTTCTGTAACAGATATTGTTTCCGGTTTCTCTGCCTCTTTTGTGGATACAACGGGCTTCTTTACGGTTTTCCCGGCACCTGCATTTGCTGCACGCCGAATACTCTCCCTGCCTACTGACATAATTCCATGACCTCCTCTGCCAATCTCGTATATTCCCTGGCACTTCTGCTTGATTTTTTATATTCCACAACCGGAATACTGTTATCCTGTGACCATTCTACAGAGCTGTCCACTCTGATGATCTGCTCAAATACATGAATATCCTCAAGTTCATGCAGTGTTTCCATTGTCTGTTTATAATAACTCTTTCTTGTATCTACCTTTGTCACTGCAATTCCGGCAACTTCCAGTTCCGGAGTAATCTGCTTTACTTCATTAAGAAATTCAAACATATTCGCAAGTCCGAACATTCCCCATGGACTTGCTCAACAGGAATAATTACCCGGTCTGATGCACAAAGGATATTCATCACCCAACCACCCAGCGTAGGAGGTGCATCAATCAGAATATAGTCATAATTTCCTGCATCCTTTATCTTCTGAATGCATTTTCGCAGGATAAATTCTCTCTGCCATTTTTGTAAAAAGTTCATATTCTATAGAACTCATCAATGTAGACGATGGTATCAGATCCAGATTTTCGTAGGGAGTATGTACCACATAACCGCTGAGCTCTTCCTGTTTTCCGATTGCGCAATACAGATTCTTCTCTCCTTTCGCCTGCTCCAGCACCCAGTTCTCCGGAAAAAAAGCAAGAGAAAGATTTAACTGCATATCTCCATCGATCAGAAGAACCTTTTTCCCTGCCTGAGCCATCGCCGCTCCAAGGTTTGAACAGGTTGTGGTTTTTCCACTTCCACCCTTATTATTTGTAAAACATATCGTTATGGTTTTTCCCATGGAACTGTCTCCTTTACCACTTACTTTACTTGTATTATAGGAGATTTATCATATAGATTCAACTGTTTTCCTCATCTTCGCAACCCTGTAACTCATTTGCATTGCCAGACAAACATTTCTTTGATTCCCAAAATAAGCCCTTGATTTTTGTTTTTTTGTGCTATAGTATTTATATACTTGATATGTAGTTTTTAAAACTATGTTATATTGTTTTCATTATATTTATCTGAATGAATGGAGGCGTTTTTTTATGAAATTTAAATTTAAAAAGAATCCCGGAAGTGCGATCACTCATGGTATTGCCCTTCTTCTCGCTACAGTCGGAGCAGTTCCTCTTATTATCAAGGCAGCGCGTTCTTATGATGTGCTCCATATTGTTGCTTTAAGTATTTTTATACTTACCATGGTTCTGCTCTATGCAGCCAGTACCATTTACCATCTGTAGATTCTACAGAGAAGGTCAATCGACGGCTGCGAAAAATGGATCACATGATGATTTTTGTGATGATCGCCGGAAGCTATACTCCTGTATGCCTGATCGTTCTTCATAACCGCATTGGATATATTCTGTGCGCGCTGGTATGGAGTATTGCAGTCCTCGGCATTATCTTAAAGGGCTGTTGGATTACCTGTCCCAAATGGTTGTCCTCTGTACTGTATATCGCCATGGGCTGGCTGTGTGTACTGGCATTTGTTCCAATCTTCCATGCACTCCCACGTGCAGGATTTGACTGGCTTCTTGCAGGCGGAATCATTTATACCATCGGTGGTGTAATCTATGCATTAAAAGTTCCGCTTTTTAATTCCAGACATAAGAATTTTGGTTCCCATGAGATTTTTCACATCTTTGTTATGCTTGGAAGTGCCTGCCATTTCATTGTTATGTACTTTTTTGTTGCTCCACTACCTGTATAACCGTCAATTTGCCAATAAACAAAACAAGGGGTTGCAGCACCGGATTTTTCCGTGCTGCAACCCCTTAACAATACATTTTCTCTGCTGCAGCATAATCCCTGCAGGAAAGCTTTTTATATTACACAGCTACTCTTCTTTCCGGATACAATCCATAGGATCCATATCCCACGCCAAAATATCCATAATAGCTCTTCGCCTCTGCGAACAGCGGATCATATACTCTGCCTCCGATTTCAGCCCAGCAATGACCGCTTCCGTCAGTTGCCGTTGTATCTACGCAGACATAAACATTCTTATATCCAAGAGCCTTTGCAAGATAGGCAAACGAACAGGCATCTGAGAAACAGTCCCCGCCTTTTTCCGCTCAGTATCAGATAATCGTTTGCATATAACGCAGGCCATGCAGTCTGATTATAAAATATTCTTCTGGTATCGTAATAATGCTGATACATTACCCATCTGAAACAGGTTTCAAATTTCTCACTTTTTGACATACTCGGTTTTGTGATCTTGCTGACAACATCCTTTGCTCTCTGCAAAGTCTCATACTCATACGCTTTGGTGGAATTCATTTTCTTTCCATTTGGATAATAAATCGTCTTTCCTTTTTTCCAGGCTTCCAGAATTCCCTTTTCTGTACAATAATAAATTGTATTTCCAACTTTAACTGTTTTCGTTCTCAGAACACCCTTGTCACTGAAATAGTAATATTTTCCGCTGATTTTCTTAACGCCACTGTAACGTATTCCATTGGAATCAAAATAATATTTCTTGTTATTGTATTTGATCCATCCGGTTTTCATAAATCCTTTTGGACTGAAATAATAAACTTCACCATGGATTTTACGCATTCCTGTAAGATACTGTCCATCTTTAAAATATTTCTTATTTTTGTTCCATACTCATACCAGCCATTTTTCACCTCCGGTATGGGTGTTGGTGCAGGTGTCTCGATTGGTGTTACATCCGGAGCCGGTGTTTCAATCGGGATCGGTGTTACAGTAACATCCGGTACTTCTGCTGCCATGGCCGGAACACTGCCCATCACACATACTGCACATACTGCAAGCCATTTTGTCATCTTTTTCATTTTCTCTTATCCTCCTTATCTGACGGGTTCAGAAGCTCAGCAACTCCAGTTTTTTTATTTCTGGTAAATTGTTTAATCTCATATTCACGTCTCATCGCTTCTTCTTTTGTTGAAAATCCTTCATAATATACAAGTGTAACCGGTCTTTTGGTCCTTGTATATTTCGCGCCGTTCTTTCCCTCGTTGTGTGCTTTCATACGTTTTTGCAGACAGTTTGTCCACCCTGTATAAAGAGTCCCATCTGCACATTTAACAATGTAAGTATAATTCATCATAATCACCCGACAGTCATATATTATAATCAAGCAACTGTCTTATTGTCTGGAATTGCATTATTTGAAATTTTTTATAATTTATGTAAAGGACAACTGCTATCTTTTGCGGTCGTCCCTGTTTCTATAATAAACAGTCGGTTTAAAACACGTATATCATCCGGACACATATTCTTTCTGACAGCCAGATCTCTCAGCACCAGAAATACCAATTATGTCAAAAAAGCAGGCAGGGAAACCGACTGCGGATTTTCTTTCCCACCTGCTTTATTATACGTTTATTTTCTTATTTTGTGAATATCATTTTTCGAAGATTCCAGAGATTTCCCCTGAATTTTCCGCCTTTTACCTTTAGCTGCAGATCTTCACGATCCGGATAATATCTGGTTGAGAATACAATCTCTCCATCATTCAGATAAAGTTCCACTGCAGAAGTATCTGCAAGAATCCGGATATTGTTCAGTTCACTGACTTTCGCTTTCCGCTTATTTCTTCCTGCACCCGCAATTTCAGAAAATCCAATCTCCGCAATTTCATTTTCATATTTAAAGAGCATCTGTCCGCCCATACTGATCTGAAAACTTCTGTCTGTCACTGCAATATCTTCAATTAACAGATCAAAACCTTCATTTACTTCTACACGAACCTCAACAATTGATTTTTCATCATCAAGAATTGTTTTCTCTTTTCGGAGTCTCTCCAGTTCTTTTGCCGGATACTGGAATATTTTTCCATCCTTTACCCTCAGTTCCCGCGGTACGGTAAGACAATGCTGCCAGCCTTCATCAATGGTTTTATTGGTATATTCCTCCTCTGCATCCGGCATTCCCATCCATCCTATCAGAAGTCGCCTTCCGCTGTTATCTGTAAAGGTCTGTGGAGCATAAAAGTCAAATCCCATATCCCACTCACGAAAGTCTCTTTCATCTACAGAGCCATCCTCTTTTACCGGAAAATAGCCTGACTGATAGATATTCTGAAAACGAAATTCTTCCCTCTTCAGGCCCTGTGGTGATACAGACAGAAATTTCTTCCCGTCCAGTTCGAAATAGTCCGGGCATTCCCACATATAACCAAAAGCTTCCGGTGTGGTTATTATATGTTTAAATTTCCATTCTTTCAGATTTTCTGATTCATAAACCAGAACTGCACCTTTATCTCCCTTAAGACGTCCGCCAAGAACCATTAAATACCTGTCGTTTTTCTTTCCAGACTTTCGGGTCTCTGATATGACAGGTAAACTCTTCCGGATATTTTTCAAAAGAAATTATCTCTTCTTTATCTCCGAAATGAATTCCGTCCTCACTTTCTACATGAAGCGTACTGGTCTCACGTCCTTCATTAATATAATCATAATCACCGTCAATCTTTACATTCCCGGTGAAAAACAAATGAAGTTTTTCACTCTCTGCCAATGCAGATCCGGAATAGACACCATGACAGTCATAAGGAGAATCCGGATAAAGAGCTGTCCCTTCGTATTTCCAGTCTACCAGATCTTCGCTTGTATAATGTCCCCAGAATTTCAGTCCGCCTTCCACATCAAAGGGAGCGTATTGAAAAAACACATGATATCTACCTTTATACCAGCATAGTCCATTCGGATCATTGAGCCATCCGACCGGCGGCATCAGATGATGTCCAAGCCGGAATCTTCCTTCTGTCAGATCTGCGTTCTTTTCAATTACTTTTATATTTCTTTCAAGAACTTTAGTTAGCGTACTCATTTCACAATCTCCAATACTTTATCTGATGGTGTTACCGAATCTTCCGACAGAATTTTCACATCTTTATAATCATCCGAATTCGTTACAATAAGAGGAGTCGTCACATCGTATCCTGCTGCCTTAACTTTCTCCATATCAAAGGAAACCAGAAGCTGGCCTTTCTTTACGTGATCTCCATTCTTTACATGAGATGTAAAATATTTTCCATTCAATTCCACTGTATTGATCCCGATATGGATCAGAAGCTCCATACCACTTTCCGTACTTAAACCAACTGCATGCTTTGTATCAAAAAACAGTCTCAATCACAGCATCACATGGAGCAACAACTTCACCTTTCGATGGAATTACGGCAATTCCTTTTCCAAGTACTTCCGAAGCAAATGTAGCGTCATTTACCTGGGAAAGCAAAATCGCAGTTCCTTCTGATACACTATAAAGCACAGAATCATCTGCATTGCTTTTTTCTGTTGTTGATTTTATCTCCCACAGCTTCAACACTTTCTGTCTTTTCAGAAACATTAGTGTCCTTATATCCAAACAACCAGGTAAGTACAAAGGCAGCACCAAATGCAATCACAAACATAAGAATATAAGAAACCGGATTATTCAGACAAAGAAGAATTCCAAAGATACCGGTTACGCCAGTTCCCGTAGCCCCCAGTCCTGTAACAGATGCAAACAGTGCACCAAATGCACCACCAATACATCCCATCACAAATGGTTTTCCAAAGCGAAGGTTAACACCAAAGATCGCAGTCAGTAATTCCCATACAGGCACTTAATGCAGACGGAACTGCCATTGATTTAATCTTCTGATCCTTTGTCTTAAGTGCTACTGCAAGAGTGGCTCCACCCTGTGCAATATTCGCTGCAGAAGCAAGAGGCAGCCAGTAAGTAACTCCAAATTTAGACAACTGTCCAAGATCAATGATCGTGTACATATGGTGAACACCGGCAACCACCGTCGGTGCATAAAACGCACCCATAATAAAACTTCCGATACCAAATGGCAATGCGATCAGCCACTGAATCCCATTCAGAAGTCCGTTCTCAACAGTGACAAAGATAGGTCCGATAATGGATAATGTCAGATATCCTGTTACAAAGACACTTACAAGCGGAGTAACAAACAGATCAAACATTGCCGGCACTATTTTGTGAAGTCTCTTCTCAATCTGAGCCAGTACCCATACTGCAATGATAACCGGAATTACATGCCCCTGATATCCGACCATATCAATAGAGTAAAGTCCAAACCATACTTTCTGAGTTGCTTTAACACCTTCTGTGGCAACTGTCCATGCATTCTGGAGATTCGGATGAATCATGATCATACCGATAACTGCACCCAGATACGGGTTTGCACCAAACACTTTAGCACCGCTGTATGCGATGAGGATTGGCAGGAACGTATATGCCGTATTACTGAAAAGCTGTGCAAATGTATAAATAGAACCGCTGGTATCAATATTCAAAAATCCATTGTTTACCATGAAGTTCAGTGCTTCCATAATTCCCATCAGGAAACCGCTTGCAACAATTGCAGGAATAATCGGCACAAAAATATCTCCAAGTGTCTTGATCAGTCTCTGCACCGGATTTGCCCTGGAAGCCGCAACTTTTTTCAGCTCTTCTTTACTGCTCTCAGAAACTCCTGCAATCCGGATGAACTCATCATATACTTTATTAACTATACCTGTTCCCAGAATGATCTGCATCTGTCCCTGCGCAAAGAAAACACCTTTTACACCTTCAATGTTCTCAACATATTCCTTATCAGCCTTTGAATTATCACTGATAACCAGGCGAAGACGTGTGGCACAATGAGCTGCGGAAATAATATTTTTCTTTTTTACCGATATGGTCATATATCTCCTGTGCTGTTTTTCTGTAATCCATAATATCCTCCTTTTTATGGAATCGTTCTCATATAAATGTATACTTTGAAATTCTCACATATTCAACAAATTTCACTTGTTAATCTTATAAAAATACCTTTTAACCTTAATATCATCTTATACCATTCCAAATTTACTCTGATATCTGATTATAAT
>ENA-OQAR01000221-OQAR01000221.1-human-gut-metagenome-genome-assembly--contig:-NODE-221-length-16286-cov-9.629989_pt1 | contig 16286 bp, 19 predicted proteins | sample MGYA00242738_ERZ504533 | MGnify/ENA primary metagenome ERZ504533 (study PRJEB26092, sample SAMD00036276) | human gut metagenome | host: Homo sapiens | study: EMG produced TPA metagenomics assembly of... | reverse complement strand
TCATGGGGCGAATTTTTTCGCTGGCTGTGCTGGAATGGCGGGACGGCCAGTAACTCCGGGCCGTCTGCGGATTGTGAGGCTGCCGCTATGTACGGCGGCTTTTTTTGCACCCAAACACCATCACAATCTGAATTTATGGAGGTAAATTTATGGAATTTTTCAATAGTGCAGTTGATACTTTGCAGACCATCGTTGTGGGCCTCGGCGGAGCGCTTTGCGTATGGGGCGGCGTCAATCTTTTGGAGGGATACGGGGCGGACAACCCGGCAAGCAAGTCACAGGGAATCAAGCAGCTTGTCGCCGGAGGTGGCGTTGCCCTGATCGGCATGACCCTTGTTCCGCTGCTGTCCGGGCTGCTGGGATAACCCCATGTGTGTTAGAAAACCCTCCGCGCTCTCTGATCTGGGAGGGCGCGGGAAAGGAGGTGTCCCCACATGATCGGTGATTTAATCGGGGAATGGATCAAAGGAATCCTGATCGACGGTATCATGGGCAACCTGTCCGGCCTGTTTAACACAGTCAATACCAAAGTCGGGGAAATCGCGTCGGATGTGGGCAGTACCCCGCAGGACTGGAACGGCGGCATTTTTTCCATGCTGCAAAACCTGTCCGAAACGGTGATCGTCCCCATTGCGGCAGCCATTCTCGCCCTTGTGATGTGCTATGAGCTGATCGACATGATCGTGGAAAAGAACAATATGCACGACTTCGACAGCTCCATGTTCTTCCGCTGGATTTTCAAAAGCGCCTTTGCCATCCTCATTGTGACGAACACATGGAATATCGTCATGGGCGTATTTGACGCCACCCAGCAGGTCGTCAACCAGAGCGCCGGGGTGATTATCGGAGATACCAGCATTGATTTTGACACGCTGCTCCCCGATCTGGAAAGCCGCCTTGAAGCAATGGACATTGGGCCGCTGCTGGGCCTGTGGTTCCAGACCCTTGTTGTGGGGCTGACGATGAACATTCTTTCCATCTGTATTTTCCTTGTGACCTATGGAAGAATGATAGAAATTTACGCCGTGACCGCATTGGGGCCGATCCCCCTTGCCACGCTGGGCAATGCAGAGTGGCGCGGCATGGGACAGAACTACTTGAAATCCCTGCTTGCGCTGGGCTTCCAAGCCTTTTTAATCATGGTGGTTGTCGGGATTTATGCGGTGCTGATCCAGCAGATCGGAACCGCTGACGACATATCCGGCGCAATCTGGGGCTGTATGGGCTATACCGTTTTGCTTTGCTTCTGTCTGTTCAAGACGGGAAGTATCAGCAAGGCCGTATTTACCGCCCACTAAAGAAACGAGGTGACTTTTTATGGCTTATGTAACTGTCCCCAAGATTTAACCAAGGTCAAATCCAAGGTAGTATTCGGGCTAACGAAACGCCAGCTCATTTGTTTTGGCGGTGCGCTGCTGGTAGGCGTCCCGCTTTTCTTTTTGATCCGGGGCCGCGTCCCGACCAGCGCGGCGGCGCTCATTATGGTGTTCGCCATGCTGCCGGGCTTTCTGCTGGCGCTTTACGAAAAACACGGCCAGCCCCTTGAAGTGGTGGTACGCCAGATCGTAGCGTGCTGCTTCATCCAGCCCAAGGAACGGCCCTACCAGACCAATAACGCTTATACCGCCCTTGTGCGGCAATCCCAAATGGAAAAGGAGGTCAACGCCATTGTCCAAAAAGCAAAAGAACGAAACAAGCGCAAAAGCGCCGGTCAAGCTCACCCGCGCCGAAAAGAAAGAGATTCAGGCCGTCATCCGAAAGTATAAAGGCGACGGCAAGCCCCATTCGGCGCAGGCCAGTATTCCCTATGAGGCCATGTATCAGGACGGCGTATGCCGGGTAACGCCCCGCACCTTTTCCAAGTGCATTGAGTTTACGGACATCAGCTACCAACTGGCGCAGGCGGACACCAAGACAGCCATCTTTGAAAACCTGTGCGACCTCTACAACTATCTGGACGCTTCCATTCATGTGCAGTTTTCCTTTATCAACCGCAAGATCGACCCCAAGCAGTACGCCAAGAGCTTTGAAATCCGGGCGCAGGGGGACGACTTTGACGACATCCGCAGCGAGTATTCCGACATTTTGCAAGACCAGCTTGTGAACGGGAACAACGGCCTGATGAAGCGGAAATTTATGACCTATACCATCGAGGCAGACAGCCTGAAAATGGCCCGCGCCAGACTGCGCCGGATCGAAACCGATCTTTTGGGCTATTTCAAGAGCATGGGGGCCTCCGCGTGGGGACTGGACGCAAAGGAACGGCTGGAAGTCATGCACAGCATTTTCCACCCGGACGGGGAACCGTTCTCCTTTGACTGGAAGTGGCTTGCTCCATCGGGGCTTTCTACCAAGGACTTTATCGCCCCGTCCTCGTTCCGCTTCGGCAATGCCGGATGTTCGGGCTGGGCGGCAAATACGGGGCGGTGAGCTTTCTGCAAATCCTCTCCCCGGAGCTGTCGGATGAAATGCTGGCCGACTTCCTCAACACGGAAAACGGTATTGTGGTGAACCTCCATGTGCAGGCCATTGACCAGAGCGACGCTATTAAGACGGTCAAGCGCAAGATCACCGACCTTGACGCATGAAGATTCAGGAACAGAAACGGGCTGTCCGCAGCGGCTACGACATGGATATACTTCCCAGCGACCTTGCCACCTACGGGCAGGACGCCAAGGAGCTGCTAAAGACCTTGCAGAGCCGGAATGAACGGATGTTCCAGCTTACCTTTTTGGTGCTGAACACCGCAGACACCCGGCAAAAGCTGGAAAACGATGTGTTCTGGGCTGCCGGGATCGCCCAGAAATACAACTGTTCCCTTGTGCGGCTGGACTACCAGCAGGAACAGGGGCTTATGAGCAGCCTGCCGCTGGGGGCCAGCCACATCCAGATTGAACGCTCCCTGACGACTTCCAGCGTGGCCGTGTTCGTCCCTTTTGTGACGCAGGAGCTTTTTCAGGGCGGCGACGCCATGTATTACGGGATCAACGCCAAGACCGGCAACATGATTATGCTCGACCGCAAACGGGCGAGGTGTCCCAACGGGCTAAAGCTGGGGACACCGGGAAGCGGCAAAAGTATGAGCTGTAAATCAGAAATTTTGAGCGTGTTCCTCTGCACCCCGGACGATGTGTATATCTGTGATCCAGAGGCCGAGTATTACCCCCTTGTGAAGCGGTTGCGTGGGCAGGTGGTGAAGCTGTCGCCTACCAGCAAAAACTATGTGAACCCGCTGGACATCAACCTGAACTACTCCGAGGATGAAAACCCGCTGGCCTTGAAATCCGACTTTGTGCTGTCGTTCTGTGAGCTTGTCATGGGCGGCAAGAACGGGCTGGAAGCCATTGAAAAGACGGTGATCGACCGGGCGGTACAGGTGATCTACCGGCCTTATCTGGCAGACCCCAAGCCGGAAAATATGCCCATCCTTGCAGACCTGCACAAAGCCCTTTTAGACCAGCATATCCCGGAGGCCGACCGGGTGGCGCAGGCCCTTGACCTGTATGTGTCCGGCAGCCTAAATGTGTTCAACCACAGAACCAACATCGACATTCAAAACCGCATTGTGGCCTTTGACATCAAGGAGCTGGGCAAGCAGCTAAAGAAAATCGGTATGCTCATTGTCCAAGACCAGATTTGGGGGCGCGTCACCCAAAACCGCAGCAAGGGCAAGGCGACATGGTATTTCTGTGATGAGTTCCACCTGCTTTTGCGTGAGGAACAGACGGCGGCCTTTTCCTGTGAGATTTGGAAGCGTTTTCGTAAGTGGGGCGGGATTCCCACAGGTGCGACACAGAATGTGAAAGACCTGCTTTCCTCCCCGGAAATTGAGAACATTTTGGAAAACAGCGACTTTATCTGCCTGCTCAATCAGGCCAGCGGCGACCGCAAAATCCTTGCGGAACGGCTGAACATTTCGCCCCAGCAATTACGGTATGTGGACAATTCCGAACCCGGCGAGGGGCTTCTCATTTACGAAAATGTGATCCTGCCCTTTAAGAACCCCATCCCGAAAAAACACCCAGCTCTACCAGATCATGACGACCCGGTTAGGCGAGGGGGCGACGGTATGAGGCACAAGGAGGTGAAGTCATGGAACCCTTAAAACCCCGCGACAAGGTAACGCAGCACATGACCCGCGACGGCCTGACGCTGGATAACCAGACCACCGGCGAAAGCGTCAATGTGTCCAGCCGGGAGGCCGAGCAGGAATACACCGCCCAGCCGGAGGGCGCGGCGAAAAAAATACTGGAACGGGCGGACGAACTGCACGACCGCCACAAGGCAAAGAAAGCGGCCAAGGACGCCGGAAAAACCGTGGCGCAGGCCACCGGCCCTGTTTCCCGGTTGCAGTTTACCGCCGAGGAACGGGCCTCCCCGGAGCTGGCCCCGTATATCAAAAAGGCGGAAAAACGGGCGGATAAGCTGGAAGCGGCCAAAGAAGCCCTGCCGAAAAAGCGCGTCGTCACCAAGGAAACTGTCTATGACGATGCCAAGGGCAAGGCCAAAAGCAGGCTGTATTTTGACAAGGTGGAGAAAGCCCCTCCCCAGCTCAAACCAAACCCGGACCAGCCCGCCCCATACAGGAAGCCGGGCTTTACCTCCACGGAAAAATCCATGAGGTAGAACACGAAAATGTGGCGTGGAGGGCGGCCATAAGGGGGAAGAACTGGCGGAACGGCAGGCGGGCCGCATGATCCGCAGCGGCGTCCACCGGCACAAGCTCAAACCCTACCGGGCCGCCGCCAAGGCAGAGCGAAAGTCCATCGCCGCCAACGCCGAGTTTGCGTATCAAAAATCCTGCGGGACAACCCGGAGCTGGCGCAGGCGGCCAAGAACCCCGTTTCCCGTTCTGGCAGAAACAGCACATCAAGCGGGAATATGCCAAGGCAGCACGGGCGACGGGCCAGACCGCACAGGGGGCCGCAAGCACCGCCAAGACCACGGCTGCCGCAGCCAAGAAAGCCGCAGAGAAAAGCAGACAGGCCGCGTCCTTTGCCGCCCGGCACTGGAAAGGGGCGCTGATCGTCGGCGGCGTGGGCCTCATGCTCCTGCTGGTGATGGGCGGCCTGCAATCCTGCACCGCCATGTTTGGCAGCACCGGGACGGGCCTTGCCGCCACCTCCTATCTCTCCGAGGACAGCGATATGCTGGGAGCCGAAGCCGCCTATGCTGCGCTAGAAGCAGACTTGCAGCACGAACTTGACAACTACGAAAGCCTGCACCCCGGCTATGACGAATACCGTTTCGATCTGGATGAGATCAAGCATGACCCCTATGTGCTGACCTCCATCCTCTCCGCGCTGCATAACGGCGTGTTCACTTTGGGGGAGGTACAGGGCGACCTTGCCATGCTCTTTGAAAAGCAGTACATCCTGACCCAGACCATCGAAACGGAAACCCGCTACCGCACTGAAACGAGGACGGACAGCGAGGGAAACACCTACACCGTGGAAGTCCCCTACACCTACTACATCTGCAATGTGAAGCTGGAAAACTTCGACCTGTCCCACCTGCCCATCTACATTCTCACCGAGGAACAGATGGGCTTTTATGCTGCCTATATGCAGACTTTGGGCAACCGGCCAGACCTGTTCCCCAACGGCAGCTATCCCCACGCCTCCACCCCGAAAGAGCCGACCTACTATGAAATCCCCCCGGAGGCGCTAAAGGACGAGGCCTTTGCCGCCATAATCGCCGAGGCGGAAAAGTATGTGGGCTATCCCTATGTGTGGGGCGGCAGCTCCCCAAGCACCAGCTTTGATTGTTCCGGCTTCATTAGCTGGGTCATCAATCATTCCGGCTGGAATGTGGGACGCCAGACGGCGCAGGGGCTTTACAACATCTGCACCCCCGTTTCCCCGGAGCAGGCCAAGCCCGGCGACCTTGTATTTTTCGTCGGCACTTACGACACTGCCGGAATGTCCCATGTGGGACTGTATGTGGGTAATTCGGTCATGCTGCACTGCGGCGACCCCATTTCCTACACGAACCTCAATTCAAGCTACTGGCAGCAGCATTTTTATTGTTACGGGCGTTTGCCTTAAACGCCAGAAAGGAGTAAATCACTATGGCAATGAACAAATTGGAACGCATTGAAAAGGATATTGAGAAAACCAAGGGCAAGATCGCGGAGCTGCAAAAGCAGCTTCGGGAGCTGGAAGCGGCCAAGACCGAACAGGAAAACTTGCAGATCGTCCAGCTTGTGCGCGGCCTCAACATGACCCCGCAGGAGTTCGCCGCCTTTGTGCGCGGCGGCGCATTGCAGGCGGCCCCGGCCCCGATCCCGGACTTTGAACAGGAGGACAGCGCCCATGAAGAAATCTAAACTGTTCCGCACCTTGACGCTGGCTGTGGCCGCTGCGCTCTGCATGGCGACCACGACCGTTACCGCCTATGCCGGAGGCGCTGACCCTGACCCTGTGCCGCTGCCGGAAACCACCGAAGCCCCCGCAGAGGTGCCGGAGGAAACCGAAGAACCCACCACCGGCGGCATGGAGCCGGAGGGCGTACCTGTTACCCCGCAGGCAACGCTGCGCTGGTGGATGATTTTTCGGGGATAAACAGCTTATCACTGTCACTACCAAGGCCGGGAATTATTTTTACATCCTGATCGACCGGGCCAACGAGGACAAGGAAACAGCGGTGCATTTCCTCAACCAAGTGGACGACGCCGACCTGCAAGCCTTGTTGGAGGATGGAAAAAAAGAGCCGGAGGTCTGCACCTGTACGGCCAAATGTCAAGCTGGGGCCGTCAATACGGCCTGCCCGGTCTGTAAAAACAACCTGACCGCCTGCAACGGGCCGGAGCCGAAGCCCCAGCCGGAGGAAGAACAGCCGCAGGAGGAAAAGCCAAGCGGCATGGGCGCCTTGTGGTGTTCTTTGTGGTGGTGCTGCTGGGCGGCGGCGCAGCCCTCTACTTCCTGAAATTCAAAAAGGAAAAAGCCGACACCACAGGCAATGACGATCTGGCCGAGTATGACTTTGGAGAGGACGAGGACGACGAGGACGAAGCCCCGGAGCCGGACGAGGATATGACAAGTGAGGATGGAAATAAGGAGGACGAAGTATGAGCTATCAGTTAGTAATTGCAGAGAAACCAAGCGTCGCCCGCAGCATTGCGGCGTGATCGGCGCGGACAAGAAACAGGACGGCTACATGGAGGGAAACGGCTATCTGGTGAGCTGGTGTATCGGCCACCTTGTTTCCCTTGCCGACGCCGGGACTTATGACGAGCGTTTCAAAAAATGGCGCTATGACGACCTGCCGATTCTGCCGCAGGAATGGCAGTACATTATCCCTGACGATAAGAAAAAGCAGTTTGACACCCTGCGTTCTTTGATGGAGCGCACCGATGTCACCGGCCTTGTGTGCGCCACCGACGCCGGGCGCGAGGGCGAATTGATTTTCCGTTTTGTCTACCAGATGGCGGGCTGCAAGAAACCGTTTCAGCGCCTTTGGATTTCCAGCATGGAGGACGCGGCCATTCAAGACGCTTCGCCCATCTGAAACCGGGAACCGATTATGATAACCTGTATCAGTCGGCCCTTTGCCGGGCGCAGGCGGATTGGCTGGTGGGGATCAACGCGACCCGGCTGTTCTCCATCCTCTACCACAAGACCCTGACCGTGGGCCGTGTCCAGACGCCGACCCTCAAAATGCTGGTTGACCGGGAGGCCAAGATCAGCAGCTTCCAGAAAGAGAAATACCACATCGTCCAGATCGCGGCGGGCGGCATGGAGGCGGCCAGTGAACGCATGGGAAACGCAGACGACGCCAAGGCCCTGAAAGCCGCCTGTGAAACGGCGCAGACCGTTTGTGTGTCGGTAACACGGGAGAAAAAGACGGAGCAGCCGCCCCGCCTCTATGACCTCACCACCTTGCAGCGGGAGGCAAACCGCCTGTTTGGATTTACCGCCAAGCAGACCCTTGACTATGCCCAGCAGCTTTATGAAAAGAAGCTGCTGACCTATCCCCGCACTGACAGCCAGTATTTGACCGATGATATGCTGCCAACGGCAGAAAGCCTTGTGTCCGGCCTGTGGCCTATGCTTTCCTTTGCGGCGGGGCTTGACCTGTCCCCGCAGTTTGGCCGGGTGCTGAACAGCAAAAAGGTGAGTGACCACCACGCCATTATCCCGACAATGGAATTTGTGCAGAAAGGCTTTGACGGGCTGGCCGAGGGCGAAAAGAAACTGCTGTCCCTTGTGTGCTGCAAGCTGCTGTGCGCCGTGGCCGCGCCCCATGTGTACGAGGCTGTCACCGCCACATTCACCTGTGCCGGGAACACCTTTACCGCCAAGGGCAAAACCATCCTCACTCCCGGCTGGAAAGAGCTTGACCGCCGCTTTAAGGCGTCGTTCAAAACAGACACCGACGACACTGCCCCGGAGCCTGCGCGGGAACTGCCGGAGATCACCGAGGGCCAAACCTTTGACAAGGTAACTGCCGCCGTCACCGAGCATTTCACAGCACCGCCAAAATCCTACACGGAAGATACCCTGCTTTCCGCTATGGAGCGCGCCGGTGCGGACAATCTGCCGGAGGACGCCGAACGGCAGGGATTGGGAACCCCGGCCACCCGCGCCTCCATTTTAGAAAAGCTGGTGCAGATGGGCTTTGTGGAGCGCAGGGGCAAACAGCTACTTCCCACCAAGGACGGCCACAACCTTGCCTGTGTGCTGCCGGAGATGCTGACCTCTCCCCAGCTTACAGCACAGTGGGAAACGGAGTTGACAGCCATTGCCAAGGGGCAGGCCGACCCGGAGGGCTTCATGGCTGGCATTGCAGAAATGACAAGGGGCCTGATTGCAAACTACTCCCAGATCAGCGAGGACGCGCAGAGGTTGTTTCAAACCGAGCGTGTGGTTATCGGCAAATGTCCACGCTGCGGGGAAAGCGTCTACGAGGGCAAAAAGAATTACTACTGCGGAAACCGAAGCTGCCAGTTTGTCATGTGGAAGAATGACCGATTTTTTGAGGAACGGGGCAAGGCGTTCATTCCGAAGATCGCCGCCGCGCTCCTTAAAGACGGAAAAGCAAAGGTAAAGGGCCTGCGCTCCATGAAAACCGGCAAGACCTATGACGGGACGGTGCTTTTGGCGGATACCGGCGGCAAGTATGTGAACTACCGCGTGGAACAGAGGGGCAAGAACTAAAGAAAAGCAAGCATAGGGAGTGTAGCCACACTCCCGGCAAAATCCCTGACCCGGCGCACCTGCCGGGCCGGGGATTTTCTCTTTGGGGAAGCCCCAAACCCCTTGTATCCAGCAAATTTACAATTCATCTATTCCAAGATACACCATGTCATAGTATAATAAAGCCAACGATAATATCCATTTGAGGTGATAAGTGTGAAAATATTAGTTAGTGCTTGTATTATGGGAGTGGATTGTAAATACAATGGAAAAAATAACAAAAATCTGGCAGCTATCAACTACTTAAAAGATAAAGAAATTATTTGCATTTGTCCAGAGCAATTAGCAGGTATGACTACTCCCAGACCTTGTACAGAGATTGTGAATGGTGTAGTAACAGACGAAAATGGAAATGATGTCGATTTGGAATATAAACGAGCAGTATCAATGGCATTATCCAAAATTCAACATGAAGATATTGAGTTAGCTATACTACAATCCAGAAGTCCTACCTGCGGAGTAAATCAAATATATGATGGTAGCTTTACCGGAAAGTTGATTTCTGGAATGGGATTGTTTGCAAAGGCATTAAAAGAACGAGGCATCAAAGTTATTGATGTTGAAGAAGTAGAAAGCTTTAATTTGTTAGACTGTCCCCAGCTTCAATCAATCTAACCCAAACTTTCAAAATTGAATATCAGCCACTTATTATCGGCCCACCCAGCAGGAAATCTTTCAAAGGTTTCCTGCTTTTCTTATGCTATTTTTCAGAAAGGATGTGAACCCCAAATGTCTTACAGTTCCTACGACCACGACGATTTAGAACCGGCCAGCACTATGCGGATCGAGCGCCGGATTTACTTTGAAAGCGGCAAGGCCGATCTTTCCGAAATGGTAAAGCTGCCCCTTGCGGAGCTTCTTTCCCTGCGGGCGGAAAGCGCCGCCGCAGAACAGGAAGTGTTTGACCGCCTGAAAGAACAGGCCACCGCATGGGAGGAACAGGCCGGAAGAACCCTGTTTCTGGACAAAGCTCTTGAATATGCCCGGACGCTTCCCGTCACCCACACCGCAAACCAGTGGGAGGCCCCGGACGAATACCGCCATATCCGCAGCAACATGGTTTACCAGATGGATTACTCCATTTCCGAGAACACCCGGTATGACAGCGCCGCCCCAAAATCCGTTCCCTACTCGTGGACGCTCCGCTGGAGCCTACGCACTAACGCGCCGGGCAGCTACCGGCAGGCCAAGATCGCCGGACAGGATCGGAAAGTCTTTTCCAGCCGGGAAGAACTGGACAAGTACCTGAATGGCCGGATTAAAGCCCATGAACATTACTTTACCGAAATTTCCCCGGCCATCCCCAAGGAATACGCCGACTATTTCAAGGTCAACGGCTGCCTGCTCCCCGGCTACACCATTGAGGGAGAGGAACCGGCAAAAGCCGCAGAGCTTCCCGCGCAGGAAGAAACCGCGCAGCCGCAGCAGACCGCAGCCACCCCGGAAAGGAGGGAACCCGTGAACGAAGTATTTTCTATTTTTCTTGATAACCGCGCCGAGGCGCAGACCGGCGGGCCGCATGGCTACTGGCTTTCCCTGCCGACTTCCGCTGAACAGGTACAGGAAGCCCTAAAGGAAATTCACATCACCGCCGACAACCAGCAGGACTTGTTCATTGGCGGCTTTTCCGCCCCGGAGGAAAAACCGCTGGAACTGCCGGAGGATTTAATCAAGGCCGCCAGCGTGGACGAACTGAACTTCCTTGCCGTCCAGCTCAAAGGCTGGACGCCGTGGAGCTTGCGGAGCTGAACGCCGCCATGCAGTCCCCGGCGAAAATGCAGACCATCGGGCAGCTTTTGGACTACGCTGAAAACACCGATTGTTTTGTCTTAATCAACGCCAAGGACAACCGCAGTCTGGGGGAATATTACCTGAATGATTCCGGGCTGTTTGTTGTTCCCGACCCGTGGAAACCGGCCATTGACACCGACCGGCTGGGAAGTTTTATCGCCAACGAGGAACAGGGAACCTTTACCGATTACGGCTATATCCTGCGAACCAGCGACGAATGGCAGCGTGTCCATGAGGGCCAGCCAGTGCCGGGACAATACCGGGTGATGGCCTATCCTGCGCCGGAAATTCTGCGGGATGAAAGCAAGGTGCAGCCGGAGGCGGCAGCCCCCGCAAAGGCCCCGCAGCCTGTCACCCCCATTCTCTTAAACGGCCAGAACAGCGCCGAGCGCATGAAAGAGATCACCGACCGGCTGGAAACCGGCATACAGGAGCTTTTCGAGAGTGAACGCTACAAAGCCTATCTCACCACCATGTCCAAGTTCCACAGTTACAGCTTCAACAACACCCTCCTGATCGCCATGCAGGGCGGACAGCTTGTGGCGGGCTACAACAAGTGGCGGGACGATTTTCACCGCAATGTGAGGAAAGGCGAAAAGGCCATCAAGATACTGGCCCCAGCCCCGTTCAAGGCAAAAAAGGAAGTGCAAAAACTGGACGCACAGGGCAGGCCGGTGATGGGAAAGGACGGAAAGCCTGTTACCGAAGTAAAGGAAATACAGGTTCCGGCCTTTAAGATCGTTTCCGTCTTTGATGTGAGCCAGACCGAGGGGGAACCGCTGCCCTCTATCGGCGTGGAAGAACTGACCGGCAGCGTGGAACGCTACGGGGAATTTTTCAAGGCGCTGGAACAGACCTCCCCGGTTCCCATTGGTTTTGAGGACATTCCGGGCGGTTCCCACGGCTACTACCACCTGACGGAAAAGCGGATCGCCATTCAGGAGGGCATGAGCGAATTACAGACCCTAAAGACGGCTATCCACGAGATTGCCCATTCCAAGCTCCACGCCATCGACCCGGAAGCCCCGGCCATAGAGCAGGCCGACCGCCCCGACAGCCGCACCCGCGAGGTGCAGGCCGAAAGCGTGGCCTATGCCGTCTGCCAGCACTACGGGCTGGACACCTCCGACTATTCCTTTGGCTATGTGGCCGGTTGGAGTTCCGGCAAGGACTTGAAAGAGCTGAAAGCCTCCCTTGAAACCATCCGGGCCACCGCCCATGAACTGATTACCACCATTGACGGCCACCTTGCCCAGCTTCAGAAAGAACGGCAGGCCCAGCAGGAACAGCCGCAGGCCGCGCCGCTGGAACAGGCCGCCGAGCAGCCAGACCCGGACAGCGTATTTTCCAAGCTGCCCCCGGAGCAACAGCAGGAAATGACCGACAGCGTAAAAGCCATGCTGCAAACCCTCATTGAAGCGGATTTGAAATCTACCGGCGAAGTGTCGCAGGGAACCAAGGAGGCGGCGCAGGCGCAGGGCTTTACCATTGCCGGGGATGGAACGCTGGAACAGGCAGAAGCCCCGCAGGAGGCCGCCTACCGTCTAAAAAACGGCGATTACCTGTATATCCAGACATCGGGAACCGGCTATGATTACACGCTGTACGGCCCCGACTACAAGGAACTGGACGGAGGCCAGCTTGACAATCCCGGCCTGTCCCTTGCGGAAGCCGGAAAAGAAATCCTTGCCATCCATGAGCTACCGGCTGGGGCAATGGAACCCCTGACCGGCGACAGGATGGATGATTTTCTGGAAGCAACCGAACAGGCCAACGCCATTCCCCAGCCGCAGGCATGGAATGGGATCGACGGCCTTTTGAATGGAAAGCCGTTCATGCCGGAGGCGTCCCCGGCTGACCGGGCCGCCGCCCTGATCGAGCTGGCAGAGAAAAACGCCCCGCGTCTGGGCAGCGAGGAACGGCAGTTGATCGTGGCCTATGCCGAGGCCGTGGGCGATAACGACAAGGTGATCGGGCTTATCAACCGCCTGTGTGAACAGGGCTATGAGCTGCAAAAGGGCCAGATGGATTCCTTTGTGAAAAGCGAGATCGAAAGTGAGATTGCGTCGCCAACGCCCAGCGGCAGATCGCACAGAATCCGGCAGCGGAGCCGGTTGTCACGATCCTTTGGAGTGAAAGCCCCCATCTGAAAGACGGCCAGCAAATGCCGCTGCATGAGGCCGAGGCCGTTTTCAAGGAGCTGGACAGCGCCAGACGCCACGAACGAGAGCAGCCGGGCTATACGGGCCATTGGTACGACAAGACCAAGTTCCGCATTGATTTTACCATGCAGGGCCAGCCGGACAGCTACGAGGGACGGCAGGACTTTGGCGACGGGAACGGTTCCCTGATCCAGCATATCCGGGGCTATCACGAATACTACGCGCAGGATGAAAGTTGGAAAAACCATGTGCTGCACCATGAGGGGCCGGAGGCATGGGAGGCGGACAAGGCCCAGCGGGATATGCTGCTGCATGAGTTTGTCCCGTATATGGAGCTGCACTGCAATCTGGCAGCTATGGAGCAGGAGGCCCGGCGTCCCCTGCGATCCGGGGAAACCCTGACGCCGGAACAGACCGCTTATTTCAACGCGGTTTTGGACTATGTAAAGGAGTGCCGCCCGCTTCTCAATCAGGGACAGTACCACTTGCCGGAGCCGCCGCAGCTTGCCGATTTCGACCAGAGCTTGCAGGACTACAAAAAACAGATCGAGGCAGAGCTGGAACAGGAGGCCGCCGCTGCTGGGCTGACGGTGGAGGAATATGTTGCCTCTGATTATGAAGCACCAGCGCAGCCCAACTTTTCCATCTACCAAGTGCCACCCGGCCCGGAGGGGCGCGACTTCCGCTACCGTTCCTATGAGGACTTGCAGGCGGACGGGCTTTCGGTGGACAGGAAAAATTACCAGCTTGTCTACACCGCACCGCTGGACAAGGACACCACACTGGACGAGATTTACCGCCGCTTCAACATAGAACATCCCGCCGATTACAAGGGACATTCCCTCTCTACGGGGGATATTGTGCTGTTCCAGCAGGATGGGAAACAGACCGCCTATTATGTGGACGAGGGGGCCGACTACCGGCAGGTGCCGGAGTTCTTCGCCCAGCCGGAAAAACAGCTCACGCCGGACGAGTGCATGACCGGCGAACAAATCCAGACGCCAAGGGGCCGTTTCTATCTGACCGACAGGAGCCGGGAACAGATGGAGGCCGCCGGGTATGGATTCCACCACCAGTCGGAGGACGCAGGTATCTGATTATGGCAAACGGCACAAGGGCCTTTGCCATCCCCGCCCAGCCAGAAAGCCATATCAAGACGCGGAAATGTCCACCGAGCAGAATTACAACATGATCGACGGCATGATGAACAACGCCCCGTCTATGGGGGAACTGGAAGCAAGGGCAAAAGCCGGGGAACAGATTTCCCTTTTGGATGTGGCCGAGGCAGCCAAGGCGGAGGCCAAAAGCCCAAGCAGACCCGAAAGACGACGCAGAAACAAAAGAAACCGTCCATCCGGGCGCAGCTTGCCGCCGCCAAGGAGGAACAGAAAAAGAAGCCCCCGGCGCGGGAAAAATCAAAAGAAATGGAGGTATGAGGAATGTATTTCACCGTGGAAGAAGAAAACCTGTTCTGTCTGTACCACAATGCCGACCGCCGCAGGACGGCGGCAAATCTCCGGGCAGCACTGCCGGACATGGACAAGGAAATGGCGGTGCTTGCCTGCCAGACCGCCGATAAGCTGGACACCATGAGCGACGCCGACTTTGCGGCGCAGCGGTTCCACTTCACAGACGAATAAGTAAAACGCCGGACGCGGAGGTGTCAAAGCCTCTGCGTCCGGCATTTTTATATGGTCTTAAATGCTGAAATCATATCGCGAATATTTTGAAATCTTTTGGTTTTATCTGGGTTCAATCCTTTCTCAACAAAAGCTCGTAAATTCTGATTCGTAATTTTTTCTGTATTGGTTTTACCTGTCATTACAAAATAAATAACTCTGGTGAGCGCATAAGTTTCGTGAACTATGCCATAAGTGTTAAACCCCTCGACAACCAGTGCAGGATCATTAAAATAGCCCTTGAACTCCGTATTAACCGTTGTTAGCGTACTATCAGGAATTTTTACAAGTCCAAAATCCGAAAGTTTCACTACAAGGGTATCATCGTACTCTTTTATCAAAATATTTTTAGGACTTATATCACGATGTAGATGTCCTTTTGAATGAAGATAATCAAAGGCGCGCAATATTTGTTGGGCGATTCCTTTTCGTTGTATAATTGTTAAGGTGGAGTTATGAGCAGCGATATATCCGTCCAGCGTATAATCCATATATTCCATAATATACTCATTTTTATCTGGGTTGTAGCAGTAAACTTCAAGTATGTATGGAGAAGATAGACCATTCATTACATCAAATTCTCTTTTGAACCGGGCGACTTCTTTATCTGTAAGTTCCTTTTTTGCACGCTTCAAAATAAAAGGCCGATTATAAAAAGTGTCCTTATACTTATAAACATTAGCGTAAGAACCACTTCCGATTAGTTTCAGATCAAATGTAAAATCTTGTTGCTTATGTGAAATGGTTATGCTACTAAGAGGTAGAAAAATAGGAAGCGTATAATATAATTCGACCTTTGCCATATTGGGTGGCAATGAACTTCCACCGCTTGAACTAAGAAAATCTCGACAGCGTGTGAGTAAATCTAAATAGTATGGGTCTATTTGAAAGGCTAAAGGAGTTTCCTTTAGTGAACTTACTAAGCCGAATATCATTTCAATTCTCTTAATTAAATCTCTACTCGGTTCTGCCCAAAAGTGCGCTTCATGTTCCCCGGTTGGTAGTCTTTCGTTCATTGTTCTAAAAAGCCCAACCAGATCATGATGTAGGGTCATAAGAATTTCCCGCAGTTTTTGATTTCTAAAGGATTTATATAAATCGGAGTATTCCGCATTTATTTGACTACATGATAATAACTCTCTGTACTGTGATTCAATATAGTTTTCAATATTCATATAAGTTCCACCGTTTCCCGCTTTATTTTACTGTATTATATCATGCTATTATGTAATCGGCAATTATCCAAAACGCGGGCGCGGAGGTGTCAAAGCCTCTGCGTCCGGCGCTTCTTTTTTTGTCCATTTCCCGTCCATTTAGTACCCCGTTTCGTAGGGGAACAGGATAACTTTATCCACCTGCCTGCCGACCATGCGGAAAAACCCTTGATTTCCGTGGACTTTTACCGCCCTAAATGCGTAGACAGGAGGTATCTTTTCCGCTGGCGTTCCGCCTCTTTC
>ENA-OQAR01000220-OQAR01000220.1-human-gut-metagenome-genome-assembly--contig:-NODE-220-length-16341-cov-2.781300_pt1 | contig 16341 bp, 25 predicted proteins | sample MGYA00242738_ERZ504533 | MGnify/ENA primary metagenome ERZ504533 (study PRJEB26092, sample SAMD00036276) | human gut metagenome | host: Homo sapiens | study: EMG produced TPA metagenomics assembly of... | reverse complement strand
CCCCCTGTTTATGCTGTATTGTTTGTTTGTGTCATGTTATCTGCTGTTGCCCGACAGCAGGAGAGCCCGGGTATTGTCACTACGGATGGTGAGATTGACGATCAAGTTCTATGATTCGTTTTCTTATGTATTCTTCTGATTATGATGTCGCAGGCATTGTTCAAGTCAATGGGGTACAGAAAGACGGACATAGTAAAGATAAATGGATCGAATCACAAATTGCCAAATATGCGGAATGTCTGCCTAATTTGAGGAAACATAATCCCGATTATCCCGATGCTGAATATTTGCTAAGTGTCTTGGCGGTTGGTAATGAGAACAGAGAGGACTTGCATAAATTGCCTCCTTTACTGTCTGATAGCGAGGGGGCACAGCTCATCATAAGGACATTGCTTGATTCTGATCCGAGGCCTGTTCATATTTTAGCATGGGGTGGAGCCAACACCCAGGCCAATGCCTTATGGCAGATCAAGCAGAAATATTCTGCTGCAGAATGGGCAAAAGCGGTATCAAAAGCCAGATTATATTGTATTTGGTATCAGGACGGCGGTGGAAAATGGATAGAACAGAATCTTCCTGAAATCATTATTTATGAATCGGGCGCACCGGATCATGATGGAGATATGTATGGGATTACATGAGTGTGGATTATTATTTTAAGAACAGACTTAGTAAAAATTCAAAAGAGTTGCAACAGATCATGGATAAACCTTGGTTGGCTGACCATATTAAGAATGGGCACGGACACTGTGTGCCGCCTATCCTCAGGAATATACCAGTGAGGGGGATACTCCTTCTTTTATGCCTCTTATACGTAATGGACTTGAACAGCATACAGACTATACATTAGGAGGATGGGGAGGACGCCCGGAGTATAAAAATGGCAATCACATGCAAGATGGGAATGATTTGAAAAACGGTGTGCCGGATTCGCATTATACTTTCCAGCGTTGGTTGCCTGCTATACAAAATGACTGGGCGGCTCGTGCCGACTGGTGCGTGGCTGATGAATATTCAAAGGCAAATCATCAACCTGTTGCCCGGATATTGGGAGAAAGTGTACGCACAGTCCGGCCGGGAGAAAAAATAATACTGGATGCCTCTCCTTCATTTGACCCTGATAAAAATTCATTGTCTTACCAATGGTGGCAATATCGGGAAGCAGGCAGTGTGCAAACAAAGGTGGCTATAAAGCACGTCGATGAGAAGAGGACGGAGATAATTGTACCGGATAATCCGGGCAAACAGTTACATTTGATACTTGAACTTACAGATAATGGAACGCCTAATCTAAAGTCTTATAAAAGAGTGATTCTGAATGTGAATTGACTTCCTGTATGAATTTTCATCCGTACTGTCATGTTGTTTTGAACAGGCCTACACTTCTTCCATCCGCTCCAGCTCCCATCCCCGGAACTGTATGATAATACAGTGCAGCTTCGTGTTCTGCACCAACTGCCATACCCGGGGTGCGGCAGCATATTCGTTAATCTGTTTCACCGCTTCCTGCCATTGCGTCCGGGCTTTCTCTTCCGTGTCCTTCACCGACAGATATTTCAGTTCAAGAATATAGCTATGCTTCACCTCGTAGCGCATCAGGTCCGGCATGAGGAAGAGGTCGCAGTAACCGTGGCTCAGTTCCATTTCCGGAGCCATCAGGTAATAAGCGTTTACGCTGAGGTAGGCGGTGAAGAAACCCTGTATATTTCGCTCGCCTTCCATGGCACTGCGTACAGATGAATTTTCCTTGTAGGCATGGGCAATGAATTCCAGTGTTTCGCGCCAATGGCCTCGTAAGCCATTTCATCGAACAGGTCCATCAAATTGTTCAGGTTGATATGGCGTTTGTCCTGGTACTCCTCCAGCATGAATTCGTAATACTGTTTGCGCACATTATAGTTGGGGATACTCAATACCAAGCGGCTGCCGCGTGTGGCAGTGATGGTCAACATGCCATAATAGAAGAGCAGGCTGGGGAAGATTTCGGGTTTGGCGATTTCCTTGGCCGGGAAGGTGGTGATCAGGTTGGTGATAATTTGCCCTTCTTCGGTGATTTTACGTAATACGCCCTTGCGGTTGCCGTCCAGCTTGTCCAGCTGGATTAGTTTCTTCATTTTGTTGTAGTCCGTACGGGTGTTGGGATCTATCATCTCTTTTAGGAGATTTGCCCAGCGTGATGTAATTGCGCAGGTAGTAAAGTACCATGTCGCAATTGAACATTTTCGGGTCGCGTTCCAGGCTTTCTTCTGCGAAACAGTAATTATTATACCACGGTTTCATCTCCCGGATCATTGCTTCGATGTCCGCGTCGATCGGGAGCTGTCCGGCATCCTTATAATATTGGAACATGGTGCGCACGTCCGTTTCGCTGAATCCCAGCATCATGTTGAACTGGTAGTCGGTACTGATATTCCAGCCGATGTTGAATCCGCTGGTCAGGTCGTCCAAGGTGACGGGGCTGACGCCGGTCATGAAGATGCGCTCGAACATGCCTTTGAATTTCTTGAATATTTCACGGTAGAATCCGCTGGCATGGGTCAGGGCATGATAAATGTCTTTTCCCTGCTCGTTCAGAACGATGTTGGTAAAGTTATCGTATTCGTCGATGATGAGGTAAAGTCTCATTCCGGATTCAGCCGCATGCAGGTTCAGGTAGTTCAACTTGCTGACAAAGTCGGGCTGTTCTTCCATCTTTTGTGCAAATCCGGGAAAATAATAAGGCTCATACACTTTGCCGAACAGGTCCATCACCATGCCGCAATAGTTATTGAAATTTTCTTCCAGTGAACCGCTTCCGCCACTGCGCGCGAGAAATCAAGATACACCACCTGAAATTTTCCTTGCAGGGGGGTGGGGCGGCTGCCTATCCATAGATTGCCGAAGCGTTTCTGGAACTTTTCTTTTTGTGCTATGTCATAATACGCACGCAGCATACTCAAAAAGATACTCTTGCCGAAGCGGCGGGGACGGATAAAGAAACAGGTTCCGGGGCTGTTTTTCCAGCAAAGGCAGATACATGGTTTTATCTACATAGTACATGTTCTGCTCTGCCACTTCCACGAAGTTGGCAATGCCAGTAGGGGATTTTCTTTTATATTTTCCATCATTGCTTCTGTTGTCTTTAGTTCGTATCCGGATGCCAATACAACAAAGATAGTCTATTCTTCCTGAAGGAACAAAGGAAATAAAAGTTTTTTAATAGAAAGAAGATGTTCAAGGTAAGTTATGCGTTTTGAAAAGAAAAATTTCTTTTATTACTCCCCCGCTAGATTTCTACTGGGTCGAAAAAAAAGGGCGTGCAAAAAGCCATGTTTATTATTTAGACCTTTTTGGCACACCCTCTTGGTGGATTCTGAAATCAGTTTCTTATTTCTTCTCTGCCGCGGCATGTGGATAGTCAATCGTATAATGCAGTCCGCGACTCTCTTTCCGTTCCATTGCCTGACGGGTGATCAAATACCCGATGTTAATCATGTTACGCAGTTCGCAAAGCTCGCGTGAAGCCTTACAGCGTTTGAAAAGACGCTCGGTTTCTTCATATAAAATATCCAATCGGTTCCAAGCACGGATTAATCGCGTATTACTGCGCACAATACCTACATAAGCTTCCATAATCTGGTTCACCTCTTTCATGCTTTGGGTTATCAGTACCCGTTCTTCATTGTTCATGGTTCCTTCATCGTTCCATTCGGGGATATCCTCATTGAAGTCATACCGGTCGAGTACATTTAGTGCATGTTTGGCTGCCGCGTCCGCATAAACCACTGCTTCTATCAGCGAATTGGAAGCCAGACGGTTACCTCCGTGCAGACCGGTACATGAACATTCGCCGATAGCATACAAACGGTTGATGCTGCTCTGTCCGTCCAGATCGACTTTGATACCTCCGCACAGATAATGAGCAGCCGGAGCCACAGGAATATAGTCCTTAGTAATATCAATGCCTAGGCTGAGGCATTTTTTTATAAATATGGGAGGGAATGTTTTTTTGTTTCTTCCGGATCTTTATGCGTCACATCCAGATATACATGATCTTCACCGCGCTGCTTCATTTCGTTATCAATGGCACGTGCTACGATATCACGTGGGGCCAATGACAGGCGTGGATCATATTTTTGCATGAATTCTTCGCCACTTTGATTCTTTAAGACAGCACCGTAACCGCGCATGGCTTCGGTGATGAGGAAACTGGGACGGTCTCCCGGATGGAAGAGGGCGGTGGGATGGAATTGTATAAATTCCATGTCCTTTACTGCTCCTTTGGCACGGTACACCATAGCAATGCCGTCTCCCGTAGCTACTAGTGGATTGGTTGTATTGCGGTATACCGCTTCGCATCCGCCTGTTGCCATTACAGTTACTTTGGACAGGAACGTATCCACTTCTCCTGTTTTCTCATTCAATACGTAAGCACCGAAACATTTGATGCCTGGTGTATGGCGGGTGACGATAATTCCCAAATGATGCTGGGTAATGATTTCTACCGCATAGTGATCTGTAAATATGGTAATATTGGGATGAGCTTTTACCGCTTCTATCAAGCTGGTTTGTATTTCAGCTCCTGTATTGTCTTTGTGGTGCAGGATACGGAACTCGGAATGGCCTCCTTCTTTGTGGAGGTCGAATTCTCCATCCTCTTTTTTATCAAAATCCACTCCCCCATTTTTATCAGTTCCTGGATTTGTGCAGGTGCTTCTCGCACTACTTTTTTCTACAGCCGCGCGGTCACTGATCCAATCGCCGGCAATCATCGTGTCTTCAATGTGTTTCTCGAAATTGTCTACTTTCAAGTTGGTAACAGATGCTATACCTCCCTGAGCAAAATAGGTATTGGCTTCTTCCAGTCCTGCTTTACAAATCAGGGCGACTTTACCTTTGTGAGCTACTTTCAGTGCGAAGCTCATTCCGGCAAGTCCTGAGCCGATAACAAGGAAATCGAATTTTTTTAACCATGATAATATGCTTTATGGGTGCAAAGCTACGAAAAACCTTTATTCATTGTACCTTTTGCTCTTGTTTTTACTATTTTTTTCGTGAAGAATAAACGAAATAGATAATGCAAGTATGAAATTAAAAGTGTAACTTTCTGCATTTTTAAATAGAATAGGATGGAAAACAATAAAGAAATCATTCACGAAAGTGAGGTAAAAGAACTTATAATTGAGTTGAGGGGTGAGAAAGTACTGATAGACCGGGATGTAGCTAAGCTTTATGGCGTAGAAACCAGGGATATAAATAAAGCAGTAAAAAATAATGCAGATAAATTCCCTGAAAATTACTGTTTTAGCTTGCAATTATCTGAAAAACAGGAACTGGTGGAAAATTTCCACCGGTTAGAAAGTTTGAAGTATTCAACCGTTGTCCCCAAAGCTTTTACAGAACGGGGATTGTATATGTTGGCTACTATATTAAAAAGGTCCGAGAGCTACCGCAACTACTTTTGCCATTATCGAATCATTCTTTAAGTTAAGGACATTAGTACGGAATGTAAATATCATGGCTACCGAGTATGATGAGGAAAGAGGAAGAGTCTGGTACAACGTAGTGGAGAACTGCTGAATGAACTGCTGACTGATGAGGGTGATATAACAGAAACGGAATCTTCTATCGAATTAAATTTGTATGCTTTGAAGATGAAACGTACAGTAAAGAGGACAAAAAAAGGATAAATTCTCTCATTCTGCGCCGTAATGAGGTCGATAAACGATAAATTTATTATCTTTCGGGCAAATTACAATAAGATGATGAATCGAATTTTTCATGTGAAGATAGCAGGAGGTACTTATTTTCTCCTGATACTGCTGACAGCCGTCATGGTATTTGCTTTTGGTGTATGAAGGCAATGATAGGATTGGTAGTAGCATTGGGTCTGATCATTATTATTGAACGTATTATCCATTCTACTTATACGCTGACTGCGGATGGAAAGTTAGTGGTGTATTATGGTCGTTTTTATAAAGGGAAGACCATTCCCTTGACTGACATTACGGATGTGGAGCTGAAACGAAGTTCCGGATTCGGTGGAATTATGCCTTCGAAATATGTATTGATACATTATGAGAAGAAAAATTTATTGTCATTGGTTCCTGTAAAGCCGGAAGAATTTATCAATGCGTTGGTGAAGCGGCTGGAGCATAGGATAGAGGAGGAATAAATTATGGAGCAAGTATTTAAAACAAAAAGAGCTCGTAGGTGGTGGATTATTATAGTCAGTCTGGTTGTTCTGATTATTTTTCTGAATGTGTATTTGGAGCAAAGTTGGGCTTTTTCGGCGCTTGGGGGAATTATTATTTCTGCATTAATGTTTTATTCGCAATCGAAAACCATTTATATTGTAAAAGACAATGGTGTTCTGGAAATTAAACCGGGATGGGGAACAGAATATGTGTAGACGGAATCCGTAAAGTGTCTTATAATCCGAATGCAATAGGAATGCAAAAGGTGAAAATAGAGCACGCCCAAGGTTTTGTAATGATTAACCCTGATAAGCCTTTGGAATTTGTAGAAGCATTGAGAGAAATAGATCCAAATCTGTCTGTTGAAGGTTTTGAACAGATAAAAACTAATTAACCCAAAATAAATACCATGAAATATCAAATTGCAATCATCGGTGGAGGTCCCGCAGGGTATACTGCTGCCGAAGCTGCCGGAAAGGCAGGACTGAGTGTTGTATTGTTCGAAAAAAGAAGTCTGGGCGGTGTCTGCCTGAATGAGGGATGTATTCCTACCAAGACCTTGCTTTATTCGGCTAAAGTATATGATTATGCGAAACATGCTTCAAAGTATGCCGTGAATGTGCCTGAAGCTTCTTTTGATTTAGGAAAGATTGTGGCGCGTAAATCAAAGGTGGTTCGTAAGCTGGTATTGGGAATCAAGGCAAAACTGACTGCGCATCAGGTAAATATAGTAACGGGAGAAGCCACGATTGTAGATAAGAATACCATCAATGCGGTGGGGAAACCTACGAATGTGAGAATTTGCTGCTGTGTACCGGCAGTGAAACATTTATTCCTCCTATTCCGGGAGTGGAAAACGTGGATTACTGGACGCACCGTGATGCACTGGATAATAAAGAAGTACCTGCTTCATTGACTATTGTCGGCGGTGGAGTGATCGGTATGGAATTTGCTTCTTTCTTTACCAGTTTGGGAGTACAGGTGACAGTTGTCGAAATGTTGGATGAATCCTGGGTGGCATGGATAAAGAGCTGTCGGCCATGCTCCGGGCTGAATATGCCAAAAAAGGAATCAAGTTCCTGCTCAGTACGAAAGTAGTAGAGGTATCCAAAGGGGAGACCGGTATTACTGTGTCATACGAAAATGCAGATGGAGCAGGAACTGTTACAGCTGATAAGTTATTGATGAGTGTAGGCCGTCGTCCGGTGACAAAAGGTTTCGGACTGGAAAATCTGAATTTGGAATGGACGGAACGCAGATGCATCAAAGTAGATGAACATTTGCAATCTTCTGTCCCCGGTGTCTATGTATGCGGTGATTTGAACGGAGTCTCTTTGTTGGCACATACCGCCGTGCGTGAGGCGGAAGTGGCTGTCCATCATATTACAGGTAAGGAAGATGCGATGAGTTATCGTGCCATACCGGGTGTGGTCTATACAAATCCTGAGATTGCCGGGGTAGGTATGAGCGAGGAAGCTTTGCAGGCCGCAGGTATTCCTTATCGAGCCGTTAAGTTGCCGATGGCTTACTCCGGGCGTTTTGTAGCGAGAATGAAGGAGTGAACGGTGTCTGCAAAGTTTTGGCAGCCGAAGACGGTACTGTATTGGGAGCGCATATGTTGGGTAATCCTGCTTCCGAGCTGATTGTATTGGCAGGTATGGCTATTGAGGATGGTAAGACCATAGAGGATTGGAAACGATATGTATTCCCTCATCCTACTGTGGGTGAGATATTCAGGGAACTATAATGAAACGAGTTTTATTTTTCTTTTTACTGATTTTATCTATTCACTTCATAAACGCCCAGCCGCTATCTCAGCGGCTGGACGCTTTACTGCATGAGGAAGTTCTGAAAACATCCGAGGTGGGTATTGCCGTATTCGATCTGACCACCGGGAAATCCGTTTACCGTTATCAGGACGATAAACTATACCGGCCTGCTTCTGTTGAGAAGATAATCACTTCGGTTACCGCCTTGGCGCAACTGGGAGCGGATTATACCATGGATACCGGTCTTCGTTATCGTGGAAAAATAGAAAATGACACGTTGAAAGGCAGTCTGTATCTGATAGGCGGTTTTGATCCGGAATTTATGGACGAGGATCTGGACCGTCTGGTAGATGCGTTGGCAAGTCAAGGCATCCGTTATGTGACAGATACCCTTGCGGCGGATGTTTCCATGACGGACTCGGTTTATTGGGGTTCCGGCTGGTGTTGGGACGATACTCCTTACTCCTTCCAGCCCTATCTTTCCCCTCTCATGCTGAATAGGGGCTGCGTGGATGTATCGGTCTCTCCTGCTCAGAAGGACTCGTTGCCCCAAGTTGTTTGTACGCCGGCTTCCGATTATTATCAAGTTCATAATCACGGGGTGAGCCGTAATCCGCAAGCCGGGAAGCTGAAAATCACCCGCAACTGGCTCAGCAATGGCAATATCATTACCGTTTCCGGAAATGTTTCTTATCCCTATACTGAGAAATTGAATGTATATACTTCCAAAGACTTCTTTTTCCATACTTTTGTCAGCCGTTTGCGCAGCAAAGGAATTGAAGCGCGAACTTGCACGTATGCCGATTGTCCTGTAACGGCCGACAGTATAGTTACGCTTTATACCGTCCGAAGACCACTCAAGGAAGTGCTGGAAAGAGCTTTGAAGAAAAAGTGATAACCTGTGTGCCGAATCAATGTTTTATCATTTGGCTGCCAAGCGTTCCCTGCATAAACGGGTGACAGGAGAAGATGGAACCGATGCCATTCACGCCTTTATGAAAACAGCTTTAGGGTTTAATCCGGAGAACTATAAGATAGCGGACGGTAGCGGTGTTTCCGTTTATAATTATATCTCTCCACGTTTACTGTTGGAGTATTTGAAATATGCCTACTATCATCGGGAAATTTTTCTTCCTTTCTATGAGTCCCTGCCCATAGCCGGAGTGGACGGTACTTTACAAAACCGGATGAAGCAGACCAAGCCCGTGGAAATGTGCATGCAAAAACAGGTTCTGTAACCGGAGTCAGTTCGCTGGCAGGCTATGTAAAAGCTGCTGACGGACATCAACTGGCCTTTGTTATCATCAATCAGAATGTACTGAAATTAAGCCGGGCGCGTGCGTTCCAAGATAAGTTTTGTGATATTTTATCTCGTTTGAATTTGAGTTTTTGAATGTTCTGAAACGTATTAAGTAGCAGATTTTGCATATAATAGGACAAAATTTATACCTATTCTGAACGATTTTTGCAGCATCGGAACAAGATTGTTTCGTAACTTTGCCCAAGTCGAAATAATTCGGAATACTATAAAAACATAAAATAGCTGCTTATGAAGACAAATTATGAAATCCGTTATGCCGCGCATCCCGAAGATGCCAAAGGCTATGACACCCAAAGGATACGATGGGATTTCTTAATGGAAAAGTATTTTCGGACAATGAGGTGAACATGGTTTATTCCATGTATGACCGCATGATTGTAGGAGGAGCCAGACCCGTAGGGGAGGTATTGAGCTGGAGGCTATCGATCCGTTGAAAGCGCCTTATTTCCTTACCCGCCGTGAAATGGGGATCTTCAATGTGGGCGGTCCCGGTGTGGTCAAAGCCGGAGATGCCGTGTTCGAACTGGATTATAAAGAAGCGCTTTATCTGGGTTCGGGAGACCGGGAAGTGACTTTTGAAAGTAAAGATGTCAAGAACCCTGCCAAATTCTATTTTAACTCTGTTACCGCTCATCGTAACTATCCCGATAAAAAAAGTGACCAAGGCAGATGCCATCGTTGCTGAAATGGGTTCATTGGAAGGGTCCAACCATCGTTGCATCAACAAGATGCTGGTCAGTCAGGTATTGCCTACCTGCCAGTTGCAGATGGGAATGACCGAACTGAAACCGGGAAGTGTGTGGAACACCATGCCGGCGCACGTGCACAGCCGCCGTATGGAAGCCTACTTCTATTTCGAAGTGCCCGATGAACACGCTGTTTGCCATTTTATGGGAGAAGTGGATGAAACCCGTCATATATGGATGAAAGGCGATCAGGCAGTCTTGTCTCCCGAATGGTCTATCCATAGTGCGGCGGCAACACACAACTATACCTTTATCTGGGGTATGGGTGGAGAGAATCTGGATTACGGTGATCAGGACTTCTCATTGATTACAGACTTGAAATAAATCATATAACTTCATTAATTTAATAATATAAGTATCATGAATCAGTATTTGAATTTTTCTTTGGAAGGTAAAGTAGCTCTTGTAACAGGCGCTTCTTATGGTATCGGTTTTGCTATTGCATCTGCTTTTGCAGAACAGGGCGCAACCATCTGTTTCAACGACATCAATCAGGAATTGGTGGATAAAGGTCTGGCTTCTTACGCTGAAAAAGGAATCAAGGCACACGGATATGTATGCGATGTTACTGACGAACCTGCTGTACAGGCTATGGTTGCCACTATTGCAAAAGAAGTAGGTACCATCGATATTCTTGTAAACAATGCGTATTATCCGTCGCGTTCCGATGCACGAGATGGAAGCTGCCGATTTCCGCCGTGTTATTGATATTGACTTGAATGCTCCGTTCATTGTTTCTAAAGCGGTTTTGCCTGCGATGATGGAAAAAGGACACGGAAAAATCATCAATATCTGCTCTATGATGTCTGAGTTGGGTCGTGAAACCGTTTCTGCATACGCTGCCGCTAAAGGTGGTTTGAAGATGTTGACCCGTAACATCTGTTCTGAATACGGAGAATACAACATTCAGTGTAATGGTATCGGTCCGGGCTATATCGCTACTCCGCAAACAGCTCCGTTACGTGAAATCCAGCCCGATGGAAGCCGTCATCCGTTTGATACATTCATTTGTGCCAAGACTCCGGCCGGCCGTTGGTTGGATCCGCAGGAATTGACCGGTCCTGCCGTATTCCTTGCATCCGAAGCATCTAATGCCGTCAATGGCCATATTCTCTATGTAGATGGCGGTATTCTGGCCTACATTGGTAAGCAGCCTAAATAATTAGTAGATATAAATAGAAAGAATCTGCTTGTGTCTTTGTTGATACTTGCAGATTCTTTGTATTTTTGTCTTTCAGTTCGACAAACAATAAATAGTATGAGAAAAATCTTTTTAGCAGTCGCAACGGCGTTAGCTATGTTTTCCTGTTCGCAAAAGGAGCCGGTGACTGTCACTATAACCAATCCGCTTTCCATTGACAGAAATGGGGGAAATGGTGGAAATCTCTATGGCTGAAATAACAGGCAAACTACAATTACCCGATACGGCACAGGTTATCGTATTGGACGAGAACGGGCTTGAAGTACCTTATCAGATAACATACGATGATATGCTTATCTTTCCTGCTTCGGTGAAAGGGGATGCCTCGGCTGTTTATACAATTGCAGAAGGAACTCCGCAGCCGGTGGATGTGGTTGCTTGCGGGCGTCAATATCCCGAACGTCTGGATGATGTGGCATGGGAGAATGACCGTGCCGCTTATCGTGCATACGGTCCTGCTTTGCAGGAGAAGGGCGAGCGTGCCTTTGGTTATGATATCTGGACTAAAAGTGTGTCCGAACCGGTAGTGGAGGATCGTTATGACGGTGACTTGAACCGGGGTATTTCTTATCATGTAGATCATGGAAACGGAATGGACTGCTATGCAGTGGGTCCGACTCTGGGTGGAGGAACAGCTGCTTTATTCCCCGATAGTACCATTGTTTATCCCTATTGTTACAAGGATTGTGAAATCTTGGATAACGGTCCGCTCCGATTCACAGCTAAGTTGGTCTATAATCCGTTGGTTGTAAAAGGGGATTCAAGTGTGATAGAAACGCGTATCATTTCTTTGGACAAGGGGTCGCAGTTGAACAAGACTGTGGTTTCTTTTGACAATTTGCAGGAAATCACTCCGGTGGTGACCGGCATTGTATTGCACAAACAGAATCCTATGGGATATAGTTTTGATGCAGACGCAGGCTATATAGCTTATGCAGACTCTACGGAGAATGCTGCCAATAACAATGGAGTGATTTACATAGGAGCCGTATTCCCGGCTACCGTCAAAGGAGCGTTTGCCCAAGTGTTCTCCGAAAAGGAACGGAAGGAACGTGGGGATGCTTTGGGCCATGTGTTGGCGGTTAATGATTATGAACCGGGAGCGAGTATATTTATTATTGGGGATCAGGCTGGAGCAAATATGGTTTCGAAGCCGATACCGATTGGAATAAATATTTTGGAAGAATATGCCCGGAAGATACGTAATCCATTGGCAGTTGCCATAAAAATGATACATATACAAGAGGGTATGCGTATACGCCACGAAACTCAAGGTATTTGGCTTTATCAGTCAAATACCTTGAATTCATAGCCTTGTTCCAACAGCCATTCTATGGCCCGGGGCAAGGCGTATTTCATGTTTTTCTCTGCCTTGATGGAGTCATGGAAAGTAATGATGGAGCCATTCCTCACATAATGTTTTACCTTCCTCAGTACCTGTCTTCCATTCAGCTTGTTGCTATAGTCACGGGTAACCAAGTCCCACATTACGATCTGGTATTTATGCCGCAGCACCATGTACTGCATCCAGCGCATGTGGCCATGTGGCGGACGGAACAGGTTGGTATGGATCAGCTCGTTTGCTTTGTCCGTATTGGCCAGATAGTTCTTGCTTCGGTATTCGAATCCCCGGATATGGTTAAAAGTATGATTTCCCAAACGATGTCCCCGTTCTACAATCATCTGGAATTCCTTGGGATGCTTGCGCACATTGTCGCCCACCAAAAAGAAGGTAGCCTTGATATTGTACTTGTCTAATAAATCGAGTACCCACGGTGTGATTTCGGGAATCGGCCCGTCATCGAAAGTCAGATAGACCGCTTTTTCATTCTTGTCCATTCGCCAGAAGGCGCGTGGATAAAGCCAGCGGAGTATCAGCGGGGGTTGTTCTATAAACATGAATGTGTGTGCTTTTGTTGGTTATACAAATATAAAGGTGTGGATTCACCGCAGAATCCACACCTTTTATTTACTTTCTGCCTGCTCCGCCGCCTACACGTTTGTTGAACACCTCATAGAGGTCTTCAAACTTCTTGGCATAGTGGCTTGCCATATCTGATTTTTTCTGTTGTTCACCTTCACCTTGTACACCGCCGGCAGCATTTGCGCGGGCAAGGCTCTTGTTGATCTCATCCAGAATATAGAAATTGCGCAGACAGTCCTCGTATGAACCTTGCAGGCGTTTGGTCATCCAGACTCAGGTACCAGGTGATGTATTCCACCGATTTGTTTGCCAGATCATTCAGAATGGCTTCTCCCTTTCTTTTTCACCTAACGCCAGATAATCGTCGGCCATTTCTTTTGAACTGCTCATGATGTAATCGTGGGGCACGGTGGTGCTTGGGATTACTTCCGAACAGTAGTCAAGGGCTTTCAACGCCTTGTCTTTCTTGCCTTCTTTTATCAACTGGGTAGCCAGCTGTATAAACATACGGCGGTGGGTCTGGCACATACGCATCACAGTTTCGTCAATGTAGATATCCGGGTTGTCAATTCCTCCGAACTTGAACTTGTTCATCAGGTTGTCGTACATTTTCTCGCTGTCGATGCGTGCGTTCAGCTGGGTGGTGTTGAACGGAGTGATGCGGTAGGCAAGACCTTCCTGCATGAAGTTGTTGCCTAAATTCAGATGATTGTCGCTACCCACCGTAATAGCCATGTACAACGGACGTTCCCAGTTGGTATTTGCCAGCATCTCAAGCATCATCAGCTCGCTCTTGTACAGCATACGTTTGCCTTTCAGGGAGATACTCATGTAATCGGGGATTTCACCATGCAGGGAGTCGGGAATCATCATGCCCGAGCGTTTCACTGCCTCCTTGTCCAGCTTGATGACGATGCTGTCCGTCGGTATCAGCTGTAAACCTTCTTTGGGTGAGCGTACCCAGTATTTCAGAATATTTTTCAATTCATACGGGTTGTCTCCGAATTCCTTGGCGGCTTCTTCCGGGTTCTGCTTGTAGAAGTTATTGATGCTTTCCATCACTTCCGGACGTACAGCCACTCCTTCATTATGCCCCTGTACATATTCCAGACGGCTCCATTCGATAGGCACTGCCGGGGAGTCGTATGCCTGACGCTTCATTTGGTCGATGTACCAGTCCGTTTGCAGGTAACTCAGGTTACATACACGTACATCGGTACGGAAACCTTCCGTTTCCTGGTTGTACCACAAGGGGAAAGTATCGTTGTCACCATTGGTAAAGATAATCGGGTTACCTTCTTCCTGTACGGTGCTCAGGTAGTTTTGTCCGAAGTCGCGTGCCACATAACGGTTGCTGCGGTCGTGGTCGTCCCACGTCTGGCTCACCATTTGGATGGGTACGAACAGACAAACTACAGTTGCAATGACGGAAGCCGGTTTCTCACCCAGTTTGCCTTGCAGCCATTGGGCAATACCCGCCACACCCATGCCTATCCAGATGGCAAATGCATAGAACGAACCTGCGTATGCATAGTCACGTTCGCGGGGCTGCATCGGGGTCTGGTTCAAATAAAGTACGATGGCCAGACCGGTCATGAAGAACAGGAAGAATACGATCCAGAATTGCTGGATACCTATCGGTTCTTCTATCTCTTCCCCATTCGGAGTCGTGATACGTTTTGTCTTGTAAGCCTGCCAGAACAGACCGATAAGTCCCAGAATCAACGGCAGGCAATAGAATACATTGTGTCCTTTGTTGTTTTTCAGGTCGGAGGGGAGCAGGCTTTGGTCGCCCACCAGGAACTTGTCCACAAACGGTATTCCGGTAATCCAGTTGCCATGTTCTATTTCACCCTGTCCCTGTATGTCATTCTGGCGTCCGGCAAAGTTCCACATGAAATATCTCCAGTACATGTAGTTCAACTGGTAGATAAAGAAGAACTTGATGTTATCCCATTGGGTCGGGACTTTCACCATCACCATCTGTCCGCACTGGTCGTAAGGAACCTGCACGCCTTTGATGCCGCCCAGCCAGTCTTCGTAGGCCTGTGCGTGTGCATCGCTGTACATGCGCGGGAAGAGCATATTTTGTGCATACTTGTAATCGGTCTTATGACGCACTACTTCGTAGCTGTCCTTTTCATCGGGAGTCGCTTTCTCCTTCCGTTGATACACGGGAGCGCCTTCTGTCACGTCATATACACATCCTCCGTCCACTTCTTTCAGTGCCGGTTTGGAGGCGTATGTCTGTCCGTAGAACAAAGGACGGGTTCCCATATTGCTCGCGGCCCAGGTATTCTCCTAAAGTGAAGATGTCTTCCGGAGAGTTCTGGTCCATCGGAGTATTGGCGGTAGAGCGGATCACAATCAAGGCGTATGAGGAGTATCCTACCATAATCATCATGATGCACAGCAAAGAGGTGTTTAAAGTACGTGCGCTAATCTGATATTTCTTGTTCAAATCAGCAAACAGATAAACGCCCAAGATTCCTAGTATGATAATGCCTATCAAGGCGCTGCTCCATCCGTAGCCATAGAAGGGGATGCCCAGCATGGCGATAGTTACCATGAAGGAAATATTCATGCGTTTGCGGCTCTTTTCCGTATAGCTTTCGTAAACACCCCAGATAATGGATGCGGCGAGTAGAATGATGTAGACTATCAGACCGCTGTTGAAAGGCATACCGAAACTGTTGACGAACAGCAGTTCGAACCATCCTCCCACTTTTACTACGCCCGGCACGATACCGTACAGCACTGCTGCAACCAACACCATGGAGCCTGTAAGTGCCAACAGACTGCCTTTGAGGTTAGCATCGGGATTCTTTTTATAATAGTACACCAGTACAATGGCCGGAATACACAATAAGTTCAGCAAGTGCACACCGATGGAAAGTCCGGTCAGGTAAGCAATCAAAACCAGCCAGCGGTCGCTGTGAGGCTCATTTGGCAAACGGATTCCCCAATTTTAGAATCAACCAAAAGACTACTGCGGTGAAAAAGACTGGAGTAAGCATATACCTCACCTTCTACGGCACTGAACCAGAAGGTGTCGCTCCATGTATAAGCCAAGGCTCCTACCAGTCCTGACCCCATAATGGTGATGAGTTTGCCTAAGGTCATCTCCTTGTCATCGGGGCATATCAGTTTTTTCACAGATGGGTTATACTCCAGAAAAGGAATAGGATACAAGCCGCACTCATC
>ENA-OQAR01000219-OQAR01000219.1-human-gut-metagenome-genome-assembly--contig:-NODE-219-length-16355-cov-1.934126_pt1 | contig 16355 bp, 26 predicted proteins | sample MGYA00242738_ERZ504533 | MGnify/ENA primary metagenome ERZ504533 (study PRJEB26092, sample SAMD00036276) | human gut metagenome | host: Homo sapiens | study: EMG produced TPA metagenomics assembly of... | reverse complement strand
TCTGCTGACGAGTATCTTCAATGTATTCCATCCACTCTAATAATTCCTGCATAAATAACACCCCTTTTTCTTTTATTTTACTAGAAAAGGGGTGTGTTCACAATTTATTTACTCATGCGTTTGTCGTAGGTAACAGACGCAATTCATCTCCCACCTTAGAGGTTGGAGTCTTCTTGCTAGAAGAGGTTAAATCCCCCTTATACACGCCTGAAGCCTTTGCCAGTGCGATGGTTCTCTTTGCACCATCATAAAAGGCAATGTCGATCATTTTTCCGTCTACTGTAAATACACCGATACCCTGTGCCTTTTTTCTCATCGATCTCACGTACTACTTTTTTCCGCAAAAAATAATGTCTTTTCTGCTTTTGGTGTGTAAATATCGTGTGCGACATTGATCTGGCGGGGATTGATAATGGATTTTTCCGTCAAATCCCATAAGATGGATGGTTTCCACATCCTGACGGAATCCTTCCATGTTGTCAAGGTCTGTATAAACCGTATCAAAACACTGTACTCCTGCTGCTCTTGCCGCAATCACAAGATTCTGTCTCGCACCCATCAGCTCGATTCCTGTTCCTGTAATATGTGTCTGAAGATCTTTTGTGTAATCACCGCCGGAAAGGGCAATGCCGAAAAGTCTCTCACTGGACTCGCAGATATCAAGAGCCTTCATCACACCTCTGGCAGATTCCACAGCTGCCATGATCAGGACGCTTCCCTCAGGACGGCCGAACTCTTTTTCCGCATAGGCAATTTCACGCTCCACAAGCTTTACATCCTGTGCGCTTTCTGTTTTCGGGATACGGATGGAATCACATCCACCGGCAACAGAGCAGCGGATATCTTCTTTCCAGTAAGGGCTGTCCAGGCCGTTGATCCTGACTACCCGTTCACATCCACGATAGTTAATTGTTTTCAGTGCATGATACAGGGAAAAACGTGCCGCGTCTTTCTGGTTCTCTGCTACTGCGTCTTCTAGGTCCAGCATGATAGAATCTGGTTTATAAATGTATGAATCTTTGATAAGTCCCGGTTTCTGAGCATTCAGAAACATCATTGTTCTTCTCAGTCTTTTTTTTGTTCGGATTGTTCATCGGATATCCCCTCCCCATGGTAAATGTTCCGTCTGTAATACAGAGCGGTAAACTGCTGCTTCAATACGTGCTTTGATCGTACAATCCAATGCACCTTTGTCTACGATGGTAAGTTTTACGTCGCTGACGCCAAGATTTTTTCAGAGTTTCCAGTGCTACTTTACGGATCTGGTTTCCATACTGGTTGATCACGGAGCTTTCCATGGAAAAATCTACATTTCCTTCTCCTTTTTCTACAGTTACCTGCAGTCGCTGGATTCCAGAATTCCTGCAATGGCTGGCCTTACGATATCCATGTTTATCCTCCTTTTGATCCGGTAACATAACTGCTGCCGGAACCTTTATGTTGTGTTCTTTTGTTCATCTGAAGCTATCGTAAGGTCGTAACCTTACAGGAGAAATAATATTTTTCTTAATATTTGTTAAGGTACGGAATTTTTTCCTGCTTTTCTTTTTATAAAACAGATATTCGCAATGTTGGTAAATCTGCCCATTGCGTTTTCTTCGTAAGGTTAGTATAATAACCTCATATTTTAAAAAGTGAAAATTTATATACTTTTTATATTTTTCATTCACAGGGAGGATTTGATCATGAAAGAACGTTTAAACTGGGCAGTTCTTGGTACCGGTGTGATCGCCAATCAGATGGCGCAGGCACTTCAGAAAATGGGAAAACCGCTGTATGCAGTTGGAAACCGTACCTATGAGAAAGCCGTTGCCTTTGCAGAAAAATACGGTGTACAGAAGGTTTATTCAGAAATTGATGAAATGTTTACTGACGAAAAATGTGGATATTATCTACATTACAAGTCCTCACAATACCCATTATGCCTTTATGAAAAAAGCACTGCTTCACGGCAAGCACCTTTTTGTGGAGAAATCCATCGCCCTTAACAGCCGTGAGCTGGATGAAATGATCGCTCTGGCCAGGGAAAAAAATCTCATTCTTGCCGAGGCCATGACCATCTGGCATATGCCCATTTACAAAAAACTCTGGGAAACAGTCAAAAGCGGCTCTCTGGGAAAAGTCCAGATGATCACCATGAATTTTGGAAGTTTTAAAGAATATAACATGAACAACCGCTTTTTCAATATGAACCTGGCAGGCGGTGCCATGCTGGATATCGGTGTTTACGCACTCTCCATTGTCCGAAGTTTTATGGATGAAAAACCGGATGAGATCTTAAGCCAGTGGAAGCCTTCTCCTACCGGTTCTGATGAGCAGGCAACCATTCTTCTTAAAAATCCTTCCGGTCAGATGGCGACTGTCGCACTTTCCATGCACTCCAAACAGCCGAAACGTGCCATGATCAGCTGTGAGAAAGGTTATATCGAGATCATGGAATATCCACGTGCAGATAAAGCAGTGATCGTGGATGCAGAGACAGGAGAAAAAACTGAAATTTCCTGCGGTGACACTTCCGATGCACTGCTTTATGAGATGGAGGATATGGAACATGCAGTTCTTACACGTGATACCTCCGGCTTATATCTGAATTATACAAAAGACGTTATGGATATCATGACCTATCTTCGTAAAGAATGGAATATGAAATACCCGGATGAAAACTGGGACTGATCTTCTTCAGTTACTTCTGTTTATTTCTGCCTCTGATACCTGGTCACTGCCAGGATCATGCAGACAAACACCATGGCAAACATGGCTTCCAGGCCGATGCCTTTCCAGACCGATACAGCTGCCTCCCTCGTGAGGTGGCTGTAACTTCCAAGAGTCTCATTTACGGTTTCATACCAGTACACAGGAAGAAACTGAGACACCTTCAGGACATTTCTGTCCATAACATTCATGGGAACAAAAACACCACACAGAAAACACATTCCAAGAGACAGGATATTGGCAATCCCGCTTAACATGTTGCTGTTTTTTACAAAAAGCCCGATCAGGTAGGAAAGAGAAAGTGCCACTGCCATCATCACCAGGGTGTTCAGTACATAGTATCCGAAGTTCTCTGAACCTGGAAATGTTTTTCCATACATAAGAATGGCACCTGCCATACCGATTCCCCATAAGCCCCCCGCCCATGACAAACATGGCCAGAAGTCCTTCCAGGCTTGTCTTCTTGCCGAGACTGCCGACGCTGCATTCTTTCAGGAATATCATTTTTTTGAAAGCCATCAGCACATATCCCATGACATAGCAGAGCACAGCAAGAAACAGATATGGCATATAGCGGAAATAATAGAGCCATCCAGGGGTACTGCCATTTCCGTCTGTATCCAGCATGGTGACTTCTCCTCTTTTTTCATCCAGGATCGCTGCTGCCGCTTCCTCCTTGGAAAAACCGGCTTCCAGATATGTCCGCATGGTGTTGAGGCAGTTCTCAAGCTGCTGATCTACATAATATGCTGAGTAGGATCCAGGCACCTTTGTCACGGAAATACTTTCCCCGTTTACCATACAGCTCTCATAAAAATCCTCAGGGATCACCACGATGTACTCTATATTTCTGTAAAAAAAGCTCTTCCTGAAGCTTCTCCCTATTGTCTTCCAGCATAGTCACATGATGGGTGTTTTTCAAAACCATTTTACCAGTCCTTCTGCCAGTGGCCCGTTATCTTTATCTACCACACCGATCTTTATTTTTCGCTTTCATAGCTGGTATACGATTCCTTACCTGCTGCTGCCTGAAGTGCCATTGTCACCCCGAAAAAGATGCACAGATACAGGAGGATCAGGCCTGTATTTTTTTTCATAATTCTCATATAGCCTTTAAATACTGTCATAACGTTCCCTCCTGACCATGAAAAAGGATGCCATCACCAGCACCACACACATCACTGCCAGTGTAGCCAGACTTCTGTAATATCTGGCTGTATCATCATATACATTGATACAGTAAAATGCATCGGCGATCAGTGATGCCGGATTGATCCGGTTTACAAACGGGGCACTTTTTTCCACGATATCCTTCATATTTCCGTTCATCAGTCCCGCAAGGAAACTGCTTACCATGGAGATTCCAAGCATGATCCCGATCTTGGCACCTTCCTGCATTTTTCCAAAGCTACCGATAAACATTCCCATGGATACGCCGATGAGACTTCCGAAAAAAGATACCACCAGCATTTTTCCCATCTGTCCCTGAAAATCCAGATTGAAAATATAACGGAGATACAGGATCAGAATGATCACGTCCATATAGCCCAAGGCAAAAGATGCCAGCTGGTCTGTAAGGATCAGTTTCAGCTTATGGGTCGGTGTCACACAACGTCTGGCTGCCAGAGGTGTGATGTTGGCCTGGATCCCGATAGAAGAGCCAAAACCGATAAAGCATCCGTACAGGCAGGCCATGGCGATCAGTGCGTAAAAGAACTGCACATTTCCGTCAATGGTACGGCCCCCAAGGGAAACTTCCTTTACCAAATCCTGGGAGCTTAACAGGGTTTTCATGGTTTTCATATCCATCTGGGGATTTTTTTCATAATGTTGGTGATGGTTGCTCTGGTATTCCCACAGCTGTCAAGAACTGTCTGGAGAATACTCTCTTCCATTCCGGTCCCTGCTACTGTAAGGGAAGGATCTTTTCCCACATAATAAATTCCTTTTATTTTTTATCCTGCAGGGCTTCCAGTGCTTCCTTTTCCGGCATTTCTTCTGCCTTTAAAAGATCCGGGCTGCTTTTTTCCACCTGATCAAGATAGGTCAGGAAAAACGTATCTGCAGTATCTTTCTTCACAACTGCCACCGGAACGGTCTGAAAATCTGCTTCATTGATATTTCCAAATGCAAAGTAGAAAAAAAAGTTCCAAGCACAAGTGGAAAAACCAGCGGCCAGAAGATGATATTAAATTCCGGACCTTGGAAAGAAAACTGTATTTCAGTAAATGCAGCATTTCAGCTCACCTCCTAATCTCTCAGCTGTTTTCCGGTGATCTCCAGAAATACATCGTTCAGTGTAGGAAGCTCCGAAAAGACTCTTCCAAAAGAAATATCCTGGCTCTGCAGATAATTAAGAAGACGGATCAGGTTATGCCTGGCATCGGTACAGCGCACGACCAGCACCTGTTTTTCGTACTGCACATCAAACACATGATCCAGTGTGCGGATATCCTGGAGATTTTTTTCTTCTAGGGCAATGGCTTCCACTGTGATGGTCTCTCCTGTTTTGATCATCTGCTTCAGTTCCTCTTTTGTTCCCTGCGCGATCACTCTTCCGTGATCCATGATGGCGATCCTGGTGCAGATCTGCTCTACCTCTTCCATGTAGTGGGAAGTGTAGATAATGGTGGAGCCTGCCGGTTCAGTGCTGTGTCCTTCCAGGATCTTGTTTCTGCTCTGAGGATCTACGGCTACCGTTGGCTCATCCATGATGATCAGCCTTGGTTTGTGAGCGATCCCGCAGGCAATGTTCAGTCGGCGCAGAAGACCTCCGGAAAGCTTCCTGGGATGCATTTTCCGGAAATCTTCCAGGCCTGTAAATTCAATGGCTTCCTCCACCAGCTCTTTTCTTCGTTTCTTGTCTCTTATGTAAAGGCCGCAGAAATAATCAATATTTTCCTGTACTGTCAGTTCCTCAAAAACGGCTACATTCTGAAGCACGATGCCGATCTGTTCTTTAATCTTATAGCTGTCCGGTTTCATCTCTTCCCCGAAAATTTCCACCTGACCTCTGTCGTATTTCAGCAGGGACAACAGACAGCTGATGGCCGTTGTTTTTCCGGAACCGTTGGGGCCAAGCAATCCAAAGATCTCACCTTCCCGGATATCCAGATCCAGATGATTCAGTGCGGTAAGATCACCATACCGTTTTACCAGATTTTCTATGTGAACCATACCCTGTGGCATATTTTTTCCTCCTTTTTCACAGTCCATTAAACGGGACTTTTCTGTTTTATCTCAGAAATTTATATTTCTTTTATGATGCCATTATAACTTTTTCTTCTGTCTGCTCCAAGTGTGGGATGTCATTAACTGCGGATGACAAATGTCATGTCTTTTGTAAGAAAACAGATTTTTCTTTGCAGGTAAGGAGCTGGTATACTATAATGAAAATACATTGATTTCGGAAAGTCATACTGCAAAAGGATTTCATCTGGAACAGGATGCGATAATTTTAGTCAAATATACTTCTGACTCTCTGAAAACGCTGTAATTCCGGATCCGGGAAAGGAGGGTTTATTTTTTTATGCGTTATTTTACAGATTCCGCCATATTACTCTTATACAGTATGCTGGCATTTTTTTTATGTACCTGCAGATCAGTCCCTTGTATTCTCCCTCCTTTTTACAGTGATCCTTGGCTGCGTTACTTATCTGTGCAGGACATCTGAAACAGAATCCTGGCCCTACAATTCTCTACCAGTGCTGAAAACCTCCGGAAATATCCTTCCGGTTCTTGCCGGAAGTTATGTGGTTTTTGGGTTCTGTTCCCTGTGGATTACGGATCTTCTTCTGTTTTTCCCACTGCTTCTGTATCAGACATTATCTGCCAGACTTTTTCTTCTGGCAGTGGTGGAACTTCCATTCTGGGGACTCCTTGCTTTTCAGTTCCACAAGTTTCCGGAAATTCTCTGTCTCGCCGGAATCTTTGGTTTTATCCTGGCGTTTTTTTCTCTGGTCTCATACCAGGCAATATGAACTCCTTGCCCGGAATTTCCGTCAGAGCCGTGATGACAGCGAAGAACACGCACTTTCTTCTTTCCGAAAAAAACAAGGCGCTTCTGGAAAAACAGGATTATGAGATCTATGCTGCAACTCTCAGGGAGCGAAACCGGATCGCACGGGAAATCCATGACAATGTAGGCCATGTGCTCTCCCGCTCCATTCTTATGACTGCTGCCTGCAAAACCATCAACAAAGATGAATCCCTTGATCCTCTTCTTGGAAATCTGGAAGAATCTCTGAACGGCGCCATGAACAGCATCCGTTCCAGTGTCCATGATCTTCACGATGATGCGGTGAATCTGGAAGATGCCATAAAGGGACTTGTAAAAGATTTCAGCTTCTGCCCGGTAACCCTCACCTATGATATGTCCAGGCAGGTTCCAAGAGAGGTGAAATACAGTCTGATCAGTATTACAAAAGAAGGGCTTTCCAATGTGATGCGGCACAGTAATGCGGATTCCGTCAATATTCTTCTCCGGGAGCATCCTGCCCTTTATCAGCTTTGTATCGAGGATAATGGTACGCTGGGGCATGAAATTCCGGATATTCACGCTGAGACGGACAGCAATAAGATGGAAAATGTTTCCGGCGGCATGGGGCTGTCCAATATCCGGGACCGTGTGAAGGCGCTGGGTGGTACAGTCCAGATTACACAGGAGAAGGGTTTTCGGATCTTGTAACGATTCCGAAATCTGTTTCCAATTGAATCTGGAAGATATTTCTCACCTTGCCAGGAACTTTCCTGATTTGGTCAAAGTACTTTTCTGGCGTATTGGATCAGTCTGTTTTTCCTGATCTGTAATTTGATTTTTATAACTCATAAACAGGAGATTTTAATATGAAAATTATAATCGTAGACGACGACTGCCTGGTTTCAGGTGCATTAAAAACCATTCTTGAGGCAAATCCGGATATCCAGTGGCTGCCACCGGCTCTGATGGTGAAGAGGCCTGCTCCCTGTATAAAGAATATCTTCCGGATATCCTTCTGATGGATATCCGTATGAAAGGAATGGACGGACTGGAAGCTTCCAGAAAAGATCCTGGGTGAATTTCCTGAGGCAAAAAATTCTTCTTCTGACTACATTTTCTGATGATGAATATATTATAAAAGCTCTCCGCCTCGGCACAAAGGGCTATCTCCTGAAGCAGGATTACGCCAGCATTCTTCCGGCGCTACAGGCGGTTTATTCCGGTCAGACCGTATTCGGTACAGAGATCATGTCCAAGATCCCGGAGCTTCTGCAGTCCTCCGACGGATTTGATTATGCTTCCAGAAATATCAATGAACGGGAACTGGATATCATCCGGCTGATTGCCAACGGATACAGCAATAAGGAGATTGCCGCGGAGCTTTTTTCTCAGTGAGGGAACTGTACGGAATTATCTCAGTTCCATTCTGGATAAACTGCAGCTGAGGGACCGGACACAGGTTGCTGTGTTTTATTATCAGCACAGATAAGGAGAACTATAATGAACCGCTATCTTACTATCCATATCCCGGAAACAGCTGCCCCGGCACCTGTCTCCCACTTTCTTCGCACCCAGGCCGGTCTTACAAAAAAGCAGATCAGCCAGGCGAAGTTCCGTCCCAGTGGTGTCCAAAAAAAACGGACAGCAGTGCCGTGTAACAGAAACTGCTTATCCAGGAGATCAGATTACGGTATGCCTGGAAACGGATGATGTTGACTCTCTGCATCTGGAGTCGTCATCTTTTACTATCAGTTCAGACAGTCACTCTTTCCCACTTTCCACAGACTCAGGTTCATATTCTGATTCCACAGCTTCGGAATTTGCAGGTTCTGATGCCAATTCTCATATTTACCATTCACCGTCTACAACGTCACAGCTTCTTCCTGAGCTGGAGATCCTGTACGAAGACCAGGACATTCTCGCAGTAAACAAACCCGCCGGACTGGTCACCCACCCCTCCGGTTCCCACTACAGCGACAGCCTCTCCAACCAGGTTGCCGCCTATTTCCGTTCCAAAGATGAGCCTACCAAAGTCCGGTCTATCGGACGGCTAGATAAAGAAACTTCCGGCATCCTGCTTTTTGCCCGAAATCAGACTGCTGCCGCCAGATTACAAAAACAACGGGAAAATGGAATTTCAGAGAAAACCTATCTGGCCGCGGTTTCCGGTTCCATGCTGGAAGATACAGACGGAACCTTTCATGCGATCACAACTCCCCTTGCCCCAGATCCGGATAACCGTCTGAAAATGGTCATCTCTCCGGGCAGTTCCCTCCCAGGGAGCAAACCGGCGGTAACTTTATATTCCGTCCTGAAATCCACTGCCCCCGGTTCCAGGATCTCTGCATCCCTTGTAATGCTCCGCCTGAAAACCGGCCGCACCCATCAGATCCGTGTCCACATGGCATCTCTGGGGCATCCGCTTCTGGGTGATTCCCTGTACCATTTATCGGACACAACGAATCTTTTTTTCCAGGGCTGCCCTCCACGCATGGAAACTTAAATTTCATCCACCTTTTCCAGCTGGTGAAACGACTTCAGGCATCCTTTCTTCCATTCCCTGCACTGAAAATGCCAAAAAAGAAATCTCCCTGGAAGCACCCCTCCCGGAAGATTTCAAAAAATTCTATGAGACGATGTTCTGAAGCCATACGCCTTTTTTTTACGAGGATAAATCCAATGACACATTTCAGCATATCCGCAGCCTGGACCATTGCGTAAATCCCAAGTACAGGAAGTCCTGTAAAACGGCTTAAGGTAAATGCGATCGTCACACTGACCACCCAGATAAACACACTGTCAAACAGGAATGTGATGATAGTCTTTCCACCGGAGCGCAAAGTAAAATACGTTGCATGCAGGAATGCATTCTGGGGGCATAAAAAAATGCTGTGATCATAATAAGATATTTCGCCAGAGTACGGGCCTCGGCATTGGTGTTGTAAAGTTTCGGAAACAGTGGTGCCATCACAAACATCACAGCAGCCACACAGGTACAGCAGAATACGGAAAATGCAATCATCTTGTTGTCTGTATCCCTGGCTTCCTTCATCTTGCCGGCACCAAGAAGCTGTCCTACAACAATGGCTACAGAATCTCCCAGTGCGATAAATACAATGTTAAATACATTGTTGATAGTATTGGAAATATTTAATCCTGCTACCACATTCAGACCACGGACCGAATAACACTGTGTCAGCATGGCTACTCCTGCTGCCCATAAAGTTTCATTGAGAAGCAGTGGTGTTCCCTTGATCAGGATCTTCTTTGTGAGATTTGCAGGAACCTTCAATGTGGAATACAGGCCCTTAGCAAAAATATTCTTCTCCGTATGCTTATGTGTCCATGTCAGGACAATGCACGCTTCCACATATCTGGAAAGTACCGTCGCAACAGCAGCACCTCTCACTCCCAGTTCCGGGAATCCGAATTTACCATAGATCAGAAAATAATTAAATGTGAGATTGATCAGCACTGCCACAATCCCGGCTTTCATGGGAAGTACAGTCTCACCGCATTCACGTAAGGTACTTGCATAGACCTGCACCATCATAAATGCTGGAAGTCCCAGGAGCATGATCCATAAATACTGCTTTCCATAGACAAGTGTATCCCGGATTTCCTGTGCGGTTCCCTCTCCCCTGAGATACATGCTGATCAGAGAATCTCCCGCTGTAAGAAACAGTACAATAGTAAGTGCTGTCAGGATCACTGCCATCCAGAGTTTATAACGAAGTGTCTGACGGACACCCTCGTGATCCTTCTGTCCGAAATACTGGGCTGTAAAAATCCCTGCACCGGATACCCCGCCGAAAATGCAGAGATTATACACAAAGATCAGCTGATTGACGATCGCCGCACCGGACATCTGCTCTGTACCGATCCGCCCGATCATAATATTATCCAAAAGACTGACAAAAATTCGTGATACCATTCTGTATCATGATCGGCACCGCAATGGACAAAACCATCAGATAAAACTTCTTATCCCCTACGAACTTCCGGAAAAAGATGTTTTTTCTTTTACCTTCTCCATAATTTTCCCCCTTGTTCTTTTCGTTTTCCTCCATCCAAAATTCTTCACAAATAGAAGACTGCTCCTCCGAAACAGTCTTCTTTTTCGTAAGCGTTGTAGCTACTACATTACTACAAACATTTTCTTTTTTCAATAGCTTTTTAATATCTTTTTACTCTACCATCCGGCTCTCATCTGCAATGTATTCGAAGAAGTCGAAGTCTGCACATTTTTTGTGGAGAACGCGGTCTGCACAGGTGATTCCCACCATGGTTCCTGTGAACTCTCCGTATTTGCAGTACTCATCAGAGAACCTTGTGGTATCAAAAATGCGTCCGATCTTTTCATAATTTTCTCCGTCATAGCTCCACTCAAACCAGGATTTTCTTCCCTCAATGTAGAGTCTCAGATAGATCGGTTTATCTTCTACCGGGATTCTGGTATTCAGGAACTCTGTTTTTTCTCATTTTCCAGATGGATGATGGACAGGGCGCTCTGTCCCAGGGTTTCACTGTAATATTTCCGGAGATTGATGTAATTCATGTTGTCGTAATACAGGATCAGACTGCACTGTGCTGGTGTACTTCCGGTGTGAATTCCATCTTTGTGGTGATCCGTGCGTATACGCTTGTAAGCTTTCTGGCCAGGATACTTACTTTCTTGAGAGAGGTTCTGGATTCCTGTCCACGAAGGCGCACATAGCCTTTTCTTGCTTTCACATCTGCAAAACGCTGGGGCATGATCCTTGGAGAGTAATAGAAGTTCCCAAGCTCATCTCCGTCAAAATCATCAAAGTCCGGAGTTTTTTTCCACTGGGTATTCCGGAAGGGAAGTTTCCGGCACTTCAATTTTCGCCAGATTGCTTCCATCTGCCATGCGGAGCCAGTTATCTTCGGTCCACATCATTTTCTGAATGGCCGTCTCTCTTCCAAGTGTACAGCGAAGTTCCGGTACAAAAGGTCTGGAGCAGAGATGGACCAGATAAACTTCTCCTTTGGGAAGTTCCACATAGCTTCCATGACCGGATTTCTGAAGTACAGTGTCCGGATTATAGTACTTTGGTTTCAGATGGTCTGGATCCTGGCGCTCGTAGGATTCTCCCGGAACGCTGGTAACGATGGGATTCTTCGGGTCTTTTTTCATATGGGCCCCAGACATTTTTTTGGAACGTCCCATCGTAACGCAGTGGTTATATCCGGTGCCTCCCTCTGCACACATGATGTAGTAATACTCGCCTCGTTTTGTGGATGCGGTGCCTCGATGCAGCCTCCTGTCTGTGCCACCTCTCCAGACCCGCTTCGGATAACCATGATCTCTTTTTTCTTCAGGAGAATATTCTACCATACAGATAGCACCTGGCTTCTCATAGCCTTCTCTTGTTTCCCACTCCAGGGATACCACGTATTTTTTGCCATTGGTGTCATGGAAAAGTGACGCATCAAAACCGGAGGAATGAAGGTAAACCGGCTCGCTCCACGGTCCACGGATATCTTTTGCACAGATCAGGAAATTGTCCACGTCAAAAATATCTGGCGTTCATGGAATTCATTACTCCATAGACAACGTAGAACATATCCTCTTCCTCGCAGTAGGTCAGGCAGGGTGCCCAGATTCCTTTTGCACTTGGAAGTTTTTTTGAGATCTACTTTTTCATCGTCTGTAATTACGTGTGTGTACAGCTCCCAGTTTTTTCAGGTCTCTGGAATGGTAGACCGGGATTCCCGGAAACCACTCAAATGTGGAAACTGCCATATAGTAATCGTCGCCTTTTCTGCAGATACAAGGGTCCGGATTAAAACCCGGAAGTATTGGATTTACGATCATTTTAACATCCTCCTTTATCAGCCGGAAACCAGCCAAAGTCATAACATCTTCCCAGATCCCAGCTGTCCCATCCGATCCATCCGGGAGTATTTACCGTATCAGTCAGAAGCTTGTAGCTCCAGTAATAATAACCGCTGCCTTTCTCCCAGAATTCCAGCTGTGCCTTTGCAAGGGCTTCATAGATTTCTTTTTTCTTCTCCGGTGAAAAGCTTTCCTGCCGGCTCCCTTCCACTCCGTTGAGCACGCTCTGGCCGCCTTTTTGTGTCACAGCCGCAGGCAAGGGAGTTAAACAGACACCACTCGCCGCAGATCACCGGGAAATATTTTTCCATCTCTGTGATCTGTGGTTCCAGTTCTTCTCTGATATATTTCAGATAGCCTTCAATAGTCTGGCTGCATCCTCTGGCCTCCGCAACCATGAGATACTGATGGGTATCCAGGATCACATTGGAATATTTCTCTTCCTGCATGAAATCTTTCCATTCCATCAGTTCAAAGCCATCGTGGATCACAACGTACTTATCTTTTGGCATATAGGCACTGATACGGTCGTAGGCATCCAGATAAAACTGTCTCAGGAATTTCATTGTGATCGGTGCGGAGCCTTTTGCCATCTCCTGATCTGCCGGAGCATAACGGTTCTGGATATCCATGGTTTCCCACATATTTTCTGTGATGGGCTCATTTAACGGCTGGATTCCAAACAGGCCTTTTCTGTTTCCATATCTCTTTGCAAGACGTTCCAGAACGCTTAATGCAAACTCTACTTCATCAGGATTCTGTGCCCATTTGCACACACCGCTGATGCCTCCGTTGTCAAAACCGTTCTGGCTTAAGGGTACTGTAAAAAGTTTTTCAAAGTGATTTAAGCCAGCAGAAAAAAGATCTGGATCGGCTGAACCTTGTACTGAATTATATTTCTGAAAATTATAAGAGGCCCATTTCCCTGGATGAGATCGCAGGTGTCGCTTATCTCCAGACCGGATATTTCTGTCGTTTTTTTAAGAAAAAGATGGGGGTTACGTTTCTGGAATATCAGAATGAATACAGACTTTCTTTCATTTACAAAGATCTGATCAACACAAAAGCCCCCGTGCATGTGATCCTGGAACGCCACGGCTTCACCAATTATAAGCTGTTCCGCCGGATGTTCCAGGAACACTTCGGGTGCACACCTACGAAGGTACGGGAGAATATGAAGAAATAAATTTTACTTAAATATCAAACTTCCGGGAGCTGGACAACATACTCCCGGAAGTTTTATTATCTATAGTTCCTGTCCATTGGTCTCAATCACATGCTTATACCAGTAGAAACTCTTTTTCTTATAACGCTTCATAGTTCCGCTTCCGTCATCGTTGCGGTCCACGTAGATGAATCCGTAACGTTTGCGAAGCTCTGCCGTGGATGCGCTGACAAGTCGATGCATCCCCAGGTGGTGTATCCCATCAGATCCACGCCATCCATGACAGCCTCTTCCATCTGGCGGATGTGATCTCTGAGATAAGCGATGCGGTAATCGTCTTCTACGGTCATCTCGCCATCTGCACCCTGAATCAGCTGATCAAACGCACCAAGACCATTCTCCACGATAAACAGTGGTTTCTGGTAGCGGTTCCAGAGTGTGTTCAGAATATAGCGAAGTCCCTTCGGATCGATCTGCCAGCCCCAGTCGCTGGCTTTCAGATACGGGTTTGGCACACCGCCCAGAAGATTTCCCTCTCCCCGGACATTTTTTTTTTTTCCGGATCTGCGTGGCACAGACACTGACATAATAACTGAAGGAAACAAAGTCTACGGTGTTTTTCAGGATTTCCATATCCTCATCCGTCACAGAAATGCTGATGCCGTTTTCCCGCATATAACGTTTCGCATATCCCGGATAGCAGCCGCGGACATGGACATCTGCGAACATCATGTTCTTGTGATCCTGTTCCATGGCAGCAAGAACATCCGAGGGATCAGGTGTCAGCGGATATACCGGCATACTTAAGATCATACAGCCGATCTTGAAATCCGGATTGATCTCATGACCGATCTTGGTCGCCCAGGCGCTGGCTACAAGCTCATGGTGAACTGCCTGGTAAAGATCACTCTGGGAAAGTTTTTCTTTCGGCGTATTGATCCCGCCGCTCATAAATGGAGATTCCAGGATGGAGTTGATCTCATTAAATGTGAGCCAGTATTTTACCTTATCTTTATAACGGTTGAAAACTGTAGTCACATACCGTTTATAAAATCCGATGAGATCACGGTTTACCCAGCCGTCATAATGCTCTGCAAGATAAAGCGGAGTCTCATAATGAGATAAGGTTACCAGGGGCTCGATCCCGTATTTTCTGCACTCGTCAAACAGATCATCATAGAACTTAAGGCCTGCCTCATTGGGAGTTTCCTCATCCCCCTTCGGGAATATCCTGCTCCAGGCAATGGAAGTACGGAATACCTTAAATCCCATCTCTGCAAACAGCTTGATATCTTCTTTGTAATGGTGGTAAAAATCAATTCCTACCAGCTTCATATTGTCTTCTGTGGGTGCTTCCGTCCTCGGGCCTTTGATCCCGTGAGGAAGGACATCCTGGATGGAAAAGTCCTTTGCCGTCCTCGTTGTATGCACCTTCACACTGATTGGCAGCTACTGCGCCACCCCATAAAAAAATTCTTGGGAAACATTTTTTTCTGTCCTTTCTCATATAAATCGGATATCTCTCTGCCGGATATCAGATATCCAGCGCTGCGTGATAGCCCCAGTATACTGCATTGGTGATGGTGGAAACTCTGCTTGCATCACCGATCACCGCCACATATGGCGCGCAGTCACGAAGCTCATCCACAATGTCGGTTCTGGATCTCTGGCCCAGGGCACAGATGATGGTGCTTCCGGGAACCAGAACCTTTTTTGCCCTCTTTATCCTCACACCATACACCTTCTTCGGTTACCTCAAGGCCCTTGTATCCTGTGTAAACTTCCGCGTATTTGTCGATTTCTTTCAGAAGAAGTGGTCTGTGTCTTACATTGGCATCCGGTGCGAGAACATCTCTCATCTCCACAATGCGGACTTTCTTCCCTTCCATTCCAAGGTGGATGGCACACTCACATCCTGCAAGGCCGCCGCCAAAGACAACTACCTCATCTCCTACTTTTTCTTTCTCTTTATAGTAGTTATTTACGATCACCACATTGTCGCCGTTCAGTCCCGGGATCGGAGGTACCAGCGGTCTGGAACCAGCCGCGATGATCAGTGCATCTGCGTTTTCTTTTTCCGCATACTCTTTTGTCACCGGTGTGGATGTACGGATCTCCACGCCTGCTTTTCTTGCAAGAAGCTCGTAAGTTCTGCAAGCTCGTACATCTCATGCTTAAATGGCAGGGCCTGCTCGCTTTTCAGGATTCCGCCCAGAGTATCCTCTTTTTCACAGAGAATGACCTGATGGCCTCTTCTTGCCGCTGTATAAGCTGCGTACAGACCTCCCGGCCGCCGCCTGCTACCAGAACTTTTTTCTTAGCAGGTGCAGGCTGTACTTCATCCCCTTCCATCTCACGTCCGATCAGCGGATTGACGGTACATCTTTCTTGTGGAAGTTGCCGCTCTTTTCTGCCATGCAGGTAAAACATCTTAAGCACTTAACGATCTCCTCGTCTCTGTTTTCCATGACTTTTTCTTGGAAGGAAGGGATCTGCAAGAAGTGCTCTTGCCATGTAAACGATATCGGCTTTTCCCTCTGCAATGATCTGCTCCATCTGTGCAGGATCGTTCAGGCCACCGATGGTTGCAACCGGAATGGCCACATGTTTCTTGATCTCAGCCGCAAGGTAAACATTGC
>ENA-OQAR01000218-OQAR01000218.1-human-gut-metagenome-genome-assembly--contig:-NODE-218-length-16372-cov-2.612804_pt1 | contig 16372 bp, 31 predicted proteins | sample MGYA00242738_ERZ504533 | MGnify/ENA primary metagenome ERZ504533 (study PRJEB26092, sample SAMD00036276) | human gut metagenome | host: Homo sapiens | study: EMG produced TPA metagenomics assembly of... | reverse complement strand
AAGAAGGAAAGAAAGCCATGAAGTCTCTTCTTGGCGGTATGGCGTCCTTCCGTATTGCAACTTTCTTAAGTGTGCTGATCATTCCAGTTTGTAAGTTTCTTCCGCCCGATCTTCGGAGTTGGTTCTTCCATCACTCTGATGTTCCAGGCCTTTGTCTGTGCAAGGATCGGTATGGATTACTGTAAGACAGACCGTGACAAGATGATCGCAGGTGTTATGGCTGCTGTCCTTGCAACCCAGGGAACTGCATGGGCATCTGCATGGGCTCTGGCTGTTGGTTTCGGACTGAATATCTTCCTTTCCAACTGGGACCCAAGGAAAAAATCACAGGAAAATGTCATTGAGGAAAAAACTGAGAAATAATAAGTAAAGCGATAAAAGAAAATAGGAACTGCACTGGATGGGTCAGCGCAGTTCCTATTTTTGTCATGAGATTTGTTTTTGTTACAAAATAGATTTGCTATTATGGGATTAAAGCGGATAAAATCATCCGCATTTGCTATTTGGTTAAATTTGTTACATTAATTGGGATTAAAATTGGTCTATAATTCACGTTCTTTCTTAAACGAAGCCGTAGATCCTTTCAATGGGAGGTTACAGGATCACAGGCTTTTGTGGATAATGTCAAGAACCTGTTCAAGCTCGTTGACATTGATCTGCCCCGTGCGGAAGCTTTTGTAGCGGCACCGAAGGTAAGGGCGGAACCAAAGGTTTCGCCAGTGAGACGGCTGACAACACCGGTTCCTGCCATGGACATGGTAATGATCGGGCGGTCGGCGAACTGCTCGGACATTTCCAGTGTTGCACTTAAAAGGGTAAGTACGTCCTGTTTGCTCTTAGGCATAACAGCCATCTTCGGGATATCTGCGCCATAATCCTGCATCATGCGGAGACGGCGCACGATCTCATCTTTCTCAGGAGTTGCATCAAAATCATGGTTGGAAGCGATGACTTTTACGCCATAGCTGTGAGCTTCCTGGATCATGCTTTTTACGATCTCTTCGCCTGTGAAGGCTTCTACATCAATGAAATCTACATAGCCACTTTTTTGCAACAGCCATGTTGAGGGCTTTGTAATCTTCGCTGGAGATTGCTTTTTCTCCGCCTTCCTTTGCAGTACGGAAGGTAAAGAGGATCGGAGTGTCCTTTAAAACGGTCTGGAGATCTTTTGCCACATCAAGAACTTTGTCTGTGTCAAAAACATTCTCGAACCAGTCCACACGCCATTCTACAACATCCACCGGGATCTTTCGAAGGTTCCTGCTTCAAGAAGGATATCCTCCTTTGTCTGTCCAACGATCGGGACACAGATCTTCGGTCTGCCCTCTCCGATTGTGATATTTCTTACCTGAACTGTTTTCATAATGGTCCTTTCCGATACGGATGGGATTTTATCAGTCATCGTATCTGATATTAAGAATCTCTTTCATATGCTCGATCGGCATCGGCTCGCCGGTCCACAGTTCAAATGCAGCGGAGCCCTGGAAAAGCATCATGCCAAGGCGTTCATTGTCTTGCAGCCAACTTCCTTTGCCATGGAACGCATAGTGGTTTCAAGAGGGGAGTATGGTACGTCAACAACGATAAGCTCCGGACGGAAGTAAGATTTATCCGGGACAACGGACTGGCCTTCCAGCGGTTTCATTCCAACGCCTGTGGCATTTACAAAAATATAACTGTCAGCCATTTCTTTTTTCAGCTGGTCAAGGTCGGAGAGATCATAGAGAACTGCGTGGCTGGATGTTCTTGTGTTGATCTTTTCAACAGTAGATACGGCACGGTCCCAGAACTCATCCTTACGGTTAAAGATCACGATCTCGCCTACACCGTCAAGTGCAGCCTGGATCTCAATAGCAGTAGCAGCACCGCCTGCGCCTACGATGGTCATTTTCTTTCCGATGGCGTCAATGTTGTTGTCTTTCAGTGCTGCCATAAATCCGATGCCATCTGTGATGTGGCCTGTAAGATGGCCGTGATCATTGACGATGGTGTTTACAGCACCGCACATTTCTGCTGCCGGTGAAAGCTCGTCAAGGTACTGGCCTACCAGAGTCTTGTTCGGCATGGAAACGTTGGAACCTCTCATTTTCAGAGTACGGATGGCTTTTACAGCATCCTCGATCTCATCTGCGCCAACTTCAAATGCAAGGTATGCATAGTCATAGCCAAGCTTTGCAAAAGCTTCGTTCTGCATGGCAGGAGAGCTGGAGTGACGGATCGGATAAGCCATAAGACCGATGAGCTCTGTGTGTCCTGTGATTCTTTCTGACATGGTAATAACTCCTCTCATTGGTAAAAATCTTGGGTAACTTTTTTAAAACCTCCCGCCACATCAGTCTGAAGAAGTTGCGGATGTTCTTCGGACGGCTGCAGCGGGAGGAAGACGTGGAAAATCTATAGACACTCCGTGGAGCGGACTTTATAACATATGAAAATGCCCGTCAGGAGGTTATAGCGATGATATTAAAGGTATCCTCTCTGCTCGAGAATGGTAAGGATGTTACGTCCTTCCTGGGTACCGTCAATGATTCTTCTTGCTCTCTGCTGTCGCCGATGTTCATGATCTCAACATCCTCAGAAGAAAATTCTTCTGCAAGGCTCTGGTAAAGCTGTCCCTGGGCTCTCATTCCGAGACATACGAAACCGTATTCAAATGGAAGCTCATAAGGCTCGCCGTCACCTTTTACAAGGAAGGAAGAATCCTTAACCTCAAGGAGAGCAGTTTTTGTAAGCTGATGTACATTGTGTTTTTCATCATGGCCTTTGTGTCGTTCTTGCTTACCGGATCAAGGTCACGTCCGATCTGATCCATCATCTCAACGATAGAGATGTCTGCATTTCTGTCTGCGAAGAATTCCACAACATCAAGACCTACAGCACCGCCGCCTACGACAACGACTTTTTTTGCCTTCCAGATCCTTTGGAAATCATTAATGTGGTTGATCATACCAAGAATAGAATAATATTATAGTCCTCGTTGTCAATACGATCCTTCAGTCCTGCGATCGGAGGCAGAAGAGGAGCGGAACCGGTGGAACTTACGATGATATTCGGATGGAACTTGCGAATGTTCTCCGGTGTTCCTTCTGTATTTGTGAAGATATAAAGGTTCTCAAGCTGCTCTGCGCGGTGCATGAGATAGTGCGGGAAATCAGCCAGACGGTTCTTTGCAGGGATTTTTGAGATCAGAGATGCAAGTCCGCCAAGCTCGCTGCCTTTTTCCAGAAGGAAGGTGTTGCAGCCAACCTCTGCGGCTGTGCAGGCAGCTTCCAGTCCGGCAGTACCACCGCCGATAACAACCACGTTGCAGTTTTTGTTTACATGCAGTTTCTTATATACATCGCCCTCAAGAACAGACGGGTTTACGGTACAGCGGATCGGACGGTTTACACCGATACGGTTTCCGGCGCATCCAACGTTACAGGAGATACATTTGCGGAGATCGCACTCATGCCCTGTGGCAACTTTGTTTACCCATGCAGGATCAGCGATAAGGCCGCGTCCCATACCGATAAGATCTGCGTCGCCGTTAGCGAGGATTCTCTCGGCAACTTTCGGGTCACGGATGTTACCCATGGAAATACACGGTTTGTTGAATTTTTCTTTTACAGCTTTTGCCATGTAGGAACGCCATCCATCCGGAAGATAGTTTGCGTCGATCTGGTACTGGATGGAACCGTTGAGACCGCAGGAAACGTCGAAGATATCAACTTCTTCCTGAAGGTAATCCAGATATTCCAGAGTATCATCAAGTGTGTTTCCACCTTCCATCAGCTCATCTGCACTGAGACGGAGCATGATCGGAAAGAATGGTCCGACCTGTTTTCTTACCTCGTCGATGACCATGCGGCAGAAACGGGTACGGTTCTCAACAGATCCGCCGAACTCGTCGGTACGCTTGTTTGTGATCGGGGAAAGGAACTGGCTGATCAGGTAGGAATGTCCTGCGTGGATCTCTACTGCGTCAAAACCGGCTGTCTGTGCACGTTTTGCAGCCTCGCCGTATTTCTTTACAATGTGAAGGATCTCTTCTCTGGAAAGAGGACGCGGGATCTCGCCGCCTTCTTTTGACGGAACATCAGATGCGGAAACCGGCTGCATGTTGATCCTGGAAGAAATTGCGGAAGCTCCTGCATGGTTGATCTGGATCGCGATCTTTGTTCCATATCTGTGGATGTTCTCACAGAATTTGAAAAAAAAGACGTGGAAGATAGTTGTCATGATCGATACGAAGCTGGGTAGTACCGTTGGAACCCTGCGGGGAATCGATGCTTGCGTTCTCTACGATAATGAGGCCTGTGCCACCCTTTGCACGCTGCTCATAGTAGTTGATATGAAGAAAACTCATTTTCGCCGTTCTGCTCACCGTAGTTGGTACCCATCGGCATCATAACAATACGGTTCTTAATAGTCATATTTTTAACGGTTAAAGGGGAAAAAATATGCGGATAATCATTCTTCATCTGGAAAAACCTCCCTGGTTATTTTTTAATAGAATCGTTTGTTTGTGTTAATTATATAACAAAAATATCTATAAAACTAATTCATAATACCAGTAATATAATAAAAATAATCTATAGATTTTTAGCGGATGGAAAGTGACTGGAAAATAGTGCAGGATTCCAGGGTTTACATACAGGACTTTAGCGTGTTATCATAACAAATAAAAAAGATACAGAATGCGGGGGAGACGGGGCAGATATCCGTAATTTTATATTTGCTGCTGCAGGTGGTTAAATATAAGATCGTATTACCGTGTACTGTATAAAGACAGGAGATAGAAAAAATGGAATTCTGGGATATTTACGATGCAGATAAGAAACCGACGGGACGTACCATGAAACGGAATGACTGGTGTCTGAAAAGATGGAGAATATCATCTGACAGTCCTTGGCGTGGTTGCAAGGCCGGATAAAACCTTTCTGATCACCAAACGTGTGATGACAAAAGCCTGGGCTCCGGGCTGGTGGGAAGTTTCCGGTGGCGCTGCCCAGGCAGGTGAGGGATCCAGGGAGGCAGTGCTCCGTGAAGTAAAAGAAGAGACAGGACTGGATGTAAGAGAGGCAGAGGGAGGATATCTTTTTACCTATAAAAGAGAGAATCCTGGTGAGGGAGATAATTATTTTGTGGATGTGTACCGTTTTGTGATGGATGTGCAGGATAAGGATCTGGAACTTCAGACTGAAGAAACAGACGGATATATGTTTGCAACTCTGGATCAGATCAGGGCGTTTGCGGCTGAGGGAAAATTCCTGCATTATGACAGCATTAAGAGGGCATTTGAGTTCTGAGAGAAGCTGAGTATGATGAACTTAAGCTGTGTCTGGGTCCTGCTGAAAGTTGCTTACTGTTTGTGTGAGAGCAAAACGATGATCGTGGCAATGGGAAATATAAGAATTTCTGACTGATTTTCTATACAGATATAAAACAAGTGTTGTTTTCTGTGGATTTTTATTTTTAAAAACGTTGTTTTCTGCCTTGTTTTAGAAGAATTGTATTGACATTAAAATGGATAAATAGTAAAATTTATCGTAGGGAAATTGTAAGCCGGATGAACAAAATCCGGCTTATCGAATATTAAATCGATTGAAAAAACTATGGTATTGATTTTGACAATGCCATATTACGAAATTTTTGAAAGCGAGGAATCATCATGGCAGATGAACATAAAGACCAGATCAGAATCGTACAGGAGACCGTAGCCGGTAAGGAGATCACATTTGCCCATATCATGGGTGGTCCGGCACCGATCATATATCAGAAGCTTGGACTGAATCCACAGGTGGACTATGGATCATCTGCGATCGGAATCATGAATATGACACCTTCCGAGTCTGCTGTGATCGCATCCGATATCGCAGTGAAGAGTGGTAATGTATATCTTGGTTTTGCAGACCGTTTTACAGGAACTCTGATCATAACGGGAGAGATTTCCGATGTGCAGACAGCAATGGAAGAAATCGTGGACTATTTCCGTGATACCCTGGGATATGTGGTTTGCAAGATCACCAAGAGATAAGGAAGTGCACCATGGAAGAAAGGATAACGAAGGAAGAACTGCTGGAGCGGCTGTTTCATGATGATTATGAGAACCTTAAGGGAAAAAGACTTCGACTGACCCGGGTGCGTGTACCTGGAAAAGAGCTTTCTTTTGCACATGTTTTTACACCAAGTGATAAATCTGTCTATGAGAATCTTGCGTTACATATCGGTGTTCATGAAGGCGAGGACCATAGAGGAGATGCGATCGGTATGGTCAGAGTCACACCCTGGGAGGCGATCGTAGTTGCGGCAGATGTTGCGGTGAAGGCAGCTCACGTGGAAGTAGGATTTATGGATCGTTTCTGTGGAACGCTGATTCTGACAGGCGGTTTTACGGAAGTGATGACAGCTGTGGAAGAGTGGTGCGTTTTTTCCATGAGACATTGAAGTTTGATGTCTGTGAGATCCACAGAAGCTGAGGCAGGACGGGATAATAAATGAAAAAAAATTTTTCTGATGGGTCGAAGTGAAGCCGGCAAGACATCCCTGACACAGGCACTTAAAGGGGAAGAACTTCATTATCATAAAACCCAGTATACCAACACAAATGAAGATACCATTGATTCACCGGGAGAATATGCGGAGTCCAAGCATTTCAGCGTGGGGCTAGCCTGTTTCTCTTTTGAGGCAGATGTGATCGCCATTGTACAGGCGGCTAATGAGCCATTTAACCTGTTCAGTGACGGAAGCAGGAATTTCCTTCTCCGCCCGCTGATCGGGATCATCACCAAGGTGGATTCTCCCCATGCAAATATCCCCATGGTCAGACAGTGGATGGAGAACATGGGCTGTGAGAGAATCTTCATGGTAAACAATAAAACAAGAGAAGGAATCAGTGAGCTGATGGATTATCTGAAAGATGATCTTCCAAAGCTTACACTGGAACAGGCGAAATTCAAGCAGAGTCTTGGACTGAATGAATGGGATCCCATGCCGGAGGGAGTGGAATATCCGGAATCGATACGGTAAGGTTGGGACATGACATTAACCGGATCAAGCAGTTATTCGGTTATGAGCAAGTAACGAATGCGGATGATTTTATCCGCTTGACTTACAGATAATTAAGAAATTAAATGCAGAACATGGCTGGATGGATGTTCTGCATTTTTTTTGTAATAAGTCTCCACCAGCGGATGATTGTTTTTCACAATCCTGCAGGGGACTTCCCTGATTCGGTTAATTAATACATTGAATAACAAAAAGAGAATGCCTGATATAAGATTTTTTCTATAATGGGAAATTACAAAGAAAGAAGGTATATATATTATGAGAGAAGTAAAAGCAGTGACCATCACAAAAGAGGAATTCGCGCCATACGGAACATTTTATGACATGACTCATCCCGACGGATATCCACTTCAGGGCGAGATCCACAAATTCTATCCGGACCGCATTTCCGGAACAGCCATGGGCAGCATAGCATTTTCACCCATCGAAGTAAAAAGGACGATCGGATCGTAAAATGTGCAGAGTATCACACAACCACCTGGGAAGGTATCGTAGCGCTGGACGACGATATGATCATCCACGTAGCCCCTGCATCCGCCGGAACCCCTGTCCCACAGCTCGCAAAAGCATTCCTCGTCACGAAGTCCATGGTAAAGATCAACGCTGCAATCTGGCACTTATGCCTCTGCCGGCAAACAATGAAGTACTCCACGCCATGATCATTTTGCCGGAATGCACTTGTGCAAACGACTGTACAGTGGTGGAGGTTTGAGGAGAAGGACTGGTTTAAGATCGTGACAGACTGAGGGAATTTTATGAGTGAAACTGAAGAAATCATGTCTGCATGCAGTCTCTGTCCAAGAGACTGTCATGTAGACAGAAATGCCGGTAAAAAAGGATTCTGCGGGGAAGATAAAACGGTTTATCTTGCGAGAGCGGCACTTCATATGTGGGAAGAACCTTGTATTTCCGGAAAGAAAGGATCCGGGGCAGTGTTTTTTTCCGGTTGCGGACTGAGGTGCTGCTTCTGTCAGAACCATGATATTGCCATTGGAAGCAGAGGATTGGCGGTAACGGTAGAGCGTTTTAAGTGAAATTTTTTTCTGGAATTGCAAGAAAAAAGGTGCCGCCAATATCAATCTGGTGACGGGAGCACATTATGTTCCACAGATTGTTCAGGCGCTGGATCAGGCCCGTATGGAAGGAATGGATCTTCCGGTTGTATATAATTCCAGCGGTTACGAAAAGACTGAAACACTGAAAATGCTGGAAGGGTATGTAGATATTTATCTTCCGGATATGAAGTATATGGAAACAGATCTGGCAGAAAAATATTCTCATGCGGCAGACTATCCGGATATTGCAAAGGCAGCTGTTGCGGAAATGGTGAGACAGACAGGTCCATGTGAATTCGGAGCAGATGGTTATATCCGAAGGGGAACGATCGTCCGGCACCTGATCCTGCCGGGACATACCAGAAATTCAAGGGAAGTTCTGAACTACCTTCATGAAACTTATGGAGAAAATATTTATATCAGCATCATGAACCAGTATACACCAGTAAGAAAAATTTGAAAAGTTTAAAGAGCTGAACAGAAAAGTAACAAAGCGGGAATATGAAAAAAGTTCTGGGATGCTGCGGTAGATATGGGAATTCAAAATGGATTTATCCAGGAGGGGGAAACTGCTTCCGAAAGTTTCATTCCGGAATTCGATTATGAAGGGGTGAAAAAAAAATACCCCATAAATGGAAGGAGGCCGGTACTTTCGTACCGCGCGTATGAAAAAGAAAAAATATTATAGAAAGCTCATCGCCTTCTATGGCTAATAATATACAGGAAAAATGTGAAGAAAGTGTGACTAAGATTTGAAATAAATGTGAAAAAATGCGATTTATGACGCAAATATGACAAAATATGCTTGCAGTGAAATGGATATGAGTAAAAAAGTGAAAAGAGATCCGCGAATGTCCGATCGAGGGCGGCGGGAAACAAAAAACCGGAGAAAATGGGAAAACCCATGTTTCTCCGGTTATATTTTTTATCAGAATTTTTTTCCAGGTTTCCCGAAGGAAAAGAATCAGAATCGGGAACAGCTCCAGTCGTCCGGCAAGCATGTCAAAAGAGAGAACCAGTTTGGACAGGGGAGAAAAGATTCCGAAGTTTCCGGTAGGGCCGATCAGGGAAAGACCGGGGCCTACATTGTTCAGTGTAGTTGCTACAGCAGTGAAGTTTGTCACGAGGTCAAATTCGTCAAAAACTGATGAGAAAAATAGATACGGCCATCAGCATAAGGTAAACAATCATATAAATATTGGTGGCACGCATTACTTCGTGTGATACCGCTTTTCCGTCCATTTTGATCTTTTTTACCGCATTGGGATGCAGATAAAGATGCAGTTCCTTGCGGACGGATTTTGCAAGAAGCAGAAGACGGGAAATCTTGATTCCGCCGCCTGTACTGCCGGCACAGGCACCACAGAAGGTAAGCAGTACCAGGATCGTCCTGGATACCGCAGGCCACTGGTTAAATCCGTAGTGGCATAACCGGTGGTGGTGATAATAGAACCAACCTGGAAAAATGCCTGCTGAAGTGCTTCCCACACATTGTCAAACAGATGCCGGACGTTGAAAGTGATCATCAGGGCAGAAGCGATGATCACAAAGAAATAGCAGCGGACCTCTTCAGATTTCAATGCCTGAGAAAAACTTCCTGGTGAGAAGAAGAAAATAGACATTGAAGTTTACGCCAAACAGGATCATAAAGATAGTGATGACGATCTGAATATATAAGCTGTAACTTCCCATACTGTCGGATTTGATTCCGAACCCACCGGTTCCGGCAGTTCCAAATGCTGCACAGAGACTGTCGTAAAGAGGCATCCCCCCCAAGAAGCAGGAGGATGATCAGTGCAACAGTGAGTGCAATGTAGATCTTGTACAGGATCTTGGCAGTTGACTGGACTTTTGGAAGAAGCTTTCCTACGGAAGGACCGGGGCTTTCTGCCTCATAAGGTTCATATGATAGCCACCTGCAAGCGGAAGCAGTGTCAGGATAAATACCAGAAACACCCATACCACCGATCCAGTGGGAAAAACATCTCCAGATATTGATGCTGTAAGGCATCTGTGATGGATCGGAGAGAATACTGGAACCGGTTGTAGTGAAACCGGAAACAATCTCAAAAAAAGCATCAATGGGATTCGGGATAGCCCCGCTGAGCACAAACGGCACAGCACCGACAATACTGAGGACGATCCAGCTTAAAGCAGTAGTCACAAGGCCTTCACGGGCGTAAAACGCTTTCTTGGACGGTTTGCGGCTGACCAGTGGAACACCGATCGCCAGGCATGCCAGAATTGTGATCACAAAGGCGATTCCGGCTTTTTCACGGTAGATAAGGGCTGTGATACTGGGAACCAACATGCAGACTGCTTCCACGTTCATGATCCATCCCAGGATATAAACAATAATTGAATAATTCATTTTTCAGTACCTCTATTTTGCAAGTATGTCTGTGATGTCACGGAGGCCTTTGTGAGTGGTTACAATGATGACCGTGTCGCCTACCTGAATGGTATCCTGACCACGGGGAATGCGGATGCGGCCGTTGCGGTTCAGGCATCCCACCAGAAGGTTCTTCCGGAGATTCAGTTCTGCAAGAGGAATGTCCGTTACGGCAGATTCCTCGCGGATGGCAAATTCCAGTGCTTCTGCATTGTTGTCCAGAATGTGATAAAGCGTTTCCACATTGCTTCCGATACTGTTCTGGGTGGCACGGACATACTGCAGAATGTAGTCGGCGGTAATATTCTTCGGATAGATGACGCTTCCGATATCCAGAGAGTCAATGACATCATCGAATTCCAGACGGTTGACTTTGGCAACCAGCTTGGCATCGGAAATACTCTTTGCAAAGAGTGCAAGGAAAACATTCTCCTCATCCAGATTGGTCAGGGTGACAAAGGATTCAGATTCTGTCAGTCCCTCTTCAAGAAGGAGAGAACGATTTGTTCCGTCACCATTGATGATAGTTGCGTCTGGAAGCAGTTCGCTTAAGTGTTCGCAGCGGTCTTTGTTCTGCTCGATAATCTTGACACCGATCTTCATATCAAGAAGTGCGTGTGCAAGATAGTAGGAAATGGTTCCACCACCTACAATGATACAGTTTTTGACCTGATTGGTCTTGAGACCGATCTTACGGAAAAATGCCGCTGCATTAAGCGGAGAGGCCAGAATGGAAACCATATCTCCGTCGTGTATAATGTGATCACCACCAGGAATGGATACATTGTCACGGCTTTCAATCGCGCAGACCAGAATATCACTTCGGAAAGCATCTGAGATCTGGGAAACGCTCATTCCGTCCAGCTTGAATTCCGGGAGAACTTTAAACTTGAGAAGTTCTACACGGCCACGAGCAAAGGTGTCAATCTTGATCGCAGATGGAAAACGGAGAAGCCGTGAAATTTCCTGGGCAGCGGCAAGCTCCGGATTAATGATCATGGTAACACCAAGACGTTCTTTGATGAAGCCGATTTCTTTTTCATAAATGGGGTTACGGACGCGGGCGATAGTCTGGCAGTGGTTGGCCTTCTGCGCGATCAGACAGCAGAGAAGGTTCAGCTCGTCAGAAGCGGTAACTGCGATCAGGATATCTGCAGTATCAACACCTGCCTCCATTAAAGTATTGATGCTGGCACCGTTACCGACGATTCCCATAGCGTCGATATTTTCGCAGAGATCATTGATCTTGTCGGCGATAACGTCGACAAGAGTGATATCAATATCCTCTGCCTGAAGCTGCTCTGCAAGATTTCTACCGACTTTTCCGCAGCCTACAATAATTACCTGCATAATTTCCTCCTTCAATAGCCGGTCAGGGCTACAAATCATAAGTAAAAGCGCCCATCCGTGTAAAGATAGGCAAGGATATTATAGCATTGTATATCTGATTTTTTAAACAGTAATATTTTCCTGTATATATAGAAAAAAAAAATGGTAGAAAGATAGATATATGTGAAGGAAAGTGGACATTACGGTTTTCACAAGTTTAAAAAACTGTCATAAAATATAGCGTGATCATGAATGAAAGGATTTCGCTTATGGACCGATTTCAGATGAATCGTTCGGGCTGCGGCCATATCAGTATACCTGTGGGATGAATGGCGGGATGGCAGCCCGGAACGATTGTTCATCTTCAGATATGGCAAATCACGGCAGCCAGAACGGGAACCATTGCAACAGCATGAAGAAAAATATGCCGAAGGAAACCTGTGGATGCAAAATGCCGGGAACCGGAAACAGCGCTGACCAGGAGATGTATTCGCATCTTAAACATCTGGTTCCGGCAATGGCTTATGTGCCATGCCAGGAATTTGCGCCTACGTTTGAGCTGAAAAAAGCGCTTCAGGTTGGAACAATCTTTCCTGAGCTTTGCAAGCCGTTCTGCGGCAGGAGAGGAGGCCGTAGATGATGTCCGGAAACTGTACTTCAAAAAAAGAACTGTTACAGTCCATTGATCAGGTAAGTTTTGCTATTGATGATCTTCTTCTTTTCCTGGATACACATCCAGGGGAAAAACGGGCGCTGGAGTATTTCAGCGAACTTTCTGCCAGAAGAAATGAACTTCTGGAAAAATATGCAAAAACTTTATGGTCCGTTGACCATCGATACCGGAAACGACAGCAATCTTAACTCCTGGCAGTGGATGGAGCAGCCGTTTCGTGGGAACAGGAAGGAGGGTGCAGATAGTTATGTGGAATTATGAAAAAAAAGACTCCAGTATCCTGTAAATATCAAAACGCCCAATGCAAAACTGGCACAGTTCATCTCTAGCCAGTACGGCGGTCCCGATGGCGAAATAGGCGCTTCCATGAGGTATCTTTCCCAGAGATTTACTGCGCCGAACCGGATGGTCGCGGCGGTGCTGAATGATGTGGGAACGGAAGAATTAGCTCATTTGGAAATTGTATCCACCATTGTCCATCAGCTGACAAAGGATCTTTCTATGGAAGAAATCGAGAACAGCGGACTTGGGCCGTATTATATTGACCACACGGTGGGAATCTGGCCGCAGGCTGCAGGTGGAGTGCCCTTTAATGCCTGCGAATTCCAGAGTAAGGGTGATCCGATCACGGATCTGTTTGAAGATCTGGCAGCAGAACAGAAGGCACGCTCCACCTACGATAATATCCTCCGGGTGGTGAAAAATATCCCGGAGGTTGCAGATCCCATCCGTTTCCTTCGGGCAAGAGAGGTAGTCCATTTCCAGCGTTTCGGTGAAGCACTGAGATCCGTGCAGGAGCAGCTGGATGCCAAAAATTTCTATGCCTTTAACCCGAGCTTTGATGCTCCGTGCAAAGCCTCCTGTGAAGAGTGATGGATCAGAGAAAAAAATCTGTCTGACAGGAATCATATCTGAAATAAAAAAGAGCTGCACAGCCGGCAGGGATCCTGCGGCTGTGCAGCTTTTGAATTTTGTTTTTTGGGGAAAAAAAGATGTTTTGTAACCTGCATTTTCTTGTTATGCGTCTTTTTTTTATCGTCTTTATGCAGATTCTTCTGTGCTGTGGAAAGCATAAGCTTGATCCTGTTCAGCTGATTTACTTCACTGGCACCTGGATCGTAGTCGATGGCAACAATGTTGGCTTCCGGATGCTCACGGCGAACTTCCTTGATGACACCTTTTCCTACGATGTGGTTCGGCAGGCATCCAAAAGGCTGGATGCAGACGATGTTCGGGACACCGCCGTGGATGAGTTCCATCATCTCTCCGGTCAGGACCATCCTTCACCGGTCTGATTTCCGGCAGAAACGATGGGCGCAGCCATTTTTGCAAGATCACGGATATCTGCGGCCGGTGTAAAGTGGCGGCTCTGCTCCAGAGCCTCATTTGCTGTTTTTCTCAGCCAGTCGATGGCTCTGAGACCAAGATTTGCGATGGTTGCCTTGGATTTCTTGAATCCAAGCTTTTCAACCTTGAAATTCTGGTTGTAGAAGCAGTAGCAGATAAAGTCAATAAGATCCGGAACAACCGGTTCTGCCCCTTCTGCCTCTAGAAGATCTGCCAGGTGGTTGTTGGCAGCAGGCAGGAACTTGACAAGGATCTCACCTACGATACCAACGCGAGGCTTTTTCTCATCGGAGATCGGGATCGTATCAAATCATGGACCATCTCACGGCACATTTTTTGAAGGTACCATGGCTGACGCTGCTGCCTGTTACGAAGGCAATGACGCGCTGCTCCCAGATTTTGTGCTTGCGGTTTACGATACCCTTTTCCAGCTCGTAAGGACGCATGCGATATACGCATTTCATCAGGATATCACCGAATACGGCACCGTAAACGATACGCCTGATCAGCGGCAGTGTCAGCTTAAAGCCAGGGTTGCTTTCCAGTCCGCTTAAGTTGAGGGAGATAACCGGAATCTGTTCCATGCCGGCTTTTTTCAGAGCACGGCGGATGAATGCGATATAGTTGGAGGCACGGCAGCCGCCGCCTGTCTGAGACATGATGACTGCAGTTTTTGTTCAGGTCATATTTGCCGGAAAGAAGAGCATCCATGATCTGTCCCACAACCATCAGGGACGGATAGCAGGCATCGTTGTTTACATATTTAAGGCCCACATCAACAGCATGCTTGTTGTCGTTGGGGAGGACTTCCAGGTTATAGCCGGATGCTTTAAAAGCAGCCTCAAAGATTCCGAAGTGGAATGGAGACATCTGCGGGCAGAGAATGGTGTACTCCTTACGCATCTGCTTGGTAAAGGATATCTTCTCAATGGAAGCCGGATTGATGTTCCTTTTTTTATTCTGTGCCTGTTTTGCACGGATAGCAGCGATCAGGGAACGGATACGGATCCTTGCCGCACCCAGGTTGTTGACCTCATCGATTTTCAGGCAGGTGTAGATCTTGTCACTTCCATCCAGGATCTCATAAACCTCATCGGTGGTAACGGCATCAAGTCCGCATCCGAAGGAATTCAGCTGGATCAGATCCAGATCCTCTCTTGTTTTTACAAAATTTGCGGCAGAGTAGAGACGGGAGTGATACATCCACTGGTCGTTGACACGGATGGGACGCTCCAGATGTCCAAGGTGTGCAACGGAGTCTTCGGTAAATACGGCGATTCCGTAGCTGTTGATCATATCCGGGATACCGTGGTGGATTTCCGGGTCAATATGGTATGGACGGCCTGCAAGAACGATTCCGCGGCGTCCGGTTTCTTTCAGGTACTGCAGGGTTTCTTCACCCTTTTTCTGGATATCCGTATGTACGGCTGCAAGTTCTTCCCAAGCCTTGTGGGCAGCAGCTTTGACCTCGGCGGCAGGTATATCCTGGAATTCTTCCACAAGGCGGTTTGTAAGGATCTCCTCGGAAGTAAATGCCAGGAACGGGTTGCGGAAAGTGATGGACGGATCGTTAGTTCGTCCACATTGTTCTTGATGTTTTCCGCATAGGAAGTAACGATCGGGCAGTTATAATGGTTGACTGCATCCGGGAACTCGTTGCGCTCGTAAGGGATGCACGGATAGAAGATAAACTTCACACCGTTACGGATCAGCCATGTGACATGTCCGTGAGCAAGTTTTGCAGGATAGCATTCGGACTCACTTGGGATGGACTCGATACCCAGCTCATAGATCTTACGTGTGGAAGTCGGAGAAAGCACCACCTGGTATTTCAGTTCGGTAAAGAAAGTATACCAGAACGGGTAATTCTCAAACATGTTCAGAACACGAGGGATACCGACCTGTCCACGGGATGCCTTGTCTGCGGAAAGTGGCTCGTAGGAAAAAATTCTCTTATATTTATAGTCGAAAAGGTTCGGGATATGATCCTTGTTCTTTTCTTTTCCAAGTCCGCGCTCACAGCGGTTTCCACTGATATATTTGCGGCCGCGGAGAATTTGTTGATGGTCAGACGGCAGTTGTTGGTACATCCGCGGCAGTTCGCCATGGAGGTGGTGTACTGCAGGCTGTTGATCTGATCAATGGAAAGCATGGAAGTTTTTTTCACCCTCCTGATAGCGTTCCCTTGCGATCAGAGCGGCACCGAAGGCACCCATGATTCCGGCGATATCTGGGCGGATAGCCTGACAGTTGGCAATTTTCTCAAAACTGCGGAGAACCGCGTCATTGTAGAAGGTACCACCCTGTACAACGATGTGTTTGCCAAGCTCGGAAGCATCGGAAACCTTGATAACTTTGTAGAGGGCGTTTTTTGATAACGGAGTAGGCAAGACCAGCGGAGATATCGGAAACTTCGGCGCCTTCTTTCTGTGCCTGCTTAACCTTGGAGTTCATAAATACAGTACAGCGTGTTCCAAGATCAATAGGATGTTTTGCAAAAAGAGCTGCTTTTGCAAAGTCTGTAGT
>ENA-OQAR01000217-OQAR01000217.1-human-gut-metagenome-genome-assembly--contig:-NODE-217-length-16375-cov-3.208703_pt1 | contig 16375 bp, 26 predicted proteins | sample MGYA00242738_ERZ504533 | MGnify/ENA primary metagenome ERZ504533 (study PRJEB26092, sample SAMD00036276) | human gut metagenome | host: Homo sapiens | study: EMG produced TPA metagenomics assembly of... | reverse complement strand
GCCGCTTTTTTTTCAACTATGGGGCTATAGCGCAGCTGGTAGCGCATCTGCTTTGCAAGCAGAGGGTCGCCGGTTCGAACCCGGCTAGCTCCACGGGGCTATGGCGCAGCTGGTAGCGCATCTCCATGGCATGGAGAGGGTCAGGGGTTCGAATCCCCTTAGCTCCACAATCAGGGTTTCCGGTGATTTCCGGAAACCCTTTTTCATACCCAAATCCGAAATCCAAACCAGCATCCCAATTCCTCCAGTCACTGGAGAAAACCGGACGCAGCCAGGCACCTCACAGTCCAAAAACCTCCAACCGAGTGGAGGAATCCTCCCACCAACAAGCCTCCCAGCATCCCAAAACCTCCCAGTCACTGGAGAAAACTAGACGCAACCAAGCACCTCACAGTCCAGATCCCTCCAGTCACTGGAACATATGACCCGCTGAGGCACCTTCCAGAGTCCGTATTATTCCAGCGCATGGAAGAATCACCCCGCTGAAAGACCATTGCAAAAGGCCTCTCAGGCGGGGCTTGCGTCACCGCTTGAGACGGCCTTGAATTATTGATTATTACGATTGCTTGCGATGACTACCGCACTGCGACTGCACCGGCAACAGTGTCGGAATCGTTCGGCACGTTCTGTGTATTCCGTGCATTCTGCCTGGCAAGTTCGTCGCGGATTTGCTGCAACAGCAGGATCGTCTGCTCTTCGGTGGAGATTTCCGGCTCTTTGGCAGCTTCCTCCTCGGCTTTGCTCCGTTCTTCCGCAAGCTTGGTTTTGGCGAGCAACGCCTCGGTCACGTCACGGAATTTGTTGATCGGCACGAGAATGCAGAAATACACGGCCGCCGCGATAATCAGGAAATTCAATATCGCGCCAAGTACCGCGCCGAACGAAACCGTCGCATTATTGAATGTGATTGCCAGCAGACCATCCATATTCGGTTTGCCGAAAATCATGGCGATGAACGGATTAATCACATTGTTGACAATAGAGTTAACCACTGTGGTGACGGCACCGCCCATGACGACACCGACCGCCATGTCGATCATGTTGCCGCGTGCAATGAATTTCTTAAATCCTTCAATCATGATGATTCTCCCATTATGTGAGATCGTGAGATGCTGTTGCGGACGTACTCTCTCCCACGCTTTCCGCATTTCCATCCTATAGGCAACACAAGGCACGGCAATCCCGTAAAAAGAAGCAGGTTCAGAACCAGCACTCGCAAAAAGCGTCTCCAAATCCTGAACAAGGTCTTGTGCCGTCCATATTCGTGCACATAGAATGAGACCGTCTATTGGTAACCCAACTATCCCGAAGGGGAAGAATATGCTCACTGACGAGTACGTCAAGCGCGTGTACGCGCAGGTGGAAAAGCGCGACGGCGACCAGCCGGAGTTCCTGCAGGCCGTTCGCGAGGTTTCGAAAGCCTCGAGCCGGTGGTTGCGAAGCATCCGGAATATGAGAAGGCGGGCGTGCTTGAGCGCATCGTCGAGCCGGAGCGCGTGGTGAAGTTCCGCGTCGCATGGACCGACGATGAGGGCAAGGTGCAGGTCAACCGCGGTTACCGCATCCAGTTCAACTCCGCGATCGGCCCGTACAAGGGCGGTCTGCGCTTCCACCCGAGCGTGAACGAGGGCGTCATCAAGTTCCTCGGCTTTGAGCAGATCCTGAAGAACTCCCTGACCAGCCTGCCGATGGGCGGCGGCAAGGGCGGATCCGACTTCGACCCGAAGGCAAGTCCGACGCCGAAGTCATGCGTTTCTGCCAGGCCTTCATGACGGAACTGTGCCGTCACATCGGCCAGTTCACCGACGTCCCGGCCGGTGATATCAACGTGGGCGGCCGCGAGATCGGCTACCTGTTCGGCCAGTACAAGCGCATCCGCGACGAGTATTCCGGCGTGCTGACCGGCAAGGGCCTCGAATTCGGCGGCTCCCTGGCTCGTACCGAAGCCACCGGTTACGGCCTGTGCTATTACACCGCCGAGGCAATGCGCGTGCTGCGCAACGATTCCTTCGAAGGCAAGACCGTGGTCATCTCCGGCTCCGGCAACGTGGCCATCTTCGCCACCGAGAAGGCTCAGGCCCTCGGCGCGAAGGTTGTGACCGCCTCCGATTCCAACGGCTACATCTACGATCCGAACGCATTCAGCTCGACGTGGTCAAGGACATCAAGCTGGGCCACCGCGGCCGCATCAAGGAATACGCCGAGCGTGTGCCGGGCTCCGAATATCACGAGGGCTGCAAGGGCGTGTGGACCGTTCCGTGCGATATCGCCCTGCCGTGCGCCACCCAGAACGAGATCGACGAGGAATCCGCCAAGGCTCTCGTCGCCAACGACTGCACCGTGGTGTGCGAAGGCGCCAACATGCCTTCCACTCCGGAGGCAATCGCCGTCTACCAGGCCAACAACGTGCTCTATGGCCCCGCCAAGGCCGCGAACGCGGGTGGCGTGGCGGTTTCCGGCCTTGAGATGAGCCAGAACTCCTACCGCCTTTCCTGGACTTTTGAAGAGGTTGACGGCAAGCTCAAGTCCATCATGGAAAACATCGTCGCCAACTCTCTGGCAGCCGCCAAGGAATACGGCCACGAGGGTGATCTGATGCTCGGCGCCAACGCTGCCGGCTTCGTGAAGGTCGCCAACGCCATGGTCGCCCAGGGCGTGCTCTGATCTAGCCGTTTTAGCCAATCTAGCCAATACGGCTGGCTCATCGAAATACATTGAGGGCCTGTCTGGTTTCATTCCAGACAGGCCCTCTTTTCGTATTTCAACACGTACTTCAGCGCACCCAATCTAGTTGCAGTTACATTTGAAACAATCACTCAAAATCACGATAGTTCCGGTTATAACTGAAACTATCTCTAAAAATCGCAATAGTTTCAGCTATAACCGCAACTTCCTCTCGCGCAGCTCCGCTATCTCGCTTATATATGGCAGATTTGAGAGTTCGTACGTGATATCTCTCTTATATATGGCAGCCTTGGTAGGAAAAATGACCCAAAATATACCCCCGAACTGGCTTTTTCGCAAGTTGACCTGCCATATATAAGCGAGATGGTACAGGTCGGAAGGCAAAATCTGCCATATATAGGGCAGATATGGGCAGATTGCAGGCAGGGGAGAGGCAGATAGGGTTTGGCGTACGGTAAGAGACAGACTGGTCTAGAAAATACGAAGACGTCTGTGTCGTGATGGGAATCACGACACAGACCGTCTTGTTGCGTTTGAGTTTGCTATCGCCGCTACTGACGGCGCACTGCGCTATTTCAGCATTGCATGCGACGCTCGCGGACGCTATCGCCGCTCGCTGCCATTAATAGCGCACTGCGCTATTAATCATCTCAAGCGTGACGTGGATGCCACCGACGAGGGTGCTCACCACGTTGTACAGCAGCGTGAGAATCACCACGAGCACGGTGATCAGCACCACTTCCACAATGGAGAAGATGGTGACGGCGCTCAGCACAGTGCCCAACGAGAACACGTTGGTCAGGTCGAATCCGCCAGCGTCCAAGCCAGTGGAAGACACAATCTGCGTAACTTGGTCGAACACGCCGACCACGTTCAGCATGCCCCACAGCAAAGCCACCGCGACAATCTGAATGATGCCTCCCGCGATGGAAAGCATGAACGCCACCTTGGCGGCCGACCATGCATCGATACGCGTCAGAGACAGGCTCATACGGCGTGCACGCGGAGCGCCGCCGCGACGCTTCTCACGGACCTTCACACCGCCGGAGCGGAGAGGCACCCTCGTGCGCCTGAACCTGATCCGCACCAATCAGCGGCTGGCTGGAAGCGGAACGTGCCACGCGCGGTGCCTGCCCAACCTCCGGCATTTGCTGTCCTTCGATGTTCTCGCTCATCGTTGCTCCTTGCAAGATTGTGCCCAGTTCTTAGCTGAGGCTACCAGTTTTCGCAGACGATTGCCTGTCTTGTCTTCATGCCTCTACATTCTCGCCATCGCCGTTGCCAGCGTTGGCTTCAGTAGCGGCTTCAGACGATGCCGAAGCACCCTCGTTCACGGTTGCGTTCGTCCCATGTTCCGCGGATTCCGTTTTTTCCGCAGATTCGCCAGATTCCGCGGATTCGTCATCCTTCTCCTCGTTGCGTGCGATGGAGATGATCTCGTCGTTCTTGTCCGGCTTGGCGAACGTCACACCTTGGGTGGTGCGGCCGGTGCGCTTGACCTCGTCGACGTTGGAACGGATGACCTTGCCGGACTTCATGATGGCCATGATCTGGTCATCTTCCTCAACGATCACCGCGCCCACGAGGGAGCCACGGCCTTCGGCGAGCTGCACGGCCTTGACGCCAAAGCCGTTACGGCCTTGCAAACGGTATTCGCTGATGGCGGTGCGCTTGGCGAAGCCTCGTTGGTGACCACGAACAGATCCTTGTCGGAATCGCCCCAGACCACGTCCATGGCCAGCAGCTCGTCGCCTTCGCGGAACTTCATGCCCTGCACGCCTGCGGTCTGACGGCCCATCGGGCGCAGCTGCTCGTCGTTGGCCTGGAACTTCAGGCTCATGCCCAGCTTCGACACAAGAATGATGTCATCCTCGGCGTTGCACAGTGCGGCACCGATCAGCTCGTCGGCGTTCTCGCCGTTCTCGCCGGTCATAAGGCGCACTGCGATCAGGCCGCCCTGACGCGGGGAATCGTATTCGGCGAGCGCGGTCTTCTTGACCTTGCCGGAACGGGTGGCGAGCACCAGATACTTGGCCACTTCGTAGTTCGGAATCGACAGCACGGTCTGGATCGTCTCGTCCGGCCCGAACTGCAGCAGGTTGGCCACATGCTGTCCCTTGGAATCACGCGATCCCTCCGGCAGCTCGTACGCCTTCAGGCGGTACACGCGTCCCTTGTTGGTGAAGAACAGCAGCCAGTTGTGCGTGCTGGTGAGGAAGAAGTGGTCCACCACGTCGTCCTCGCGCAGCTTGGCGCCCTTGATGCCCTTGCCGCCGCGATGCTGCGCACGGTATTCGTCGGCCTTGGTGCGCTTGATGAAACCGGAGTGTGTAACGGTTACGACCACGTTTTCTTCCGCGATCAGATCTTCGACGTTCATTTCGCCGGAGTACGGCAGGATCTTGGTTCGACGTTCGTCGCCATACTTGGACACGATTTCGTCAAGCTCGTCGCCCACGATCTTGCGCTGGCGCTCTGGTTGGCGAGAATGTCGTTGTAGTCGGCGATGCGACGCATCAGTTCGTTGTGCTCGTCGAGGATCTTCTGACGTTCCAATGCGGCCAGTCGGCGCAGCTGCATGGCCAGAATGGCGTCGGCCTGCACTTCATCCACGTCCAGCAGGTCCATAAGGCCCGTGCGCGCGGTTTCCGCGGATTCGGAAGCACGAATGAGCGCGATGACCTCGTCGATCATGTCGAGGGCCTCAGATAGCCCTGCAGAATGTGGTCGCGTTCCTCCGCCTCACGCTTGAGGTATGCGGTACGGCGTGCGATGACTTCCAGCTGGTGGCCCACCCAATGGCGGATGAAGGCATCCAAAGACAGCGTGCGCGGCACACCGTCGACCAGCGCCAGCATGTTGGCGCGAAGGTCTGCTGCAGCTGGGAGTGCTTGTACAGGTTGTTGAGCACGACCTTCGGCACGGCGTCGCGCTTGAGCACGAGCACGAGACGCTGGCCGGTACGACCGGAGGTTTCGTCGCGCATGTCGGCGATGCCCTGGATCTTGCGTCGCGCACCGCTTCGCGGATGGAGACGACCAGTCGGTCAGGGTTCACCTGGTACGGCAGCTCGGTGATCACGAGGCACATGCGCCCTTGATCTCTTCGGTGTTCACCACCGCGCGCATGGTGATCAGACCACGGCCGGTACGGTAGGCCTGTTCGATGCCCTTATGTCCGAGAATCGTTGCGCCAGTAGGGAAGTCCGGTCCCTTGATGATGCGGATCAGGTTTTCGAGCAGCTCTTCGCGGCTTGCGTCCGGGTGGTCGAGCGCCCAATGCACGCCTTCGGCCACCTCGCGCATGTTGTGCGGAGGAATGTTGGTGGCCATACCGACGGCGATACCGGACGAACCGTTGCACAACAGGTTCGGGAATCGTGCCGGAAGCACGGTCGCTCCTGTGTCTTGCCATCGTAGTTCGGCAGGAAATCGACGGTGTCTTTGTCGATGTCGCGAACCATTTCCATGGCGAGCGGAGCCATACGGCATTCGGTGTAACGCATTGCCGCGGCCGGATCGTCGCCGGGGGAGCCGAAGTTGCCCTGGCCGTCGACCAGCGTGTAGCGCATAGACCACGACTGTGCCATACGCACCAACGTGTCGTAGATCGCGAAATCGCCGTGCGGATGGTACTTACCCATCACTTCGCCGACCACGCGGGCGCACTTGGAGTAGCCGCGGTCGGGGCGGTAGCCGCCGTCGTACATCGCGTAGATCACACGGCGATGCACCGGCTTCATGCCGTCGCGCACGTCCGGGAGCGCACGGTCCACGATCACGGACATGGCGTACGCCAGGTAGGAATCGCGCATTTCCTGCTGCAGATCCTTCTTCTGGATGCGTCGCCCACCATCAGGCCGTAATCGGTGTTGTCGGCCTCCTGCGGGCTCAACGGCTCCATGGAGCCGTCAGGCACGAACTGGCCGTCTTCGTTGCTGTTGTTTTCGTCTGCCAACTTCTAAGTCCTTCTAAATCCTTATGAAACCTTGCCTGAAGTCCTTGAAATCCCTACGCGTCGATCCAGCTGACGTTGCGGGCGTTGCGCTGGATGAACAGACGGCGAGGTTCGACTTCGTCTCCCATGAGCATGGAAAAGGTTTCGTCGGCTGCGGCCGCGTCTTCGATCTGCACCTGCTTCAGAATGCGGTGGTCAGGATCCATGGTGGTTTCCCACAGTTCCTGGTAGCTCATTTCACCCAGACCCTTGTAACGCTGGATGCCTTCGCCCTTCGGCAGCTGACGGCCGGCGGACTTGCCTTCGGCGAGCACGCGGTCGCGTTCGGCGTCGGTGTACACGAAGTCGTGCGCGCCTTTGGTCCACTTGAGTCGGTACAGCGGCGGCATGGCCACATACACGTAACCAGCGGTGATCATCGGGCGCATGTAGCGGAAGAACAGCGTCAGATTCAGGGTTGCGATATGCGCGCCGTCCACATCGGCATCGGCCATGATGATGACCTTGTGGTAGCGGACTTTGTTCAGGTCGAAATCTCGCCATAGCCGCCGCCGACCGCGGTGATCAGCGATTCGATGGTTTCGGACTTCATCATGCGGTCGAGGCTTGCACGCTCGGTGTTAAGGATTTTGCCTCGCAACGGCAGGATGGCCTGCGTGATCGGGTTGCGTCCCTGAATTGCGGAGCCGCCTGCGGAGTCGCCCTCCACGATGAACAGTTCGCATTCTTCGGGATTGTTGGACTGGCAATCCTTCAGTTTGTCTGGCATGCCCGCAGATTCGAAGATTGACTTACGGCGGGTATTCTCACGTGCCTTCTTGGCTGCAAGACGCGCACGGGAGGCTTCAATGGCCTTCTGGATGATGTTCTTGGCCTCGCTAGGATGCGAATCGAACCAGTCGCCGAGCTTGTCGGTCATCACACGCTGTACGAAGGTTTTCGCTTCGGAATTGCCGAGCTTGGTCTTGGTCTGGCCTTCGAACTGCGGGGTGGTGAGTTTCACCGACACCACTGCGGTCAGGCCTTCACGCACGTCGTCGCCGGAGAGGTTCTCATCCTTGTCTTTGAGGATGTTCTTTTCACGTGCGTAACGGTTGACGAGCGAGGTCAGCGCGGCGCGGAAGCCTTCTTCGTGGGTACCGCCTTCGGTGGTGGAGATGGTGTTGGCGAAGGTGTGCACCGCTTCGGAGTATGCGGTGGTCCATTGCATGGCGATTTCCGCGGAAATGCCGATTTTCAGTCTTCCGCTTCGAAATCGATCACGTCCGGTTCGACGGGGGTTGCCTTGCGGGACTTCACCAAGTAATCGACATAATCCTTGATGCCGTCGTTGTATTGGTAGGTGACCGTCTGATGCTTCGGTTCGGCATTGTCGTCGCTTTCGCCCGCGACTTCGTCTCCGGCCTGATCCGGTTCGCGCAAATCGGTCAGGGACAGTTTCAGCCCCTTGTTGAGGAACGCCATCTGCTGGAAGCGGTTGCGCAGGGTCTCGAAATCGTAGGTGGTGGTTTCGAAGATCGCGCCGTCTGCCCAGAAGGTCACGGAAGTGCCGGTGGACTCGTCTTCGCCCATCGGCTCGCCCTTGGCAAGACGTGCGGTCGGCTTCTGGTCGATGTAGGTCTGGGTCCAGTGGAAGCCCTGTCGGCGCACTTCGATGTCGACGCGGGTCGACAGCGCGTTCACCACGGAGATGCCCACGCCGTGCAGACCGCCGGAAACCGCATAGCCGCCGCCACCGAACTTGCCGCCGGCATGCAGCTTGGTCATCACGGTTTCCACGCCGGAACGCCTTCGCCCGGCACTTCGTCGACCGGAATGCCTCGGCCGTCATCCACCACGCGCACGCCGCCGTCCGGCAGAATCGTCACTTCGATGTGCGAAGCGTAGCCTGCCAGCGCCTCATCGACGGAGTTGTCGACGATCTCGTACACCAGGTGGTGCAAGCCTCGGGGGCCGGTGGAGCCGATGTACATGCCCGGGCGGATTCGCACCGCCTCAAGGCCTTCCAGAACCCTCAGATCGGAAGCGTCGTAATGCTCCGGAGCCAAGGTGTCATCGAGCTGCGCATCTTCGAGCTGATCGTTCTGGATCTGATCTTCCTGCGTGTTTTCAGCTGATTCGTTCAGCGAATCCGCATCAAGGTCTGCCACAGAGATTCCTTCCTGCATTTTTCCCGCCAATGAGGGTCATTCACGCAGGTGATACCACCTAGAACGCAAATAAAGGCCCCTTCTAGGCGTTTACATACACTGCTTGATATTCTACTCATGGAGGGGGACAGAGCGCCAGAGGCATTTATCCTTGAAATCCAGCCGTTTACCCCTGTTTTTTCGCTTTCGGAAAACAACATTCGACCGTTGCGAACGGCCCGCTTGGAAGCGTCGCAGGGGGAATTCTTCGACGAAGCGCCTTCAACGAACGTCTGATAGCACGTGGTGTCGCGCTAATATCGCGGCCTTCGTGTCATTCGTCCTCGGCTGAATCCCTGTTGTTGTGGGCCGGTGACGCGCACCTCGTTGATGGTCAGCCCCTCGAGCCTACGGCGAATGGTGTCGGTCAGCAGCGGAATCATGTACGTCAAGGTGGTGGTCCATGCGGGGCTGTCGCATCGGATCGTCAGAATGCCGTCGCGCAGGTCGACGGGGTAGGAGTGGCGCGCGTTTTCGACGCCGACCACCTGATCCCAATGATTCTGCATCTGCGCGATTTCAGATGCGGCGTCCAAGAACCTTGCGTTGCGATCACGTTGAAAATATTGCCGACCGTCTGCGGGTCGCGTCCGGGTTTGCCGAAATTCTCCCACGCCTGCCGCGCACGTTCCTCACGTTCCTTATATCGGCCGGCACGTCGGCTGATACGTTCGAATACTTCGGCGGGCAACTTGCGTTGGTCGAGATGCAATGTTTCGCAGATTGGAGGATTCGGCATCAGCGCTGCTCCTGTCGATTCACCGACTGTTGCGCTGCAGACGATTGCGTTGCAGATTCCCGTCCCGCGACAAGTTGCGCCATCATCGCCGTCAAATCGTCATGCTGTCCATCTTGCGATTGCCTGCGCAACGCGGCCACGTCGATCACATGCGCGTCCGCGTGAAAGCGCCCAGCATCCATGCGCGGAATATCGCTTGCCGCGGCGACGGTGATCAGCACCTGGTCCTGCCGCATCGCAAAATCGAGGATCTGCCCACGACGGGCCTCGTCAAGCTGTGCGAACACATCATCGAGAATCACGATTGGCTTGCTTTCAAAATGTGCGGAAACCGCCTCATATAGCGCCATTTTCAACGCCAAGCCATGGTCCACATCTCACCGTTGGACGCGAATTCGCGTGCGTTCATATCGTTGAGCAGCAAAGTCAGGTCGTCGCGATGCGGACCGATCAGATTCTGCCCACGCGCCACTTCGCCGGGGTAGATACGTTGGAAATGCGGCTGATCTCCGCGGCCGGATCGTCGAACAGCATCACTTCGTCGAAGGACGGCTCGTAGGCGAGCGCCGCCCGTTCGTCATCTCCCGCCAAAAGACGCGTAGATCCGCACAAAAGGCTCTTCCAAGCGTGAGATCACGTTGTTGCGGTCCCGCGTCAGCTGCATGCCGAGGTCGATGAATTGCCCCGTCCAGATTTCCAGCCCGCTTAAGACCGCCTGCTGGCCGTATTGCGGGTCGAGATTCGTGCCGTCGCCGAGTTGTTTGAGCAGTGCCGTGCGCTGTTTCGCCACGTGCGTGAACTGTTGCAGGGTCTGCGCATAGTGGGGGAGCAGCAGAGACGCGGCCTGGTTGATGAAGTTGCGTCGGGTTGCGGGATCCCCTGCTACCAGACGTTGATCTTCGGGGGTAAAGGAGACGGAGGGCGTGCGCCCGATGAGATCCCTCATATATTGAGATTTTCCGCCGTCAATGCGCGCTCGGTTAGCACCCCGTGCCACGATGGTCGCCTCGTAGGTGTGCTGCGTTTCACCGTCTTCCACGTTGGCTCGGATGGTGGCCGACGTGCACCCTTTTTCGATTAATGGCAGTGATGATGACGCGCGATGGCTGGATCCTGTGGAAAGCACTTCGATGGCTTCCACGATATTGGTTTTGCCGAGTCCGTTGGCACCTTGCAGAATGTTGATTCCCGGTTTGAAATCGAGCACGCAATGTTCCCACGATCGGTAGTGGTCGAGTGCCAGTCGGGAAATATACATGCAAGATCCTTGAGATAGTGCGAATTTCTTACGTAAATAATCGCAATTAATCATGCAAATGGGCTGAACTGGCAATAACAGCCATGTTCAGCCCTATTTTTTGCGATGTATCCGCGTTTTCGTGTAGGTCAGCTTAGTTCAGCTGTTGAAGCGCATCGGCACGAGCAGGTAGCGGTAGTCCATGGATTCTTCGGAATTCGATTCCTGCTGGCCGTTGAATTCCACCGGCTTGACCGCGGTGGTCATCTTCATGCGCACGAACGGCTCGCTGATGGCGCTCAGGCCTCGATCAGGTAGGCGGGATTGAAGGCCACGGTGATGTCTTCGCCATCCATGTCGATGTCGAGGATCTCCTTGGCTTGGGCTTCATCCACCGAGCCTGCGGTCAGCGTGAGTTCCTGGCTGGTGAAGGCCATGCGGATCGGAGCGTTGCGTTCGGCCACGAGGGACACGCGCTTGATGGCGCTGATGAGATCCTGCTTGTTGATGACCGCATGAATCGGGTATTCGTCAGCGTACAGGCGGTCCACCGCGGGGAATTCGCCGTCGATCAGCTGCGAGGTGGATACGCGTCCGGCGTTCTCAAAGCCCAGCAGCGACGGATTCTCCGGATCGAAATCCACGACGATGTTTTGATGCTCGTCCAAGGAACGGGCCACATCGCGCAACAGTGCGCCGCGCACGAGTGCGGTGGTGTTGATGTCCGGGTTTTCCGGCGTCCAGGTGAAGCTCGAACGCGACAAGCGGAATCGGTCGGTGGAGCTCATGATCACCTTGTTGCCTTGGAACTGCACACGAATGCCGGTCAGTACCGGACGGTTCTCCTCGCGGGAAACGGCGACGGACGCCTGAGCGACGGCCTGTGCGAAGGTTTGGGCGTCCACCTGCCCCAGTTTGGCGGGAACCACCGGCAGATCCGGATATTCGTTATCCGGCATGAGCTGCATGGTGAAGGTGGACTTGCCCGACGTGATGGTCAGTGTGGATCCGTCAGTGGACAGGTAGGTTTTCGCGGCGGGAAGCGACTTGGTGATATCTGCCAGCAGCTTGCCGAGCACCAGAATGGATCCGCTTTCATCAACGCCTGCTTCGATATGGTGGCGTGCGGAAATGGCGTAATTGAAGGCGGAAAGCTGGAGGGTGCCGTCGATGGCCTCCAAGCGAATGCCTGCCAAAATGGGGGATGCAGGACGAGCGTCGATCACGCGAGTGGTCCAGGCTACTGCGTCTGCCAGCGCTTGGGAATTGACTTCAACTTTCATGGCTAGTTTCCTCGTTTCGTTCGGTCCATAAGTCATTCTAGCGAGACTGTCGGCGTTTGACGAAGCGTGGGGAATTCCCCACTTATGACGACGATGATGAATTTCTTATAACAACCTACATTCGTCATAATAAGGCCTGTGGATAATGTGGGTAAGTGCTCAGACCCCACGTTTTGCAATGGCTCGCAACATCTCATTGCTTGTGGATAACTTTTGGACGAAGTGTGGACAAATCATCGGGGTTATCCACAGCCTCGTCGTTTTGAAAAAGTTATCCACAAAACCATGTGGATAGTCCACAATTCATCCACCGGCGATTCTGGAGTTTCCAACGGGTTTTCCACCGAGAAATCATTGATTTGTGTATAACCATGTGGATAACTTCAATGAAAATCTTCCACAGGCCGGCGTGTCAGGATGGTCGGTAAAACAGCTGATAAAGAATTTACTGATACTCATACTTGGCTTGTGAAAATCGCCTGAGAAAGGCAGAAAACGCCTAAAATCGTTTTTTTTGAGACGCACGGAAACACATGCAAACGCGCAAAGTCGCATAGAAAACGTTATTTTTCGCCGGAACGCTGCTTGAGCTGCAGGGTCAGTTCCGTCACGTAGTTGTAGATCTCCTGCTTTTCCTGCATCTCGTCGCTGATGCGGGTGTATGCATGCATCACCGTGGTGTGGTCCTTGCCGCCAAACACCTGGCCGATGTCGTTCAGGCTCATGCTGGTGAGCTCACGCACCAAATACATGGCGATCTGACGCGCCAGCGCGATCTTCTTCGTACGCGAACGTCCGACAATGTCATCGAACGTAATGTAGAAGTACTTGGCCACCTGGGTGATGATGTCGGTGGGCTTGATCTCCACATCGGTCGAGAAAAAGTCCTGCAACGTCTGTTCCGCCAACGCGCGGGTCACCGGCTGGCCGCTCAGCGATGCCATGGCGGTCACGCGGTTCAGCGCGCCTTCCAGCTCGCGAATATTCTCGGTGAACCGCTCCGCGATGAGGTTGAGCACATCGTCCTGAACGTTGGTGCCGTGGGCGATCATGCGCAGAATGGCGATTCGCGTCTCCAGATCCGGCGGCTTGACGTCAACGGTCAGGCCGGATTCGAAACGGGAGATCAGACGTTCGTTGAATCCCTGCAGATCCTTCGGAGGCACATCGGATGCGATCACAATGCGCTTGTTCGCCTGATGCAGGGTATTGAATGTATGGAAGAACTGTTCAAGCGTCGCGTCCTTGCCGCTCAGAAATTGAATATCGTCGATGAGCAGCACGTCGACTTCGCGGTAGCGACGGTTGAATTCCTTGATTTGACCGGAATTCTGGTTGGTGTCGCCCAACGCTTCGATGAATTCGTTGGTGAATTCCTCACTGGTCACATAACGGACTTTCAGCGTGGGATCCTTGACCAGTGCGTAATTGCCGATGCGTTCAGCAAGTGGGTTTTACCCAATCCTGATCCGCCGTAAATACAAAGCGGGTTGAAATCGTGACCGGACCTTCCGCGACGGCCAACGCGACGGTACGTGCGAAACGATTGGAATCGCCAGGAACGAAGGTGTCGAACGTGGCGTTCTTATTCAAATGGGTCTTAGGATCCAGCAGAGGCCTGTTTTGGCCGCGTTGGAAGTTGTTGTGGCGCTCCGGCGGCATAACAACCGGAATCGGCAGCTGCCCCTGCGTGGTTTCCTCCGCATGTGGCGCGGGGGAGAAGTGGGGGTATTCCTCGACGGCAGGTTGGGCCGGTTCCTTCTTTTCCACAATCTTGAATGCGGGGAAAATATCCTGTTCGGCGGCTTCCCGCAAGGCTTCCAGCAGGGGCTGGTTCAATTCGTTCTGCAACGTCTGCTGTGCGGCCGCGCTTGGCACGCATAAGACAATGGTAGGACCCCACATGCCTTCGGGAAAAACGTTTTTCCAGCCAGCTTTTATCTCGGATGGACAGCGCCGGATTCTGGTGCAACAACGCCAGCGCGTCGGACCAGACTCCCCGAGCCTGCTCGAGAGGGTCAGTTGTCGTGTCGGCCACGGATTCCCCTTTCTCGACAGACTTTTTCCAAGTGTGCAACTGTTTTATTTGTACTCTCTTTTCCCCAAGTTATCCACCGGTAAGCGTGTTGAAAAGACTGAATTGTGAATAACATCATTGTAGTTTGTGGATAACTTTTGTGGGGAGTTTGGCGACATACCAACGTTTCTGTGGATTGTTTTGTGGGGAGAATCCCCATGAAAATGTGAAGGATTTGATATGCGCATTCATCTCTGTTCAGGGGTCAGAGTAACTTGGTAGAGCTTGACTCATGAGGAGCCGTGCCTTGGCATGGCAAAAAACACCGGGAGCATTAATTATGAAGAGGACATTCCAGCCGAACAACCGTCGTCGTCACATGAAGCACGGTTTCCGTCAGCGCATGCGCACCCGCGCAGGCCGCGCTCTGATCAACCGTCGCCGCGCCAAGGGCCGCAAGTCCCTCGCTGCCTGATTTAACGGCATAGAGCGGTGGAACGGCTGAAAAGCCATCGCGATTTCGTCGCGGTGCTCAACGCGTCGTAGGGTATCGCGAGAAGACATCGTCGTGCATTATTTGGTGCACGACGATGCCATTATCGACGATTCTGCGGCGATGCGGGGCCGACGTGTCGGTTTGGCCGTTTCCAAGGCTGTCGGCAACGCTGTGACGCGTAATGCCGTCAAGCGTCGTTTCCGCGTGCTTGCACGAAAGTACGAATCTGCCTTACCTGAATCCTGCGATATCGTGTTGCGTGCCAAGCCAAGTGCTGCGCATGCCGATTTTCTATCGTTGGAGCAGCAGATCGCAGCATGTTTTGAAGCGGTGAATCGTAAGGCCGTGCGTCGGTAATGAACGCCGGTCGTAACGGAAATTGGATGATTCGTGCCATTCGCTGGTACCAACGTCATATTTCCGCGAATACCGCGCCTTGCTGCAGATATTATCCAAGTTGTTCCAATTACGCGATTCAGGCGATTGAACGATTTGGCCGCCTTAAGGGTGGCCTTCTTGCGTTATTGCGCCTTCTTCGCTGCAATCAGTGGAACCGTGGGGGAATTGACGACGTTCCGCAGCTTTATTCCTTGTTTTACAGATGTTCGTGGTCGAAGGCACACGAGGAACCTCGCTCACGCCTCTGAACGTAGAAAAACCTAATAGGCGATAAGGAGACTGGCCTGTAATGAATCAAAATCAATTCCTCCTCGACAGCGGTTTCTGGGGCTGGCTGTATAAGCTCCTGTATCCCGTCGAGTGGCTCATGACGCAGATCATGGCCGTATTCCATAAGTTCCTGGTGATGCTGGGCATGAACGAGATCGGTTTCTCGTGGGTCATGTCCATCGTATTCCTAGTACTTGTGGTCCAGGCATGCGTTTTTTCCGCTGTTCTACAAGTCCATGAAGGGTATGCGCAAGATGCAGGCCCAGATGACCGTCCTGCAGCCAAAGATGCAGCGTATCCAAAACAAATACAAGGGCAAGAACGATCCCGCCAGCAGGAAGCCATGCAGCGCGAGATGATGAAGCTCTACCAGGACAATGATGCGAACCCGATGGGTGGCTGCACTTCCATGCTCCCTATGTTCGTGCAGGGTCCCGTATTCATGTGCATGTTCTATACGCTGTCAGCCATTCCGTACATCGCACGCGGCAAATTCAGGGACGGACAGGGTCTTGGCGCTTTCGACATCGCCACAGCCAAGCAGTTCACGTCCACCACAGTGTTCGGTGTGAACGTGGCTGATAACTTCACGACCGCCGCCGTGCATGGCAAAGTAGTTATCGCCATCTTCGTTGCATTGATGTGCTTCTGCCTGTGGTTCATGCAGTACAACAGCATGAAGCGTAACATGGCTCAGTCTGCGGCAAACAAGCAGACCGAAATGATGCAGAAGATGATGTTGTGGATGTTCCCGATCATGTACATTTTCTCCGGTATTGCCATGCCGTTCGCTGTGCTGGTGTACTGGCTCACCAACAACATCTGCAATCTGTTGCGTTCCATCTGGCAGATCCACGTCTTCCCGACTCCGGGATCTCCGGCCGCCGAAGCGAAGGAAAAGCGTGATCATGTTCATGAGAACGCCCGCCGAGCCAAGGCCGGTCTGCCATCCCTCGAGGAAGAGGCGCTGCAGAAGGCCAAGGAAGCCGCCGAAGTGAAGGAAAAGAGCGGCTACCAGCGTCAGCAGCCGAGCCGTAAAAAGAAAAAGAAGTGAGTAAAAGTGTGTCCCCGTGTTCACGTGAAACGCGGGACACACCACTTTT